>Ga0156225_109_pt1 | contig 46943 bp, 33 predicted proteins | sample RifCSPlowO2_12_FD_107873 | JGI IMG/M metagenome (GOLD analysis project Ga0156225, IMG submission 107873) | Bacteroidetes bacterium RIFCSPLOWO2_12_FULL_37_12 | reverse complement strand
TTGCATGGCGGTAAAATAACCAAGATTTCCTCCGTTCTTTTTAGCAGAAGGGTCATCCGATATTTCGCGGGCTACTTTTTCGAAATCCTCTCCTCCCTCTACAATTCTTTTCCGGATATCCATCATACGATTAAAGGCAGTGGCTGTGTCGGCATCAATGGCATCGGGAGCCAGATTGAGTAAGATGTGCTGGGCTTTTACTTCGTAGTTAAGGCGTTCATACACCTCTTTGGCAAGTTTTTCAAGAACTGTAGTATCCCTTAGATAATTTTTTGCAAGTTGTTTCCGGTACCCTTCGAGTTCTTTTTTAAATTTTCTGGTGGTATCAATCCCCTCAATTTCAGCCGCCAATACTTTTAATTTAAAATTTGAATAAAGGTCAACGTATTCCCTGATTTTTGGCTCTGTGAAGGCATCGGGAGGGTTTGGGTTTGGCAAACTCTTCTTATAAGCATATTTGAAATCATCCGTATAGACGACTTTACGGGTTCCGAGCGAAATTATTACCGGTTTTACCACGGGTGGTTTGGAACAACTAAAAAAGATTATTCCAGCAAGGAGAGAGTATAGTAACTTCTTCATAGTAACAGTTTTTAAAAAAACACGCAATTTTAGTGAATTTTTTAATATAAACAAGTATTTGGGTGAAAAATCAGGTTTTTTTCTATTACGCCGCTTTTCGATATTGCCTGATTGCTTTCAGATCCTTTTTTAAATATTTATTCTCTTCTTCCAGGTCATAATCATCTTGTAGCCCCATCCAGAATTTTGCAGTAGTTCCGAAATACTGCGAAAAACGTAACGCTGTATCTGCTGTTATTCTGCGATTGCCTTTTACAATTTCTGATATTCTTGTTTGTGGAATTCCTAAATCATTAGAAAGTTTGTATGCTGAAATACCGAAGGGGATAAGGAATTCTTCCATTAATATTTCCCCAGGATGAACGTTTTTTAGTTTTTTCATGTTTTTTAAGATTTAGGATTAGTGATAATCAATAATTTTAACTTCAGAAGCGTTATTGTTTTTCCAAATAAATATTATTCTCCATTGACTATTAATCCGGATGGAGTAAAATTTTTTTAAATTTCCTTTAAGTTTCTCCAATCTATTGGAGGGAGGTACTGTAAGGTCAAAAAGATTTTGTGAGTTATTTAACATTCTGAGTTTTCTTCTAGCTGTTTCCTGTATATCCGAAGCCATATTTTTAACCCGTTCACCTTGCCAGATTTTTTCAGATTTTTGGTCTCCAAAGGAAATAATCATATTAACGCATTACGTTACTTACGTCAAAGGTAAGTAATATTTTTTTAAAAAATATTTTTGATATTATTGGTTATTGTTTGGATTGTGCCCAATCTGCCTTTAACAGCTAAATCGTATACCCCCCTCTCTTAAACTCCTCCAATCTTCTCCTTATTCCTTCATCATTCAACGCCAATATTCTTGCCGTTAAAACAGCGGCGTTTCTTGCGCCGGCTTTTCCTACGGCAACACATCCCACCGGAATCCCCGGAGGCATTTGTACAATGGAATAAAGGGCATCAATTCCACCCTGTAACCCACCTTCAAGGGGAACTCCAATAACAGGTAAATCAGTATGAGCGGCAACAACCCCCGGTAGAGCGGCGGCCATTCCTGCGGCGGCAATTATACAACTATATCCGTTTTCTTTTGCACCGGTAGCTAACTCAGCTACTTTTTGAGGGTCACGGTGAGCTGATGCCACGATCATTTCGTTGTTGATACCGAACCAGTTGAGATAACGGACGGTTTCCTGCATAACGGGTTCGTCGCTGGTTGAACCGAGTAGGATGAGAACTTTAGGCATGGGGCAAAATTACATGAAATTTTGGGGTTAGACAAACAAGATGAAAAAATCCTAACGCGGACAAACTACAACCAAAGAAGGAAATAATGAATATATTTTATAAGAACCTAAAACTTCACAATAACCCTAACATTCACCAAGCGGTTTGTAAGGCGGTTCGGAACTGCAAACTGTGTCCCGTAAATATCTTCAATCCATATATAGGAGCCGGTATTTGCGGCTTGCAATAAATTTAAAACTTCCAAGCCCGCCCATAAACTTTCAAGATGCCGTGAGTGAAAAGTTCGTTTTTCATTAAAGATAAGCAATTTTGAAAATCCAATATCCGCCCGCCAATAGGGTTTAGAAGTAAACGAAGAGCGCCATTTCATACTATTCGGAGGACCAAATGGCACTCCGGTAGCAAAGATAAAATTGAGATACATTTTAATGGTTCTGTTTCGTGGGAAATAATCCTGAAAAAAAACCGAGGCAGTAAACAACTGATCAGTGGGTCTGGGAATGTACCCTTTCTCCTGCCTGGTAACGACTAACGTGTCGCCGGTGTTCACATCAAGAGTGGCATTCAAATCGTAGTCGCCTTCCAGATTTTCCTCTGTTCTTAATAATCCCAAGCTAAACCATGAATCCACTCCTTTTACAAATTCACCATTAATCCGGAAATCAAACCCCGCCGCATACGCCTTCGCTTTGTTGTTTGCAAAATACCGGATGCGAATATTGTCAACATCATACGGAATGATATTATACATGTATTTATAATATGCTTCGGTAAAAAGTTTAAAAGGTCTGCCCCACATTTTAAAATTTGAATCGGTTCCCAAAAGAAAATGCACAGAGGTTTGTGATTTTACATTATTATTGATAACCCCATTTCTGTCGCGCAGTTCGCGGTAAAAAGGCGGCTGGTGATAAAATCCAATGGCTGTGCGAAAAACAACATCCCTTTGCGTTGAATCCTTGCGAAACCAGAGGGGCTTCCATGAAAACTGCAACCGGGGGCTGAGGGTTATATCCTGATTAGCATCCCAGAAAGATGAACGAATCCCGATGGTCAATAATTTCAACGAATCAAACTGATAGCTATCCTGGATAAAACCGGAGTACCGTTTGGAAGTAAGTGTAAGATTCGTATTTACGTAATCATGAAACTGCACATAATCGGCTGAATCCACAAAGGTCCATTCTGAAATTTCATCATTGATGTTTTCAAAAGAAGAACGTATTCCATACACCCACTTATTACGGTTTGACGAATAAAATCCTTTATAATCCAAACTATACACCTGCGCATTCAGAAAATTCCGTGCATGATTAAAAAATGTGCCGATGCCTCTTTCAAAAACACATTTATTAAATTCATCATTTCCTAAGCTGGTGCTTACGTCACAAAGACGATACCCTCCCTCTATGTCATACGTTTCGCTTTCCCCCGAATACATTCCTGAAGCAGTTAGTGTGTACGAAAAATCGCGGCTTGCACGTCTTGTAAAAATCAAGCCACCCTGCCAGGTATCAAACTGGTCAACTTCCTGTCCATCGAATGCCACAAACAAGCGAAACACTCGCATGAGTGTCCCAAACGAGGTCTCCTGTGTGGTTGGAATTACATGATATCTGTTTCGCGAATAAGCGCCGAGAAGTCCGAGGTCGGAACTTCTGATGTAATCCGTTTTTTTATTTTCTGTAAACACAGTGTCACTGGAAAGGTTAAAATTAACAAACGTCTGGATGTCTGTAAATGAGGGTTTGTATTCACCTTTGGTTTCCTGCGTACCCAGAATATCCTCCGCTGATTTTTGGCGTATCCCGATTAGGTACGAATTTTTTTTGTTTTTGGAAACGCCTTCAACATGGGCAGTGCCACCCAATAATCCGGCAGAGACAGAGCCGGCAAATTTTCTGGGCTTTTTGTATTCAATACTTAACACCGATGACATTTTATCTCCGTATTTTGCCTGAAATCCGCCGGCTGAAAATTCTATATCAGAAACGAGATCCGGATTTACAAAACTCAACCCTTCCTGCTGACTGCTACGGGTCAGAAACGGGCGATAAATGTCAATACCATTTACGTACACAAGATTTTCATCAAAATTTCCGCCTCGAACAGAGTAGGTGGTTGCCAATTCATCTCTGGTTGCTACTCCGGGAAGAGTGGTAATGACTTTTGAGAAATCTCCGAACACTGAAGGAAGTGTTTTAATTATTTTAGGATCCACTTTGGTGACACCAGCTTGCTCACGGACATTGTCAGGAATTTTTCTGGTATCGTGCACTTCAACTTCCGGTAATTTTTTACTTTCCTCAACGAGAGAAACGTTTAAGAGTAATTCTTTTTCTGAGAGAACAAAAAGCGTATCCGAAATTTTTTTCCGGTAGGATTGGTGTGAAAAAGTCAGAATAAATTTTTTATTCGAAGGGATGGTAAATTTATAATACCCATTTTGATCGCTGATACTTCCAATTCCTGAAGAGGAAAGTATATTTACGTTAGAAACCGGTTTATGGGATTTGCTGTCGGTGATGGTTCCAGAAATCCATGACTGTTGGGCGTTGGTGGAGAAGGGAATGAAAAAGAGAAGGAAGAGAAGTGGCACGGATGGAGGAATGAAAATAAGCACGTTATACGAACTCATATCCCGTGAGTTCATTTTAAAATTTTCAGAGACATTTCCACCCCCTACCCCCGCCAGCGGGGGACACGATTTATATTCCAACAATTAACTCTGTTAATGGGGGATATAATTTGTATTCCAACAATTACCCTCTCAATTTATCGAGCAATTTGCTCAGTTGTTCGGCTTCCACAGGTGTAAGATTTTTCATTGACTTCGCTTCTACTTCTTTGGTTACCGGGTCTATTTTATCAAGTAATTCCAACCCTTCTTTGGTAATTACATATTCTTGCTGAATTCCATGTTGCATTACTTTAATTCCTTTAATCCATCCTTTTCTTGCCAACGCAATAAAAAACTGCATTGGAATCTGGTGCGCCCGGCGTATCATTCGTTGTCGAATTAATGTAGGACCGAGGGCTGACGGATACTGCCCTCGCAATATTCTTAAAATATTATAATGTATATCTGTCACAAAATGATTTTTCAAGGTTTCATCAAAGTGTGATGAAAGCTGTGAACCAGTGAAAATAACATTCACCAGCGCTTTATGGTAAGCGCTCCGGAATGTTGCAACCTTTAATTCTTCGGAGATATTCATGGTGAGATCGGTTAGTTCGAATGGATTGGAAAATTTTTTTGGCATGGGAAATTAGAAATTAGTCATTGGGCATTAGTCATTAGGCATTAGTCATTGGGCATTTATTGCGTTCGTTTGTGTACTCACAAACGTAGGATTTAGTTAACCTTTTTTAACTGTAATGGGTTTTGGGCAATTTTTATCAAACCAAACATCAAATCGGGAAAGTTCCAATCCTGCGGGATTCCAATCATAATCACCCTTGCCTTCCGATAATAATTTAAGTTCTTTTTCACATTCGAGTTTAGTCAGATAAAAATCACTGTTTTTGTTTAAAAGAGTTTGGATAACTTTTGAAATGGCTAAGATACGGGTTAAAATCATACCTTCTTCAGTGCCCACTCTCCAAACCTTGGATGCGAAAACATCTTTTTGCCGGGCAAGCATTTGAACCATGGAATCCATCCTATGATAGGTTAGGGTATAGTCAATTCCTGATTCTACCAGATTCATCATTTCAAGCATTTTTAGTCCAACAATCCATCCGGATTTATCCCTGAAGAGAATATTTATCTTGTTGAGTTGATTTAAAGAAGGAACATAATTTCCTTTTTTGAAAAGAATTTGTGCTTTGAAATATTGCCATTTGCTAAAGTCGAGATTCGACATTTCGAGATGAGGATGATTAAATGCATCTTTGACAATATCCTCTGCTAATTTTAAATCGCCGGCATGGAAAGCGGATATAAAAATAAGTTCCATGGCTCTTAATTCGTTCACTGTTTCAGGGCTAAACAATTCCACTGACTTTTGAGCGGCTTTTAATGCATTTTTATAATCATGTAAACCGAGGTTTGCCTGACAAATCTGACCATACGCCATTCCCAATCTGGCGTCGGAATATATTTCTGTCTTTTTTTTCAGTAGCTCTATCAATTCTTCGCTGAAACGGATACATTCGGTAAAATTTTTCATTATCCGGTTAGCAGTTGCCCCAGTATGCAAATAATAATATCCTATATTCGCAGAATTGGTTTTCGCGAATGCTTCCTTTTGTTCAGCTATGTATTTTGTTGCTTTTTCTTTAAAGCCATCTTCTTTTAAGTCGAAAAATGCATACGGTACTTCTAATTCCTGTGAATAATGTTTTGATTTCATATAGAGGTTAAACTCCTCCAAAGATTTATGATATTTCTCTGCATATTTCTCATATACATTCTTTCCATGTAAGGTTCCCATGTGTGTAGCCATAAGGTCATAAATAAAAACTTTCTCATAAAGGAGATCCCATTTTTCTGCTAAATCCGCCGATTTGTTCATCAGATAAACAGCAGGAGTGTAGGCACCTCTCTTTAATAAAATATCGGCTTGCTGAATTTTCTTACGGACATCAAAAGTTTCCATCAAATACTCACTTTCAAATTTATCTCGCCCTTCGCCGACCAGTAAAAAATCCGCCATGAGATGGGCTAATTTACCTTTAATCCTCCAGTAAGCAGGTTCCGGGTCTCTGTTAAAGAGTTTGCGACTAAGCGCTCTATCGTCTTCATACTTCCCTTTTAATAACTCTTCAAGTAATTCCATCCCTTTTTTTTCAACGTCGTTTTTATTTCCATGAAACCAGTAACGAAGGTTTACTAATTCCCTCTTTTTCAGGACGTCCGATATTTCAGTTATTTTTTCCATTTTTCAACTATTTGATTGATAAGATAATACAGTAAAATCGTTGGCAAATATACAAAATAATTCAGTTATCAAACTATAATGAATATTATTTTGTATGTCAAATTAAAAAATGATATTTGGTGATTTTTGGATTTTCTGAATGAGAATTGTTGGATGTTGGATGTTGGATGTACACTTTTTTTGGGCTTACGATAATTATTTAGTAAAAAATTTAACGAAATATGAAATCAATTCTGATTATAGACGACAATATTGAATTATGTGAATTTCTCGTTGCGTTTCTAAGAAAACATCAATACCGTACTCACATTGCTCATTCAGGAATAAAAGGAATGCAGGTGATGGAACATGAGAAACCCGACCTGATACTTTGCGATTTCCGGTTACCCGATTTGAATGGTGAAGAAATATTAAATTATATTCACAAAGAAAATAAAAAAATTCCTTTAGTGATAATTACAGCGTACCCTGATGTAAAAATGGCTGTCAATATGATAAAAACGGGCGCTTTTGATTACGTTACAAAACCCTTTATCCATGAAGAATTGTTATATACCATTAAAAAAGGATTACAATCGGGTATGGAAAAAGACAGGGATTCTAAAAGAGGAAATGAAAAAACCGTTGAAGAAATTGTTGTGGGAAATAACCCAAAAATCAAACAATTGTTCAGGCAGATAGACCTGGTAGCCCCCACTACGATGTCGGTTATGATTACGGGTGAAAGTGGAACCGGAAAAGAAGTGATTGCAAAAGCCATACACAAGAGAAGTCAACGGGCTACCGGTCCATTTGTAGCTGTTGACTGTGGAGCAATTCCCAAAGAACTTGCCTCTTCCGAGTTATTTGGCCATGAAAAAGGCGCCTTTACAAGCGCTATAAATTCTAAAACCGGACATTTTGAATTTGCCAATGGAGGTACGTTGTTTCTTGATGAAATTGGGAATTTACCCGCTGAAGTTCAGATGACTCTTTTAAGAGCGATTGAAGATAAAAAAATCCGGAAATTAGGTAACAATAATCTAATAAATCTTGACATACGGCTGATAACGGCTACCAATGAAGTGCTTGAAAATTCCGTGAGAGAAGGAAAATTCAGAGAAGACCTCTATTACAGAATCAATGAATTTTCATTGCATATTCCTCCATTACGCGAAAGAACCGAAGATATTGAAATGCTTGCTTTTCACTTTTTAAAAAAATCGAGTTTGGAATTGAAAAAAAATATTGAAGGATTTGAACCTGAAGTTTTAAAACTATTTATAACCTCTCAATGGAGAGGCAACTTACGTGAACTGCAGAATGTCGTTAAACGGGCTGTATTGTTATGTAATAGTACCAAAATAAATGTTCAATGCTTGCCTTACGATTTTGCCATTACTCAATCAAGCCCAAGTAGCAATGATCATGCTCTAAGAGAAACCTATTTGCTGAAAAACACAGCTCGTGTTGCCGAAAACCAAACCATCATTGATGTTCTCAGAAAGACAAAATTTAATCATACCGAAGCGGCAAAAATTCTGAATATTAACCGGAAAACACTTTATAACAAACTTAAAGCATTTGAAAAAAATGAAAATAAATAAACCCATCCGGATTCTGCATCTGGAAGACAATCCGTATGATGCTCAAATTATTGAGCGTGAAATCCAGAAATCAGATTTTATTTATGAATATATAAATGTAATAAATAAGTCAGGATTTTTATATCAGTTGAAAAAATTTAAACCGGACATAGTATTATCTGACCATACCTTAAAAGATTTTAATTCTATAGAGGCATTTGAAATCGTAAAAAAATATTCTTTATACATTCCTTTTATCTTAATCACCGGGACCACTTCCGAAGAATTTGCGGTAGCAAGAATAAAAGAAGGAGTAGATGATTATATTTTAAAATCAAGCATATTACGCTTACCCGAAGCCATAAAAAATTCTTTAAAGAAAAAACAGGAAGCATTTGAAAACACCCAAAACCTGAAGAAACTAAAACAGGAAAAAGAATTTATAAAATTACTTCTTGATCATTCACGTTTACTTGTTTTGGTGCTTGACCGGCATGGGGTTGTAAAAATATTCAATAAGGCATGTCAGCGACTAACCGGCTTTTCTTCTTCCGAAATTGTTCATAAACCAGTTTGGGAAAAGTTAGTGCCTGTTGAGCAAACAGAGCGGTCTAAAAAGTTTTTCAATGACGAAAAAGGTTATATTGAAAAAAATGAATATATAAACAATTGGGTGACCAAAGAGGGAAATTCTGTGCTGATTCAATGGTCAAATTCTTTCTTTTTTAATAAAAAAGGGAAAATTAAATCAATGCTGGGAGTTGGGAGAGATATAACAGATATGAACAATCTGAAAAATGAGAATGAAAATTTAAGCAATCAGCTTATCCAAGCCCAGAAAATGGAAATATTAGGTACTATGACGAGCGGTTTAGCACATGATTATAACAATATTCTGGCGGCTTTGCTTGGAAACCTTTCATTAATTGATCCCTTGCTCACCAGAGGAAGTCGTGAATTAAAAATAATAAAAAGAATAGAAACATCTACTACCCGATTAGCGGCGTTAAATCAACAACTGCTTCAATTTACCCGGAAAAGTCAGCAGGAAGAAAAGGCGCTGAATATCAATAGTTTAATAGAAGAAACTTGTAATATAATCATAAAAACCGTTGATAAAAGGGTAGAAATAAAAAAGCAATTCCAGCCGGATTTACCTGAGACAATGGGAGATGAAAATCAAATGATGCAATTATTCATGAATATTATTATGAATGGAGTGGATGCAATTTCTGAGACATTTGAGAAAAACAATTGTGGTACTATCAACATTCACACTGCCCGAACAATTCTTGAAAATGAAAAACAACTTTTCGGGTATCACGGTGTTAATTTGAATTCTGAACTTCTTAAAGTTACTATTTCTGATACCGGCACCGGAATACCTGAATCAATACAGCATAACATCTTCCAACCTTTTTTTACTACTAAAAGTAAAGGAAAAGGGACAGGACTTGGTTTATCTATTGCCGATAGCGTGATAAAAAAGCACAAGGGGGCTATTTTATACGATTCTGAAAAAGGGATTGGAACTACTTTTTATATTTATTTACCTATTAGAGTAAATGGCATTGGTTTGAAAAGGCCGGAGACACAAAAGCAAGTATTAGAAAATAACCTCCCACAGGAATCACAGAGAAAAACGTTAAAATTTTTGAAAATTCTGATTGTGGATGATGAAGAAGATGTGTTGGAGTTTTTCGGTGATGTATTAACCGGACTTGGACATTACCCAATAACGACTATAAGTGGAAATAAAGCACTGGAAATTTTCAGGAAAGATTTCAAAAACATAGACCTGGTAATTATAGATCTCAATTTACCGGATATGAATGGGGCGCAAATCTGGGATGAATTGAAAAAGATTAATCCCACTACCAAAGTGGTTATCTTTTCCGGTGCATTAGTACAAGAAGATATAAATGACTATCTGAAAAAAGGGGCAATAGCTGTTTTACTAAAGCCCTTGTCGCTTGAAAAATTAAAGGAGGCGTTGAAGATGGTTGGAGAATGATAGGTATAAAAAAAAACACCCGCCTTTGGGACGGGTGCTATGTAATTTAGTTATAAAAAAATCAGAACGAAACGCCTAGCTCAAGTCCGAACATATTATTTTTAAAACTCATATCTTTAACTCCGCCGGTTTCGCCACCATTATCACTGTAGGAATTTGTCAAACCCCTTTCGTATTGAAGTGAGAAGAAAAATCGGGAACCTCCAGCGCCCATAGGAAAACTCATGCCCAACCCCAACCGCAAAGGGATATCTAAAAAAGAAACAAATTTTGAATAATCTATCTCCTCTGTTTTTGTACTTGGTTTCGTAACCACTACATTTTTGGAACTATCCCATAAAAATGATTTTTCCGTACCATCCTTGCCTCCTTTGGCGGAAATTAAAATATCAAATGCGCCTCCCAATTGTACAAATGTTTTAACATTTTCTCCAAAGAAAAGTTTAAGGGTTAGCGGTATATCAACGTATTGAGAACTATAAACAGTTGAATATACTTTGCCAGAATCTACTCCGCCTTTAATTGTATTTTTAATGCCGGATCCTTTGGTAGCAAAAGCAAGACCGGATCCTATAGCATAATTTTCGGCAAAAAATAAATCAAATGATAAGCCGGCTGAATAATTCAAAGCCGATACATCGGAAATTATTAAATTAATTGAGTCAACTTTAGGTACGTCCGGTTTGCTGTACCAACTAAAATTTGGTTTTAATGTTATTCCCAGCTTAAAACCTTGAGCATTCAAAGCGCTAACCAGCGCCATACAGAGCGAAAATGATATAATTTTTTTCATAATTGTTAAAGTTTAAAAAAGTTTGACTAATTTTGGGTTTGTTAATTTGCCCGCAAATATAAATAAAAAATCAAATAATGAAACAAATTGTTAATTTTTTTTTAATAGCCCTACCTTTTTCAGCATTTTTTGCTTCCTGTACCTCAGATCGCGAGAAAGCGCCTGATGTATCAGGGATTCAGATTGACTTTACCACCCATAACATCAATGAGCCGTTTTTCCGTCTTTCCGAAAATGCTACCTTGCCCGAGTTGGAAAAACTCTTTACCGGATATCCCATGTTCGCTAAATATTATCTGGGCATGGAAAATAAGCTCGATAGCAATCTGTATGCAGAGTTTCTCACTTTCAGAAAGGATGCTAAAGTACAAGAGCTTTATGAGGAACAAAAAAAAGTGTTCTCAGGATTTGAACCTTATACAGAGGCATTGAAAAAGGCATTTACTTTTTACCGCTATTATTTTCCTGGGAAGGTTATTCCGGAAGTGGACTATTTTTTTACCAGCTATATATATGAGATACTTGCCGTTGACAGCATGGTTTTAATAAGCCCCGAATTCTTTTTTGGCAGTAATTATAAATACCTGGGGCAGTTTTATGACTATCAGAGACGGAGATTCAGTCCCGAATACTTAGTTCCCAAAACAATTTATGAATACGGTCTATCGCAGGAGAAAGAATTTACGAGTAAAACCCTGGTAGCTTCCATGATTTATTTTGGGAGGGCTTACTTTTTTACATCAAAGTTACTGCCTGATGAACCTGATAGTTTAGTGATTGGATATAAGCAAAAACAATTAGATTGGTGTGCTAAAAATGAGACCAAAATTTGGGGATTTTTTAATGAGAGAAACCTGTTGTTTGATGAAACACAATTCAGAACACGCATATATGTAACCGATGGTCCCCATACCAATGAAATGGCTAAAGATTCTCCGGGTAGAATAGGTCATTGGGTGGGATTACAGCTAGTCAAAAATTACATGAAAAATAACAAAGACGTTACGTTAAAGCAATTAATGGCTGAAAGAGATTTTATGAAAATTTTTAACGGCGCACGGTATAAGCCGAGGTGATTACTTCACCTCATTCCTATTTAAAATACTCCTTCCCAGGGTAATTTCATCGGTAAATTCCAGTTCACCACCTACCGGTATTCCTCTTGCCATAGTTGTAATGTGCAATTCTTCGTGGGTTTTAATTTCTCTTATTTTTTTAGAAAGATAATATATAGTGGTATCGCCGTCCATCGTGGGACTAAGTCCCATGATAATTTCTTTGACTTCGTTATTATTTATCCGCTGTATTAGACCTGGAATATTGATATCATCGGGAGAAATGCCATTTACCGGTGATATGATTCCACCGAGTACATAATACAATCCCGGATATTGTGAAGTTTTTTCAATAGCCATGACATCTCTCGCCGATTCAACTATGCAAAGCAGTTCCCGGTTTCGTTTAGGATTGGTGCAAATATCACATTCTTCGCCGTCTGAAATGTTCTTGCACAAGTGACAATGATTAATTTTAGTACGCATGTCCAAAAGCGCTTGAGATAATTTCATCGTATTTTCAACCGGCTCATTGAAAAGATGCAGTACCATCCGCAAGGCAGTTTTCTTCCCGATACCCGGCAGGCGTGAAATTTCATTAACAGCTGATTCAATATATCGGGATGGGTAAGTCATTGAACTTCCAAAAGTATAAAAAAAAGTCATCTGAAAAACATATTTTTGAAGTCCCGTTCTCAGCCGCTCCACAAATCTCATGTATCCCACCCTCACTCACCTTATCAAAGACCTGTTTGGAGTCACCATTCCGCTTCCCATACAGACCTTTGGCTTTTTTGTGGCTATTTCATTCATACTGGCTTATAAATTCGGAGCACTTGAACTGAAAAGAAAATCAAAAGAGGGATTGATTCCACTCCGACATGTACAAAAAATAAGGAACGCAAAGGAATCCAATTCTTCCTTATTATTCTCAGGGCTAATAGTTTTTTTAGCCGGCTACAAATTGGTTTTTGCCCTAATAAATTATTCTTTATTTACCGAAAACCCGCAAAAGGTTATTTTATCTTCTGAAGGCAGTTGGATGGGAGGAATTCTGACTTTGATGTTATTTGCATACTCAAAGTACAAAGAGTTTAAAAAGCTGAAAGATAAAAAGCCCTACACAGAAACCGTAAATGTGTCTGCCCATGAACTATTGCCTGACATAGCCACACTTGCTTTTTTCGGAGGATTGATTGGAGCAAAATTTTTTCACAATCTGGAATATTGGGACGATTTCATTAAAGATCCTTTTGGGGCATTGATTTCTTTTGACGGGCTTACTTTCTACGGCGGGCTGATAGTTGCTACACTTTTAATATGGTATTATCTCCGGAAAAAAAATTATCAATTCATCCATTTTGCCGATGCAATGGCGCCTGCACTTATGCTTGCTTATGCTTTTGGGAGAATTGGTTGTCAACTTGCAGGAGATGGCGACTGGGGAATTGAGAATACTCTCCCCAAACCGGAGTGGCTTTCATTTCTACCTGAGTCATTCTGGGCTTATAATTATCCACATAATGTAATTAACGAAGGGATTCCAATTCCAGGCTGTGAAGGAAGATTTTGCCATTCGCTGGAAGTTCCGGTTTATCCAACTCCATTGTATGAAGTTTTTTTGGGCGGTTTTATATTTTTAGTTTTATGGAGTATCCGGAAAAAAATAAAAGCGCCCGGAATTCTTTTTTGCATCTATCTTTTTGGAAATGGGATGGAAAGGTTTTTTATCGAAAAAATAAGAGTCAATGCAGAATATCCTTTTTTAGGCGGAGTGACACAGGCAGAAATTATATCATTTTTGCTGATGATAGGAGGGATTGCCGGCGTGGTGTATTTTTGGAGGAAAGCTGACAACTAAGCGGTCAATCGTTTTCTGCCTCTTCTACGGCGGCTTTTAACAACTCTTCTGCCATTTTTGGTGGACATTCTTTTACGAAAACCGTGTCTGCGTTTTCTTTTCAGACGAGAAGGATGGTATGTTGGACCCATGATGGATAATTATTGGTTTGGAAATTCAGCGGCAAACTTACATAAAAAATGCTAATCATCCAACCATCACCTTCAAACTTTGCGGGAAAATTTTAAATTCAGCTTTTCCGTCTATTAAAACAGGTTCCCCATCCACATGCCCGCATTTTTCGTTTGTATGTACACTAAGCGAGTTAGTTTGAAAAGAGGTTGTTAGTTTACTTTTGTCAATACTTCCGGTAAATAGCAGGTAAGCGGTTTGGAAACATTGTATCAAAGAAGGTTTTTTTATAAGACAAACATCCATCATTCCATCCATTACACTTGCTTGAGGCGCTATCTTAACATTATTCCCGTATTGTGAGGTATTAGCAACCGTAAAAATAAATGACTTAAACGTTTCTTTTTTATCATCGTATTGAAGGGAAAATTCTTTTTCATGATAATTAAACCATTCCCTAAGGACAAGGAATATATAGGTTTTGAAGCCCCGTGTTTTGCTGTGTGAAAATTTTTCGCTGATATGTGCATCAAAACCAATACCTGCTCCCACAAAAAAAGGAATTTCATTCATGGTACAGGTATCTATTTTTATTACTTTAGGATTGTTCAAGTTAGAAATTGCCTTTTCCGGGTGGGTAGAAATTTTTAAATCTCTTGCCAATCCATTTCCTGAACCGGTTGGAACAATTGCCAATGTGGTTTCGCTGAATCGCAACACGCCTGCAATTTCATTCACCGTACCATCGCCGCCACATGCACATACAATTTCTATCCCTTTCTCAATTGCCTCCCGAGCAAGTGCGGTTCCATGATTTTTGTATCCGGTAAAAATAATTTCCGGTTCAAAAATTTTTTTATCGAGCAATGACCTGATTAATTCCGGAATGGAATGTTTGCTTTTGGTTCCGGAAGCAGGGTTTATGATGAATCTGATTTTTTTCAAGTTGATTTATATGTAGGACAAAGGTAATCAGAAATATGAAAATTAGAGGGAATAGGGTTGGATGGTTAGGTGGTTAGATGGTTGTTTGGATGGTTGGATGGTTGGATGGTTGGATGGTTAGATGGTTAAATGACAATATTTTAATAAATTAGCGCACAAATAACTTTTTTTATACCCCCGCATGCGCTTCCCTCTCTTCCAGGTAGATGCCTTCACCGACAAATTATTTTCAGGCAATCCCGCCGCTGTCATTCCTTTAATAAGATGGCTCAGGGATGAAATTCTTCAGAAAATTGCCATGGAGAATAATTTATCGGAGACCGCATATTTTGTAAAAACAGCCAAGGGATTTCATATTCGCTGGTTTACCCCTAAGGCAGAAGTGGACCTGTGCGGGCATGCCACCCTTGCCTCCGCATTTGTTTTATTTAATGAATTGGGATATAAAAAGAGTGTCATTTTCTTTTATTCAAGAAGCGGGGAATTGAGTGTCACTAAAAACAAAAACTGGCTAACGTTAAATTTTCCTGCCGATAAAATTAAAAAAATTACATTCAGCCGGAAGTATCTGAATTGTTTTGATTTGAAACCGTTGGAAATTTACCATGGAAAAGAAGATGTACTATTTATTTTAAAAAATAAAAAACAGATTGAAACTATAAAGCCGGATTTTGAAAAAATTTCTCAATTGGGCATGCGGGGCGTAATCATTACAACCAAAGGCAGTGACACTGATTTTGTATCGCGTTATTTTGCGCCTGCTTATGGGATAAACGAAGACCCTGCTACCGGCTCGGCGCATACCGCTCTAACACCTTACTGGAGCAACCGCCTGAACAAGACCTTTATGACTGCCAGACAGCTTTCAGAGAGAGGCGCTTTTTTTAAATGCAGGCACTTGGGGGAGAGAGTGGAAATCAGCGGGCAGGGAGTATTGTTTATGAAGGGGGAAATAGTGACAAATAAACTCTGATTTTAGGAAAAAAACATATAACACTAAACAAGAAATAACTAATTTTTATTACTACTTAACATTACTCCGACACTTCACTCCACCACCATCATTCCATTCATTGAAATAAAGTTTGCTCCGGTGAGATGATAAAAATAAACACCACTCTTCAAACTGCCCCGCTCAATGATATATTCATCCCCACTCCTATTTAAGTTGCATTGTTGCGTTACTTCCTTCCCCAACAGGTTATAAATCCTGCACGTAATTTTTGTACCGGAAGTAATGGAAGAACCGGTTATTTTTATTACAGCCAAACCATGAATTGGGTTGGGATAAATTTTTACAAAATTATTTTTACTTTTTTGAATAGGGATAACTTTAGTGCCGGTAGTTATTTTTTTAACTCCGTCATTAACCGTATGTAAAGTGGCATTGGTAATAACCGGTGCGTTGAAATCAAAATAAATTCCTGCTGAGTTTTCTATTTTTTTTCCGTTGGGTAAATTTTTATTTTGCTCTACTTTAAAAGAAACAAAACCGTGACTGCCAGGCTCGTTCTTGTTGCTGTCGGGTAAAAGAATATTGTTAAAAGTCCACTCCAGAATTCTTTGTCCATAGAGCCGGAATGAATAATTATGGCTGGATGCTCCGGATTGCACTGTAAAAATATCCAGATCGGTATCTAACGTATCTCGGATTACCACAGTAAACGCCGTATCGGTACCCGTATTCTGGAATCGAATTACATATTCCAGCGCCTGGTTGGGATAGAGATTGCGCGTAGAATCAACACCGGTTGGATAGCCCGTTTTATCGTTGGGGTCATAGGCACCTGTGACAACTCCGCAATAAATATCCACCACGGGGTCGGCATCGTCATTGGGAAGTGCCGTAATTAAACCCGGTTGCCAGAACATCGTTTCGCCACATAATTCAATGCATGCGTTTGGATGTGAATTCCCGGGATGTTTGGGATGCTGGTCTGCTTCTAAGCGATAAGTTCTTCCGTCACCGGAATAAACATACACCATGCTGTCACCGCCAATAAGTTTTACAGAATCTAACTGAGTAAGCACACCGTCTATGTATAAACGAACGGGGCTGTGACACTTCATGTCACCGCCTCCGGGTTCGCCGGTGTTATATATCACAAAGCGTACTGCTTTACCACCGATAGTGTCACTAACGCAACTTGCTTCCACTTTCAAAGATGATTTATCCCAGGGAAGTGTGCAGGGTGTGGTTCCTACGTTAATATCCGGAATAGTATCAAAAACGCAGGAATCTGCGGGGAATAAATTTGCTGACATGCACAGGGTCTGACCTTGAATTGCGTTACAGCTTAAGGAACATGCGATAGAAAAATTCTGACACTGACCCGGGTTTAGATTACCGATGTCGAAGCGATATTTATTGTCTCCCAAATCAGAATACGTTAATGTGGAAGATTGCAAACTCAGTAAGGTATCCAACTGCACAAGTACATAAGCGTTATTCAATGCACCTGTGGCGATATTTTCATTGCAGGCATTTACATATACATTCTGGTTATTGAAACAGCGGCGCATGAAGGGCATATTGATAGAGACATCCGGTTGAGGGCAAGGTTCTGTAGAGATGAAACCAAAGTTAGGGCCTTCAGTGACAGAATCGGGATGGACAACGGTGAAATTTTGTGTCACAGGGCAGGTTGGTTTCCATTTGCCGGAGGTATCGGCGGTGATTGTGTAGTTTCCTGAAGGGAGATTATCAACATACCAGAATCCTTCATTGTTTGTTTGCACAATGATATTGCCTGGGTTTAATATTTGATTTCTATTAAATAAACCAATTTCGGTTGAACTCTGGTTACAATCATTGCTGATGTCGTTAAAAACACTACCGTAAATATTTATTGGTTTTAATTTTGCGATAAAAATATCATTATACCCTGAATTATTTAATGTTAAAGTACCGAAGGTGATGGAATAACGATTAAAATAACCAGTTACAATAATATTTCCACCCATATCGGTAGCACAACTAGAACCTCTATCATCACTAGTTCCTCCCGCACTTTTTGCCCAAAGTACATTTCCACTCAGGTCATATTTCCCAATAAACATGTCTGAATATCCGACAGTTGTTAAAATTTTTGTTCCAAATGCCATGGTAGGACTCTCAAAATCACCTGTTATGATGATATTCCCTTTGGCATCGGTTGCACAACCATTGCCAACATCAGCTTTAGAGCCACCAACACTTTTCGCCCAGAGAACATTTCCGTCCGGGTCATATTTAACAATAAACACATCAGAATACCCAGCATTTGATAAAATAGTTGTTCCGAAGGTGATGGAAGATTTCCCAAATAAACCCATTAGGATGATATTCCCATTGATGTCGGTTGTGCAATGATAACCTTCATAATAAGAGGTTCCTCCCATGTTTCTCGCCCAGAGAACATTTCCGTTTGCATCAAATTTTGTAATGAACATATCCGTAATAGATGAATCTGTTTTGGTTAAAATAGTAGACCCAAAAGTGATGGTAGAACTTCCAAATTGTCCCATTACAATAATATTCTTATTGGTATCTGTCGCACAAGTAAAACTATTATCACCAGATGTTCCACCTGCGCTTTTCGCCCAGAGAACATTTCCGTTTGGGTCATATTTCACAATAAAAATATCCCAATTTCCAGCATATTTATTGGTTAAAGTAATTGTTCCAAAGGTGATAGAAGGACTAGAAAAAAAACCCGTTACAATAATATTCCCATTTGCATCAGTTGAGCAACTATTACCTTGATCAAAATTGATTCCACCTTCGCTTTTCGCCCAAAGGACATTCCCGTTTGCGTCATATTTCACAATAAATAAATTACAATCACCAGTATTGGATAAAGTAGTTGTTCCAAACGTGATAGAAGAACTTTTAAAAATACCCATTAAAATTATATTGCCCCCCCCATCAACAACGCAGCTTCTTCCTATTTCGTCCGAAATTCCTCCTGCGCTTTTCGCCCAGAGAACATTTCCGTTTAGGTCATATTTCACAATAAAAATATCTTCGCTTGCGACATTGTGCAGAGTAGTAGTTCCAAAGGTAATAGAAGAACTAGAAAAATAACCTGTTACGATGATGTTGCCTATTGCATCGGTAGCACAACTATAGCCATTGTCAAAACCATTTCCTCTTGCGCTTTTTGCCCATTCATACTTTGAGTATTGTGCATAGGTATGTTGAATTAAAAAAATATAAAGAATGAGAAAGATTGGTTTTGTTTTCATGATGTTTAGATTAAAAAGGGTAAGCATATTTATTGTAGATTTTTCGAAGGTGTAAATTTAATAAATTTTTGCCAAATTTCATAATAGAACTTACCCTGGCTAATTCTTATTTTCAGGTGCTGTAAAGGATTTATCTTTGCTTTTTTATTTTATCAGGATTAATAATATGCCACGGTATCTTACTAAATAAAATCAGTTCCGTAGGAACGGTTCATATTGTAACAACGGACTGAAGTCCGTTGTTGTAACTTCTGACTTCAGACCCTTAAGTTCCGTAGGAACGAAACATAAAAAAACAAACTTTCAGGGAAGAGTATCTGCAGTTATTGAAAAAGTTTGAAGTATCGTATGATGAAAGATACATTTATGAGGATCTGATATGAATCGTGCCTACGGCACTCTTAGCCATAGAACGTACAGATTTGGAGGACGGACTAAAGTCCATCCTTACAAAATTTAATCGTGCCTACGGCACTTATTACAAAAAACCGCAGATATTTGAAGGAAGGACTAAAGTCCATCCTTATAAAATAAAGTCGTGCCGGAGTTTTCCATGACGGAGGAAGTGGCAATTTTGGCACATCATGCATGTTTTTCTGCTGACGTTTTTGTACGTTATAAACGGCACTTTATAAAATTGAGTTGGTAAATTAGGAAAAAAAAATAACTTATAAGGTAACGGCTAAGTATCTATAAAAGTTGTCACGCTAAGTCGCTAAGAAAAAAATCATAAATGATTTTTTTTCTCTGCGGTCTTAATTCTTTGCGTCTTTGCGTGACTTTATATTTTTGCATAAATAATAAAAATATCCTACCTTCGCACCATTCAAATTTAACTAAACGGGTTTAAGACCCGTTTCTACACCAATAAAAACAATCATGAAAAGAAAAATCTTTTATTTAATTGCAGGGACTTATATTTTCTGCAACCTTTCTAATGCTCAAACCAATCTCAATTTTGAGGGATGGTCTGGAAATGAACCTGATGGGTGGGTAACTTCCAATTACATTACAGAGCCCAATGGAGGGGCTCAAACTGTTTTTAAAGAAAACACAAATCCCGGGCAGGCATCCAATTCCGTAAAAATGGTAACCGGCAGTTGTCCGGATTGTCCGAACTTTTCTGTTTTTGGAACTTTCGGTCCTGCTACACCGTTGCCTAATCCGTATGGTGGAGGAATACAACTGGGATCATTTGTAAATCCCGGTGCGCCCTATTCACAAAGACCCATTTCCATTGACTTCAAATACAAATCAAAACCATCCGGCAGTGACATTGGCGGATTTCATCTGGAATTAACCCGTTGGAATTCAACCAAAGGTGAAACCGAAACAGTTGGAGAGGCATCTTTTTTTTCAAGTACCCAAGTTACCAACTGGACTAACGTAAACATACCCGTAGTTTATTATTCCAGTTCAGCGCCTGACACCATCAATATTTTTGCAACATCAAGCATTGGTTCCATCCCTGATCTTTCTGCATTTGGAGTACCAAAGCCACCAATACCGACTCCTGTGAGTGGAAGTGAATTTTATCTGGATGCTATTGTAATAAATCTTCCATCCTGCGATGGTTTTAAGATTTCAATGAGCGGAACCAAAGAAACAGGTATTGGATTAGGCGATGGCACGGCTTCAGTAACAACTAACGGTGGCGCCGCGCCCTACACCTATCAATGGAGCACACTCGCAAATACACAAACCATAAACTCATTAATTCCCGGATTATATTATGTAACAGCAACCGATGCCAATTTGTGTGTAAAAGTTGGTTCCTATTTTGTGGCACCCGGCGGTTGCAGTGTCACTATTTCGGTTACCGGTACAAAATCAAATTCCAATGATGTTTTCCAGGGAACTGGTTCAGCTACAGTTACTGCTGTGGGTGGAAATCCTCCGTATGAATTTCTATGGAATAACGGTGGTGTCACTGCATCGGTTTCAGGTTTACCGGTAGGAACTTACGCTGTTTGGGTATCGGAGCAGGGTAATCCCGCTTGTGGCGCGTGGGGTTATTATACGGTTTGGGGACCAACTGGACCAAGCAGTATAAAAGAGAAAATTTCCAATAATGAAATTTCAGTATATCCAAATCCTGCGAGCGAAAATATTTACTTCAGAATTAAAAATACAACTACATTGAACTTAACGATTTTGGATATTTCCGGTAAAATTTTAATCAAGCGCTCCCTTTCAAATAAAAATAACTTTATAGCGGTTGTTGAGCTGAAAGAGGGAGTATATTTGTATCAGATTAAAAATTCTAAGGAAGAAAATTTTAAGAATGGCATATTCAGTGTAGTGAGGTAGGCGGGTTTAACTAATACTAATCCCTTGTATAGTTGATTCCAATCACCAGCACGTCATCCGTCTGCACTGTTTCTCCCATCCATTCTACATGTTGTTTATCAAGAATTTTTTGCTGTTCATTCATGGGAAGCATTTTTATGGAATCGAGCAGGGTGATTAAATTTTTTTTCATAAATTTTTTATTTTTCATGCCGCCGAATTGATCCGCATATCCATCGGTAAAAATGTAAATGGTTTCCCCTTCGGCAATGGTTTCCGAATAGGTATTAAATACATAATCATCCGGTGTAAAACCTCCGATGGCAGTCCGGTCAGATACTATTTCGTTCAAGGAAAGCGTTTTTTTATGGTTACCCTCTTTTTCAAAGTGAAAGAAACATAAGGAACGGTTTGCGCCGGCAAAATGCAAGGTGTTTTTTTTCCGGTCAAATACACATAGCGCGATGTCCATGCCGTCCTTAGTGTCACTCATTTTTCCGGTCTGTTTCAAGGATTGTTTGATTCCCTGATTTAAAAGCGTCAGAACTTTCCCGGGATCCTGTATTCCTTTTCCCAGAATAATGTGATTCAATAAGTCATTCCCTATCATTGACATGAAGGCGCCCGGTACTCCATGCCCTGTGCTGTCGGCAACCGCTACAATAAAAATATCTTGTCCATTGCCTATTTCAGTAAACCAATAGAAATCACCGCTGATAACGTCTTTGGGTTTATATAAAATAAATGATTCTGGAAAAATCCTGTACATATCACTGGCTACAGGCAAGATACTGTCCTGAATTCTCCGGGCATAGTCAATGCTGTCGCGTATATCCTTATAGGCAAGCTCTAATTTTGAATTTTTCTCTTCTATTTCTGAAAATGCTCTTTCCAGATTTTCCGATGTTTCCTTTAATTCCATCGTTCTTTCATCCACGAGTGAACGGAGTTTTCTTTCACGGGTTTTAAATTCATTTACAATGGATGTATTCTGCGACCTCAATCTGTTTATTAAAACTTTCATTATTTCCCGCGCCACTTCATTGTATTTCCGGAAAATGGCATAAAAGTCATCCTGGTCTAAGCGGAGTAAGGTGCAATTGGTTATGGCGGTCACTGATGCCGAGCGTGGTTCTGTATCGAGTAAGGAAAGTTCCCCGAAAAATTTACCGGTTCCCAGTTCTGCAATCGTATAAATGTCATCATGAACTTTTACAGTTCCTTCGTAAATAATGTACATGCAATTTCCGGGTTCTCCTTTTCTGATAATGATTTCATTTTTTTGAATTTGTAAAATTTTTAACAACGAAGAAATATCAGACAACACCTTGTCGCTGGATGCTGTAAATAATTCAATGTTTTTCAATATCTGAATGGTATCTATGCTTATGATATGTGTCTTGTCTAAAATTCTTTTCAAGGTTTCTGTTTCCTGCACCTTTTTAAAAATTTTATTGGAAGAAGAAAGCAAAAGGGTAATTTCATCAACGTGTTTTTGTTTTTTTTCCACTCTTAACCTCTTAGCGGTTGCGGTGAAATAGGAATGTTTATTCATAAAAACAACTTGTTGTTCATACCACTCAAGCAGTGTGTGCGGTTTGCCATATTCATTCCATTCCCTGCGTAAATCATGGGAAATAGAAAAGAAATCGTCTCTTCCGAGGTAATCCAAATCCGCATCGCATAATGTTTTTTCGAGTAGTGTAACAGGTTGCTGTGGGATAGAGGTAGCCATAATCAATTGACAAATAATTTCTATATCCGCTTTTTCAAAACCGTAGGAAGGAAGTAATTTACCTGCCAGCTTCGCTCCTTCTCCTTCGTTGTCATAATATTTGATTAAAAAACCGGTATCATGAAAAAGTGCGGCTGTCATAAGCAGATTCAACTCTTTTTCGTTTACCTTTTCTTCCCTAGCAATAACAGAGACCGCTGAGAGTACCCCACGCGTATGATGTACCCCGTGGTAATAGAGGTTGCGTGGAAGCTCTTTGGAAAGTTTATCAAGGATTAATTTTTCAAGTTCTGAAAAGTGCATATAAAACGAATTAAAAAGCAAATCTATACTATTTAAGTAATAAATCCCAAAATAAATACTTTTCTCGTAACTATTCAGCTGGAAGACGGAAAACTGCTAATTCTTATTTTGAGGTGTTATAAGTAATGTTAGTAATGATATATCTTTGCATTTAAGTTCCGTAGGAATTAACCATGTTGTAACAACGGACTGAAGTCGGTTGTTACAATCAGGAAAAACATCAAAAAAACAAACGTTTAGAGAAGAGTATCTGGAGTTTTTAAAAAGTTTGAAGTATCGTATGACAAAAGATACTTTTTAAGGATCTGATATGAGTCGTGCCTACGGCACTTCTGGCCGTAAAACGTACAGATTTGAAGGACGGACTAAAGTCCGTCCTTACAAAATTAAATAGTGCCTACGGCACTTTTGAATTTTAAAGGTGGATATTTTTATTTTGTTATTTTTATCGGCAAGTATGGAGGAATTACGGTTTGCATTAAGATGATAAATAAAACACTCACGTTTTTTTATAAAATTATTTTTTGCAGTTGCCTTACGCTAACTACCAATGCAGATACTCTGCAGGATTCCTCCAACAACTCAAAATCTCAACAATTGAATAATGCTAAAATTGACTCCCTCAAAACCCTCTTATCCACTACCAAAGAAGACACCTCCAAAATTGAATTATTAAGACAAATAGGCATATCGTTACACAACTCAAAAGAATCCCTCCCATACTACCAACAAGCCCTTGATCTCAGCCAAAAAATAAAACATTCACAGTCAGAAGCAGAGTTTTACAATGATATTGGAATTGTTCAGTTTAATCTTTCCAACTACCCGCAGGCATTGGCTCATTACCTTAAATCATTAAGAATAAAAGAATCTCTTGGAATGGAAAACAGCAAAAATTATGCAAGAATTTTGAATAATATCGGAATTGTTTATAGAATGTTAAGCGAATATGATCGGGCATTGGAATTTCATGAGAGAAGTTTATCAATAAAGAAATCCCTTGGAATGGACAACAGCAACGAATATGCAAACAATTTGAATAATATCGGGATTGTTTATGATATACAAGGCGAATATGACCAGGCATTGGAATTTTATCAGAGAAGTTTAACAATTTTAGAATCCATTGGAATGAAAAACACCAAAGAGTATACAAACAGTTTGAGTAATATCGGAATTGTCAATTATAATAAAAACAAAAAAGACAGTGTGCTTTATTATTTTATCCGTGCACTGAAAATACAAGAAGAAATAGGTGATAAAGCAGGGATTGCAACAAGCATGGGTAACATTGGTGAATTATTTAGCGAGTTGGGGAAATATGATAGCGCTCTTGATTATTTATTAAAGGGATTAGTTCTTTCACAAGAGATAGGAGATAAATATATGGTAATGAATATCGCTACAAACCTTGCAAACACCTACGCCCAATTAGACAACCACAAAGCCGCCTACCAATACCATCAGGAATTTTCCACTTACAAGGATTCCATATTCAATGAAGAAAAAAGCAAGGAAATCGGGGCGTTGGAAACCCGCTACGAGTTGGATAAGCAAAAAGAAATCAACGACCGCAAAGAAAAACAAGACCGCCTGCTTGCAAAAGAGTTAGCGTTCAGAAGCAGGATGATAACCTTTTCGTGGAGTTTTCTGGGCATTATTGCCTTTATATTTATCGTAATATTTTTGGTAAGAAAAAGGTTTCCTGTGCTATGGGCGGCACGACTACTTTTCTTTGCGTTCATGATGCTGTTGGAACTAACCCTGCTCATCCTTGAACCGCAAATTCTAAAATTAGCACAAGAGAAAATACTTGCACTATTTGCACTCAACTGCGTTGTGGCAGGCATTTTCTTTCCTGCACACAAGTGGTTGGAGAAGCGAGTGAGCGGATACCTCGCGAAGTTTGGAAGTTCCAAGTTTCAAGTTTCAAGTTCCAAGTCCCAAGTAGGAAGCCAAAATCCAACATCAAATAATTTGGGCATATTTATCATCTACTTGCTTCTTTCTTGTACCGCATTACAGTTCTCCGCCTTCGTTAGTGTCACACAAACGAACACCGACACTCCGCAAGATTCCTCCAACAATATAACAATTCAACAATATAACAATTCTAAAATAGATTCCCTCAAATCTCTCCTATCCAACACCAAAGATGACACAGTAAAAATTAAATTATTATTAGAAATAGGTATAGCGTTACACAACCCAAAAGAGTCCTTGCCTTACCTTCAACAAGCCCTAGAACTCAGCCAAAAAATAAAACATTCACAATCAGAAGTAGATTGTTACCAAAATATTGGAATTGTTCAGTATAATCTCTCCAACTACCCTCAGGCATTGGCTCATTACCTTAAATCATTAATAATATATGATTCCCTTGGAATGGAAAACAGTGAAGGGTATGCAACCAATTTGAATAATATCGGTGCCGTTTATCAATTTCTAATAGAATATGACCGCGCATTGGAATTTTATCTGAGAAGTGCAAGAATATATGAATCCATTGGAATGGAAAACACTAAAGAGTATGCAATGAGTTTGAATAATATCGGGGTTGTATATATGACACAAGACAAATATGACCGGGCATTGGAATTTTATCAGAGAAGTTTAATAATATATGAATCCATTGGAATGAAAAACAACAATGAGTATGCAAGCTGTTTGAATAATATCGGGATTGTTTATGATTATCAAAACAAAAAAGATAGTGCGCTTTATTATTATATTCAGTCAATGAAAATAGAAGAAGAAATGGGTAATAAAGCAGGGGTAGCTACAAGTATGAATAACATGGGTGAATTATTTAGTGAGTTGGGAAAATATGATAACGCTCTTGATTATTTATTAAAGGGATTAGCTCTTTCACAAGAGATTGGAGATAAATATATGGTAATGAATACATCTGACAACCTTGCCAGAACTTACGCTAAAATAAACAACCACAAAGCCGCCTACCAATACCATCAGGATTATTCTACATACAAAGATTCCATATTCAATGAAGAAAAAAGCAAGGAAATTGGGGGCTTGGAAGAAAAGTACGAGTGGGAAAAGCAGGAACGGCAACGAAAATACCAGGAAGAAGACCTGGCAAAAATAGCTAAAGAAGAAAAACAAAGAAACGATATGCTCACCGTGTCCGGAGTGTTTATTGTGCTTGTGATATTAATTATTGGACTACTGCTCTATGCGGTTAAACTTCCCTTATCCATCCATTTTATAGAGGGATTGGTATTCGTAGTATTCATGATGTTTTTTGAACTAACGCTGGTGTTTTTAAATCCATACATTGATATGTTCGCGGATGGCAATGCAATCATAAACCTGCTCGCCAACTCTGTCATAGCCGCATGTCTTGCGCCTTTGCATGAAGTATTGGAGGGGAGGATGAAGAGGAAGATTTTGAGGGATAAGAGGAGGAGGGGTGAAGGTGAAGGTGAAAGATAAAAGGTGAAAGGATAAAGGATAAAGGATAAAGGAAGGCACTTATTTTATCTTTTATCCTTTAACCTTTTATCTTTATCCTTATCCTACCTTCCCCCCATTCTCCCTCGCAAACAAAGCCGCTCCATACGAAACTACAAATTGCGGATGTTCAGGAATCAACACTTCGGTGTTCATTTTTTCGCTGAGCACATTTTTAAAATAGGAATGATGGGCAATAACGCCTCCAATTAAATACAATGGCAGACCTTGTTCTGTTTTAATTTTATTGATTCGGTTGGAAATGGCGAGATAAATTCCCCTTGCAATGTCTTCGTGGCTTGTGTCATCAAATATCCAGCTCATGATTTCAGTTTTTGCAAATACGGTACAAAAACTATTTAGCTCTTTGTTGGAATTTGAACGGCTGGCAAACTCACTCATTTTCTCAAGCGGAATTTCCGCCCGTTCCGCAGATTCCACAATAAATGCTCCCGTTCCCGCCGCACATTTATTATTCATAAAAAATTCTTCCACCTTGCCGGTTTCTGACGAACGAATTACCTTTATGTCTTCCGCTCCGATGTCAATGATGTTTTTCCTCACAGGGAACTGGCTCGAAAGTCCTTTGGAAGCGCAGGTAACTTCCGTTTTAGTAAGATCAGCATTATGAAAATGTTCTCTCCCGTATCCTGTTGCACAGATGGACTCAATATTAAAGCTATCCTGAATCTGTGATAAGGCGTTGTACAAAGATTTTTTATCACGGTTCATGGTCTTTAACAACTCGCGATACGTTACTTCTCCTTTTTCATCGAGTACGGTAATTTTGGTAAAATAGGAACCCAGGTCAACGCCGAGAAAATATTTTTTACCTGTTTTGCTCTTGCCGTTTACGTTGCTTTTTTGATGAATGGTAATCAAGGTATCGCGAAGCAACGATTGAGCGGGTGTTTCTTTTCTTCCTTTGTGCGCATGAACAAGATTTGTAAAAACCTGATTCAAGGGTGTCTTTACATAATGCTTTTTTCCATAGAAGACAATTTTACCGTTAAAATAATCAATCTCTGTCTGACGGTTGTTCAGCATATCCAGTGCAAGAGAAGGAAGATGGTCACCGGCTCTTTTCAGATACCTCAGGCATTTTTTTATAAAATTTTCGCCAAAGCGAATATCTTCCGCCTCCGCCACCTTAACCGATTCCACTATCACTTGCTCAACTATATCGTACGTGTCACTCAGTTCCATTGCCTGCCGCATGGTAAGACCCGTTAAACCACACAAAGCGCTCAACGATGAATTTAAGATAGTTTTTTCCCAGATTTTATTCTGAAGCTGAAATGAATCAACGGCAACGGTATCTAACGAAACCCTGTTTAAAGCAGTGGAAATTCTTTCACAAATTTCTGTCTGGGAATCGTCCACTGAAGCCAGGTAATTCGGCGCGTTGAAAAAAGTAATGTTGATGTGATGTAAATCTGTAGGATTTCCTGCAAAATTAATGACAAGTCGTAACGTTTTTTTCTCTCCGAAAATAGCGCTCAGATTTTTTTCAACGTCAATTCCATTCTGAGCGCTCATTACACAAAACCGGTTGGCATTCATTCGATATGCCTCCGTAGCAATGGCAGTGGTCTGATAAACCTTTACCGAAAATATCAGCAAATCAATATCAAGCGCCACCAATTCTTTTACCTGAGAAACGATATTTGTAAATTTTCTTGTCTTATTAATTTTCCCTTCCAGAATAATACCTTCCTTTTGAATTTTCTTCAATTTGGCAGTATCCACATCACAGAGTGCCACTTCAAAGCCGGCTTCTGCCAGGTGTACAGCTAAAATTTGTCCAACAGGTCCAAGACCGATAATACCGATTTTCATGTCATTTGTTCTATAAAGGTTTCAATTTTCGTAGTACTCTGCGCTTCCGAAAAAAAGTGTAAGTCACACAGGTCACCTTCCACAATCAATGTTTCCACTCCACACATTTCTTTTAGACGCAAGGGAAGTCCAAACCGCGCATTAGAATTGTTAAAGCAGGTTTTGGAATCATGAAAAATAACCCCGTTGATGTTGAAGTCCTCAATTATGGTTTTCATCATTTCGAGTTTTACCTGCTCGCTACGGTTAATAAATATTTTTGTATAAGCTAATGCCGTTGATTTGAATGGGTCTTTCTCATCAAAATCATCAAAAATCCAGCTATTGCAATACGTAGAAGCTACCACAGCAGTCCGGTTGCGTAAAAATAATTCTGAGAGCGAACGTAATTTCCCCCAGATCGGCATGCCTTCCCAATACACACGGCAATTTTCTTTGTCTAAAATTCCCGAGCCCTTTTTTTGATTCGTATTAAGTTCCTCCAATAATTTTATATAATAATCAACCGCGGTTTGAGTGCCACGCAACACAACAATAGGTCCCATGTGAATGACACCATCGAAAAAACTCAACGGAGAAGGAGAATGACGGGCTGTGTTTAAGACATCTTTCCATGCCATTGTTGCTAATTTGCTTAATCGTACAGTGTCACGGAACCTGTCTATATCAAAATTTTTTCCGGTGACATTTTCGCAAACGGAAATCATGCCTTTAAACTGTGCCACAACATCCGTCACTTCTTCTTCGGTAATATTCCCTACATATCTTGGTGGCACTATTCCGTAAATAGGGCAATCAAATTCCCTCGCATAAAAGCTGAACCAATCCTGGACTTCGCGGCATTGATTGGTATTGTAAACAATCAAATCCGGTTTAGGAATTGAGTCGAGTCCATATTGTTTTGTAAGAGGAGTTTGCTTTTTAAGAAAAGAACCAATGTCAGAAGTCAGATAGGAACAAATATCTCCTGAATAACCGTTTTTCGCCGCCTCGGGAATAAAATCACCGGAAGTACGGCTTGCGCCCAAAAGCGCTCCATGATTTTCAGGAAAGTAAACTTCAAAACCAAAAGAACGCAATAATTCAGCGGGTCCTACGCTGGTGCACCAGGCAACGGGTGTGCTTTTATTATGAAACGATTGGAAATAATCGCTCATGATTTTTTTGAGCAATGAAGTGGTTTTTATTTCGTACATGATTTTTATGCCGTTACAAATATCTTTATTGATCTAAGTTAATTACATATACATTTTCCTTCACTGAATTTTCTGCACCATATAAATTTTCCAGATGTGCTTTATAAATGTTCAGAATATTTCCGGGCGACGCTTTCAGGGAGGGTGTAAGCGTTTGTTTTTCTATGGATAATTCATCGTCAACCAACATCATGGATTTTATACGGGTGAATTTCTTTTTATTCTCATTGTTTACATCCGACATACATCCTCTAAGACATTTTCCAAGTTCATAAATTGACCGGGGACAAAAACATCCGTCCAATGGTGACACATTGTAGGAAGGGTCTCTCAACAATTGCTGATTAGGAAATAAAATTGCCACGGGATGATCTTTTCCGTTTCCTGTTACAAAGGCAAAAGAAATGTAATGACACTTACATTGCAGTAATGATTCTAATTCTGAAGGGATTACTTTTTCTCCGTTGGTAAGTTTGAATATCCTGTCTTTTCTGGCTATTAATTTCAACCCGTCTTCTGTCATTTCCCCCACATCGCCAGTACGGAACCAACCATCCTCTGCAAAAACTTCTTTATTGGCATTATCATTTTTATAATAACCAGCCATCACATTCGGACCTTTCACTAAAATTTCACCATCATCCATAATTTTTAAAGTGACACCCGGTATTGGAAAACCTACATACCCCGGTTTTCTTTTTTTATCGAGCGGGGTAATGGTACAGCATGGAGATGTTTCTGTTAAACCCCATCCTTCCATGATTGGAATATTTCTTTTTTCAAATTCATCTGAAATATGGGAAGGTAATGGAGCGGCGGCGGTAAAAATAAATTTTAATTCAGGATGAAAAAGGTTGCTGTCGGCTTCCTTCTTTTCCTTGCAAAGGTTTATCAGGTTTTCATATACACGCGGCACACTGAAAAAAACAGTTGGTTTCACCAATTTCCAATTTTCGTATAATATTCCGGCATCTTTTCCAAACCCTGATTCCAATGACATAGTGGCACCGTTGTATAATGAAGAAAAAAGTTCAAAAATCCCACCAAAACTATGGTGCCATGGGAGATAAGACAAATAACGGTCATTCTCATTTACATTCCATAGCTGAGACATTGCTTCTTGTTGTGATAAAATGTTTCGATGGGATAATTGAACGCATTTAGGAATTCCCATGGTGCCTGAAGTGTACATGTTCAGACAAATTTCATCAGGAGAAGAAGATAATTTCAACTCATAATCTTCCGAATAAGGATCTAATAATTCTAAAAATGGAGTGAAATTTTTTGAGGACATCGTATCAAAAATAAAAACCTCTTTTAAATTCAGATTAGTTGACAACTGTGCCGCTTGCCACTCACCAGCTAAGGTCAAAAAACGCGCATCGGAATGGTTAATAAGGGAAAGAATGGTATCTCTCCGGTAATGTGCAAAAACCGGAACGGAAATGCCACCCGATGCCATTACCGCCAAGCTAAGTTGTAGCATTTCGGCTCTGTTCGGGGAATAAATCATCATTTTATCACCTTTTTCAAATCCTCTTTCTTTCAGATTAAAGGAAATTTTCAAAACATTTTTATAAAAGGATGACCAGGAAATTTCTTTCCATCCGTTATTATTTCTTTCACGGAAAATCAAATGATTCTGAAATCTCTCTGAATTGGATTTCAGCAGTTGGGCAATATTTTTAGGGATTGATTTCACAAATAAAAAATTTTGTTTCGCCCTTTCAGGGCTTCATGAGATTTTTGTGATTCATCCATAGGGCGTTGTCCTATGTTATTGAATTACGCCCTTTCAGGGCTTAATAAACATACCGAAAATTTTTCAATCTCGCAAACTCTGGTTTAAGTATGAAGCGCGGAAAAGTGCTACAGCTACTTAAACCTATAAATAAAAAAAAGTTTAAAACTTTTTTTTTAGATAATTCACGCTACAACTTTCGCCATCACTTTTCCTTGCTTCAGCTTATGATATCTGTATGCACCCCACAACGCCGCGCCGATTGCACCCGCATAAATTGCGTCAGGATTAGTTTTAATTATGAAATTTTTCTTTGTTTCCTGTAATGATTCCTGTATGGCTTGAATTAATCCTTTATTCAATGCCATACCTCCGGTCAAAAAAACAGGTGACTCTGCTTTCAATGCGGATAATAATTTAATAATCCTGTTTGCAATGGATAAATGAATTCCCTTTATGATATCGGGAGTGGTTATTCCGCGTGACACCATGTTGATAACATCCGTTTCTGCAAGCACAGCACAAATACCCGATGACACTTCCGGCTTCGTAGAGCGAAGTGAAATGTCACCAACTTCGTCAATGGATAATCCCAGATAACGTGAAATATTTTCAAGAAATTGTCCGGAACCGGAAGCGCATTGTCCGGTCATTTTATAATCCAGAACTTTTGCCTGTGGATTTACGCGGATGGCACGAACATACAAAGCCCCGAGGTCAACCACTGTTTTGGCTGTGGAATCAAAATATACAGCGCCCCTTGAATGGGTAGTCATACCGTAAAAATGTCCACGCTTTCTGATGACAAGATCCCCTTCGCCGGTAGAGGCAAGATACGCAAGGTCATCGTATTGGAAATTATGTTTTTCTAATAAATGCGTTGTCATTTCATCGGCAAGCTGTGCAGGGTTGCGTTTCCGGATTTTTTCAGTATGCTTGTCGAGAATGACACTTTTAGTAGTGCCACATTCCATTAAGACAGCTTTAATGAAATTACTGCCTACATCAATACCAAGGGTGAGGAGGGTGTTCATGGGTTGGGTTTATAGTTTACTAAAAGTAAAAAGGAATCTAAAAAATAATAATTAACATATAACACTTAACAATAAATGACAAAGTGGGTACCTATCTAAATATTTGCAATTCATTCGACAGGCACCATCTTATGTGCCAGCTCCGAAGCCCTCCGTGCAAACAATGCTCCTCCAAGTGCTCCCATGAAAATAGAATCGGTATGAATATTTATTTTTATTGTGTCACCATAATTTTCTTTTACGAGTGCGGTAAGATATTTTATAACAGCTTTGTTCCGTGCCACTCCTCCGGTAAATGTAAACTCATTAAAGACACCGCCGGAACGCGCAATCAGTGACATGGCACGCATGATAATCGCTTTATGCAAACCCCCGAGTATATCTTCTCTTTTTTCTCCAAGATTCGTTAACTCCCTCAATTCAGCTCCGGCAAATACGGTGCAAGTGGAACATATCTGCACTTCTTTGGTTGCCTGCAATGCCATGGGTCCTAATTCATTCACCGGCACGCCCATTTCATCGGCAATATAGCCGAGATATCTGCCACATCCGGCGGCACAGCGGTCATTCATCTGGAAACTTGTTACCAAGCCATGTTTGTCAACCTGAATTGCTTTGGTATCTTGTCCTCCTATGTCCAATACAGTTCTTGTTTCAGGAAAAATAGCGTGTGCCCCATAAGCGTGACACAAAATTTCGGAGCGGATGCAATCTTCGGGAAATGGAAGTAGCGCCCTTCCGTATCCTGTACCGGTCATGTTGGAAATATGCAATTCATAATCGGCAACACGGTTTATATGGTCACGCAAGGTGTCTGATACTTTTTCATAATTTCCTTTCAGCAAGTTTAGTTCTGCATCAAAACGCATGGAAGTGTCACCGGAAATATTATCAGGAAGTGATTTATATTTTTTCTGAAGAATGTCCATTGCCTGATTCACCATAATTTTGAAATCAACCTGTAATATTTCATTTTCAACCGGAGTAATGCTTTTGTCAAATACGTTCATCAACGGTTCAAAAAGTGTCTTATCTTTTTCAGCGACCAGCTCATTATATATGCCGGTAACCACATCTCGGAAAAACTGATTCTGAAGACCTAATTGATTTTGTAGAAATTCGTTTTTAATTTTTGTTTCCAGTGAAGGAAGTATCTGCATCAAATGCTGAAGTAGGGAGGAACGGACTTTGATTTGAAAATAAGAACCTGCATTTGATAAAAGCAGTTTGTTTAATTCATCGAGGCGGATTTTAAACTGCAAATATTGAAACACATTTTCGATGTCACGGATAAATTGATGGTATTCGGATTTCCAGGATAAATCGGTTTCCAGATTTTTTTTGAGGATATAAAAACGGGCATTGTAAATGGCTTCCATTTTGGCAATTTCTGCCGCTACAGAATAATTAGCGCGAGTATTGGTAATTCCCCTGCCGGTAATTTTACCCTCTTCATCTACAATGATTGCCTTGGAGGTGGTGGAGCCAAGGTCAACTCCGAGAAAATAACGATGCATGTTTTTTATTGATTAAATGCCTTCGTTTGTGAGGACACAAACGAAGGCGATGAATGACTAATGACTAATTTCCAATCATTGCAAAATCAATTTTCTTTGTTCCAACATCTGAAAATATGATTCCAACCGGTTTTTAATATTCGCATAAGAAAAATAACGGGGGTCAACCAGATCCGATTCAATAAATCCTACCGACACTCCCATCCTTTGTTCTATTTCGCGCATCATCAATAATTGTCCGGCGGAAAAAGAGTTACAACTTTTTATAGAGTTTATCAGAAATCCATCGGCTGAGTACTCCTTGATATAGTGACACAACAATTCAACCCGTTGCGGGATGTTCATATTGGTATAACAACCCATGCAATATCTTGATAAACTTTCCAATGGATTTTTAGGATCATGACGGAATCCCATATCATACACCCCTCCTACTTTTGTATAAGACGATGCCACTATTACAGCACCCATATCATAAAATATTTTCCAGAATTCCCGGAAATTCGTCCAGTTAGGCGGACCTTCTACTACTAATCTGTATTTTTCTTCCTTTAATTCTCCTTCAGGAGTGATAGGACCTTGCTTCAAACTTATTCTTTCCTGAATTTCCTTGTATAATTCAGAATAATAATCAACCGCTTGTGTAGTGCCACGAAATGCGGTAAAAATCGGACCTATATAATAAACCCCTGCAAAATAAGCATCAATCGGAGAAGGTTTTAATTTTGCTGACTCAAGAACTTTTACGAGGAGGTCTTCTGATAAAGCTGATTTTTCAAGCATGTACGACAAACGGGCTTCATCGTATTTTTTGCCGCTTACTTTTTCCATCTTTGGGATAACATCTTCTTTCAATTGTTTTACCATATAATCAACCATTCCGGGAGTAATTTTTCCGTCTTCCTGATAGGGAGTGTGTAACATTGCCACCGGAACCCCGGGATAAAGCCGCTCCAGATTTTCAAACCATTTCATAAAGGTGAAACACCCTGTATAACTCAATAACAGAAGATCCGGATCAGGAATTTTTTCATCCGTTGGACCTATATTCCCTTTCAGCATCATGCCGATGTCACACTTCACATACGTGCAAACATCTTCCGAATAACCAATTTTTTCTGCCTCTTTAATATATTCCCACGATTTTTTTCTCATACCCGATTGCAGAGCATTTATTTCAGGATACACGGGAAGCATGTCGAAGGAGAGAATCAACTCGGTGATATTTCCGGGAACAAAAGTATAAACCACCTTTTTCCCTTTTTCTTTTGCAGTGCTTAAATCCTTAAACAAGCCGGCAATCATCTCTTTTTGCAAGAGCATGCTTTTTTCTTTTTGAACTTCAGGTTTTTTATTGGACATTGGATGTTAATAATTTCTATTTTTTAATTTTTATATTTTCTAAAATTCAAACCTTCAAGGTTTGCCGGCTCTGCAAGTCCATACAAACCTTGAAGATTATCCCCTCACGCCCATAATTTAATTGAATCTGAAAATGTACCGCACTGTTCTTTAATAACTTTAAACTGTCCGGTATTTTCGTGGAATTGGAAATTTATATGATGTATGCCTGCTTCGTCACAGGACTTTTGCATTTCAGGTCTGTCTAACAATGCAGGATCGCAAAAACTCGCCGCACAAAAAATCACACCGTCAGCTTTTCGGTTTTTAACTAATTCAACTAATCTGGCTCCTTTAGGATTCCCAACATCATATAATGCGGAAGAGAATGTACTTTGCGTAAGATATGCATTGACAATGGCATTCATCGGGTCATTGCTTTTTGAATCAATGTCACCCTGAATCCAACGGGAACCCAATATAAAATCATCATCTACAATGTAACAACCCGCCATCTCAATGGATTTTATAAGCCCCAGAGGTGGTTGTTCGCAGAATGATCCGCTCACCACAACACGTATATTATCCAATGGTTCTCCCTGGTTCTCCTCCAAAAGAGTTTGTACATCAGATAATATAGCGTTGTGCTCTTCTACCGTCATCATCAAGCCGGCTCGTTGAATACAATACCAGTCAACTGCTGATAATCTCCATGGGAATTCCTGCCGTATCGCATAAATATTTTCGATGAATCTTCGATTCTGGTTATATTTTTCAATTTTTTCATTTAAAATCTTCACGGAAGGTAATACCCCGTTGATCCTGCAGATTTCCTGCTGAACGGATCCAAGTTCCTGGCGATAGAAAACCCCTCCGGTTAAGGGATTAAAATTTTGCGGGAAATCAAGGTATTTTGAAAATTTTCCGGTTTTTGTAATTCTGAACATTCCTGAAAGATTTCTGACGCAGTCGCATATAGAAGGAAAAATAAATCCGTCAAAATCGTTGAAATTATTATCTAATGCCAATTCAATCACTCCTCTGGGTAGGTGACATATATAGGATTGATAAAAAGCATCGCCTTTGATAACTTGTTTTTGGTCACCCACTCCAAGTATTCCAACTGCTATTCCATTCATGGCTTCAACTATTTCCCGCGGGAAGTAGATAGGAAGATACCCAACCAATACTCTTCCTTTTTGAGCAGATTTCCATTTTTTTGCACCAAAATAATTCAGGTCAAATGCCTGTTTCCGGCACTCTTCACTGATTTGTGTCAGGTTTTTCATGTTTTTCTATGAAAATAAGGCAATTTTCATGTAAAAACAGAACATAAAAAATGACATTTCTTTTATTTAGTACTGACATTTGTCATTTTACAGGGTTGTAATTACCCGTTTATTTGTGCTACATTTTGTCCGGGTCACCGCAGGGCAATGTTTCCTGTGCTTCAGAAATATCCTTGTGGTGATCCGGTAAAATGTTTCTCCCTGGTTCTTCTCCTCCTTTTTTTTATTTCATCATTCGTTGTTCCTTGTTCAATGATCATAGTTCATTGTTTCATTGTAATATTCCTTCATTGTAATATTAATGTCCAAAGAGCAACCGCAAGGTTTGCCCCTACGATCGTTCAACTAAAAAATGTCATCCTCTGTCATTATACTTGCTTCCGGGTTCTCTGAAAGAATGGGATTTGATAAACCGCTCTTGAGGTTTGATAACAAAAAAACATTCATTGAAAAAATTGTTAGTGAATACAAAAAGTTAAAATGCAATAAAATCATTATTGTTACCGGAAAATGGTTAAGGGATAAGATAAAAAAACTTCCTCAGATTGTTTCCTGCAAGACAGCAATGATAAAAATAAATCCTTCCCCTGATAAAGGCAGAATGTATTCGGTATTACTCGGATTAAAACAAATAGAACCTACGGGTTATTGTTTTATTCAGGATTGCGATAATCCGTTGATTTCGCTTAAGGTTCTCAAACAATTATTGAAAGAAAGATGTTCTTCAGGTTTTTCTGTCCCTGTTTATAAAAGTAAACGTGGTCATCCGGTTCTGATTTCTCCTTATGTGTCAATTAATTTAATGTTAAAAAGAAATTTTAAAATGACATTAAAAGAGCAGTTATCACATTTCATCAGAAAAAAAATAACTGTAAATGACAAAAACGTTTTAGTGAATATTAATACAATGAATGATTATTTGGAAATTTGTGACTAATGACCAATTCCTCGTTTGTGAGGACACAATCGAAGGCGATGAATGACCCCGCTCTGGTTTAAGTCTATAGTCAGGTTAGTGCGGTTGCGACTTAAACCTTGTAATAGGAAAAAGTTCAATCGGGTAGGTTTAAGTACCTTACGCACAAACTTAGCTACATACTTAAACCAGATTTGCCTTTGTCCACTAATGTAACAAAGTAGTACCAATGACTGATACCCAACCCCAAACTGTTCTCATCACCGGTGGTGCCAGTGGCATCGGACTCGCTATTGCTAAACGACTGGCAGAAGAAAAAAACTATCAGGTTCTGATTTCTGATGTTCAGGATGAGAAAGGTAATACAGCGGCACTTTCTCTTCACGCCGATTATTTCCATTGCAATATAGGAGAAGAAAATGAAGTGAAAAATTTATTTATGGAAATAAAAAACAAATACAATAAATTAAATGTCTTGGTAAATAATGCCGGAATAATCCGGGATAACGTGATTTGGAAAATGCCGGTAAATGATTTTGATGCAGTGATAGATACCAATCTCCGCGGAACCTGGCTTATGTGCAAAGAAGCCGCTATTATAATGAAAGAACAAAATGCAGGACGTATTATCAATATAGTGTCGCGTGCCTGGTTGGGAAACCCGGGTCAATCCAACTATTCCGCATCTAAAGCCGGAGTGGTAGGATTAACAAGGGTACTCGCTCTTGAATTGGGAAGGTATAATGTTTATGTGAATGCCATAGCTCCCGGACTTATTGATACCCCACTAACACAGAATCTAAAAAAAGAAGTTCTTGATAAATTAATAGAAGCACAGCCCACAAAATCCGTAGGAAAACCGGAAGACGTTGCAAACGCTGTGGCATTTCTTGCCAACGAACGAACGCAATTCATCACCGGACAGGTTATTTATGTAGATGGGGGAAAGAGTGTAGGGGCGGGAGGAGTTGTGTAGATGAAAAATTTCATGTAAATTTGTAAGGATTCACTGATGGAATATAAAGAATGGTATAATGCCTGAAATATCTCGTTTTTTTGGAATTATTATAAGGATGTATGTGGAACCTACTCAACATAATCGTCCGCATTTTCATGCATATTATCAGGATAGCGTTTCCGTTATTGCTATAGATGAAATTGAAGTTATTGCAGGGAACCTTCCTCGTAAGCAGTTACGGCTTGCCATTGCATGGGCTGAGTTGCATCAGGCAGAATTAATGGAAGATTGGAATAAATTACAAAAAGGCAAACTACCCAAAAAAATAGAACCTATAAAATAATTTCAAATGAAACATTTAATTGTAAAAATAAAATCAGTTACTGTTCCTGAATTGTATAAAATATCTATCTTGTTTGATGATGGTAAAAAGCAAACCATTGATCTTGAGTCAATATTATTTGGCCCACTTTATGGTCCCCTTAAAGACGCTAAATTATTTAAACAGGTACAAGTAGACCCTGAAGTTACTACGGTTGTATGGCCCAATGGAGCTGACTTTGATCCTGCAACGTTGTACAACTGGAGCAAATACGAAAGTGAACTAAAGGAACGTGCTTCAAAATGGTTGTAATAATGCACACGCTAAACCTCACCATAAATAATAAACCCTACCACTTCCTGATAAGTGGCACTGAATCATTGGCTCAGGTTATACGGCAAAAAGCTGATTTGACCGGCACTAAAATAGGATGCGAACAAGGAACCTGCGGCGCTTGTACCGTTCTCGTGAATGAAAAAGCAGTGTTGAGCTGCATCTCACCCGCCATCAGATACAACAATTCGAGTGTCACTACTATTGAAGGAATTGCTCCCTTGCATAAATTACAGGAACAGTTTGTAAAACAAGGCGCCGTTCAGTGCGGCTTTTGCACACCGGGAATGGTAATGACTGCCCTTGATTTTCTGAAAAATAATTCTAATCCTACCTCTCACGAAATAAGAGAGGCACTTTCAGGAAATGTATGCAGATGCACCGGATATCAGAAAATTGTTCATGCTATTGAAGAATACGTTAAGCAAAATAAAATCCCTGAAACTAGTGCCACTACTTTTAAATCAAATGGAAATGATAATAAAAACCTGTTGAGCATTGTAGGAACCCGTCAACCCTATCTCGAAGCGGAACAGAAAGTTACAGGTAAAGCAGATTTTGCGGACGATATTCCCATTAAGAATCCGCTATACTGCCGTTTTCTAAGGAGTCCCCATCCTCATGCTAAAATTATTTCAATAGATATATCTGAAGCCGAAAAAATGGAAGGAGTAAAATGCATCATCACCGGAAAAGAACTTCCTGTCACGTTTGGCGTACTTCCGGTCTCTCAGGATGAAACAGCTATGGCAGTGGAGAAAGTTAGGTATATCGGTGAAATAGTTGCCGCGGTGGCGGCTGAATCTGAAGAACTGGCGGAGAATGCCTGTAAAAAAATAAAAGTGGATTATGAGATATTAAAATCATTCTTTACCATCGAAGATTCTCTTAAAGAAATAAATGAGAACGAAAAAATACATTCTCATGGTAAAAATAATAACAACATACACAAAACTGCTGAACTTAGATTTGGAAGCAAACAGGAAGGGCTTGAAAAATCAGTGACACATTCAGAATTTAATTTTAGTTATCTGGGATTAAATCACGCTTTTACCGAGCCGCATGCGGCTGTGAGTTGGTGGGATGAAAAAGGATTAACGCTCATTTCCGCCACTCAGGTGCCACATTATTTGCATCGTGCGTTAGCTAAAGTTCTGCAAGTGCCACTTTATAAAGTGCGGGTGATTAAACCCAACGTAGGAGGTGGATTTGGTGGAAAAAGCGATCCCTTTACACATGAAATAATCATTGCCCATCTCTCACGGAAAACCGGAAAACCTGTTAAGGTAAGATTTACACGCGAAGAGGTTTTTATAAACAATCACGGAAGACATCCTACCGAAATAAAAATGAATGCCGGAACCAATGCGGACGGAATTCTCCAGTATATTGATGCAGACATAAAAATTGATGGCGGCGCTTATGGAAGTTTCGGAGTAGTGACATCCTATTATAACGGAGTGATGTTGCAGGCGCCTTACCGTGTTAATAATTTTGGATTCATTACCAAAAGAGTATATACCAATAAACCACAGTGTGGCGCCATGCGTGGACACGGAGCGGTAAATCCCCGTTTTGCAATGGAAGTTTTGATGGACGACTTGGCGGAAAAATTAAACATGGATCCCTGTTAATTGCGTTTCAAAAATTTTATACCTTCATTTACTACAACTGTCGGGCAATACCGCATCACATCAAACGGAGTGCGTGAGTCATTGGAAAAAGTCATGGTGCAGTCAAAATGGAAAGAAAGACGCGGAAAATTACCCGTGGGTCATGGGCTGGGAGTTGCCTGTGGATTTTTTATCAGCGGAAGTGCACTTCCTATAATCTGGAATGAATATCCTCAGACATCGGTTCACATAAAATTGGACTTTGACGGAAGAGTGCTCGTTACTTCCGGCGCCAGTGACATAGGTCAGGGCAGTGACACTATGATAGCGATGGTGGCATCAGAGATTCTCGGAATAAGCATGGAAAAAATCACGGTGGTTGCGGCAGATACGTTGCTTACTCCGGTTGATTTAGGAAGTTATTCTTCCCGTGTGACATTCATGGTCGGAAACGCTGTTAAAATGGCGGCTGAAAACCTGAAAGAAAAAATTCTGCAAGCTGTCTCCATCAGAAAGAATATAGAAATTTCAGAAATTCATTTATATCAGGATTCTGTAACTTCCAACGATGGAAAAGTAAATTTGAACTGGCAGGAAACGGTGGATATAACTACTGCCGGTGTTGGCGCCATTTCGGTAACAGGAAAATACATTTCACCAAAATTGGGTGGAAATTTTAAAGGATCCGGAGCAGGATTAAGCCCTTCGTACAGTTTTGGGGCAGTGATAGCGGAAGTGAAAGTGGATAATGTCACTGGTCAATACGAGGTACTCCATTTATGGGGAGCGCATGATTGCGGGAAAGCGATTAATCCACTGGCAGTGGAAGGACAACTGGAAGGTTCCTGGCACATGGGAATGGGACAGGCAATCAGCGAGGGGTTAAGATATTATAAAGGGTTAATTCTGAATCCTAATTATCTTGATTACCCTGTGCCCACCTCGTTAGATACTCCTGAAATGAGTACTAATATTATCGAAAGCAATGATCCGGAAGGACCCTTTGGCGCTAAGGAATGTGGCGAAGGTGCATTGCTACCGGCGATACCTGCTATTGCAAATGCTATATATAATGCTACTGGAGTTCGAGTGAATGAATTGCCGATTACGGCTGATAAGGTTTATTTTGGGATGAGGAATAAGAACAACAAAAAACAATGAATTATTACAAACCTAAAGAACTGACAGAGGCAGTTTCATTAGCAGAATCTGCAAATGGTTCCGGTTTTTTTATTGCCGGTGGCACCGACCTTTGGGTTAACTATTTGCAAAAAAATACCGAACCAACATTATTAATTGACCTCTCGGAAATTGAGGAGCTTAAAGAAATAAATATCAGCAAGAATCAGATTGAGATTGGTTCTTTTGTGACCTTGGATGAATTGATTAGAAACCCATTGATTGCAAAACATTTTCCGTTACTTGCAACAGCAGGTTTGTCTATTGCCACACCTGTTATAAGGAAAACAGCCACCATAGGAGGTAATTTGCTTTGCGAAAACCGTTGTTATTATTATAACCAGTCCGAATTCTGGAAAAATGCGGCGGGGCAATGCCTTAAGAATTGCGGAGAAATTTGTCTTGCAACCGGTGGCGCTAAAGGATGTTATTCAAAGTTTGTATCGGATATGGCAGTGGCGCTCATTGCGGTGGAAGGGGAGGTTGAAATAGTAGAAAAAAAGGTAATTCATAAAATTCCAATAGAAAAAATTTATTCCGGCGATGGAATTAAATCCAAAAATATTTCTCCTGACGCAATACTTAAAAAAATCACATTACCTGTTGAAAAATATACCAAAACATATTATCGTAAACTGCGCTCCCGTAAAAGTGTGGAGTTTACTTCCCTTACGGTTGCCATGGCTTGTGACACAAAGAATAATATCCGTATATCTATTGGTGGGATCGCTCAAAAACCATTATTGCTGACAGGAGATTCTTCGACTCCGGTTGAAGAATTTATTTCCAGTGCCAACAAGCAATCAAAGATAATAGACAATGACCTGTTTCCGAGAGTTTACCGGAAGGAGATGATGGGGGTGTATATAAGGGAGGGGATGAGGGGGGTGGGGGTGGTGGGATAGTGGCTTGGAAAGAAATAAATAGTAGACCCCCTGTAAAATTCTATTTCATCTTTACCAGTTTTTTGACTTCTCTTATTGTTTCACCATTTTCACTTCTTGCTTCAAAGCTACAAAAGTAAATGCCATCGGGAAGATGTGTTGCTTCTAAAGTGAATGTATGTTCTCCTGCATTTTGCAATTTGTTATTGATGAGATTGATTTGTTCTTGACCGAAGAGGTTATGAAGAGTTAGGGTGACAGTGGATTTGGAGGGGAGAGAATAATCATAATGAGTATGGTCGGTAAAAGGATTAGGATAAATATCAGAGATATAATCGGGGATTTTAATTTTAGCATTTGAAATTAAGTTGTTTGAGCTCGGATTATTATCTGTAAAGTTGTTTACTACTGCCACACTTTTGGACTTTCTGTTTTTATGTGACTGACAAACGACTGGCGCAATAAAAGCATGAAAGTTACTACCGTTATGAGCATGAAACCCGCTTTCAAGATATATTTTGGTTTCCGATTGAAATGTGCAAGATACACCTGACAAAATATTAAAATTATTGCTTGCCGTTATATCATTCTTATTTTTAACGTATTCATCTTGTGTTAGAGTTCTATTTTGTAATAAAATTGGATTATTAAATTCTTGCCCAACCCCAACTGCGTACCAGGCATTTGTAACCTGTACCTCTTCATTTGAATTGGCTCCATATAGCCATTGCGTAGCCAAAATGGATGCTGAACGGGCTGAATAATAACCGGAATTCTTCGTTAAATAATTAGTTAATGTTGTATAAGCAATGCCAGCGGCTTTATCAATACCAAGCCCCTCAACACAATAATTATCAATATTATCATTGGTTCCTTCGCCACCTTCAGACAAAAGATAAAACCAAAAATTACCTACCCCGCTGTTAGTGTGAGAAAATTCGCTTGCATTTGTTCCTGTGTACCAATTGTCTCCCTCGTAGGTATCTGGTTGGGCACCATCCCCAGAACCATTAGGAACAGACATGTTTCTAATCCCAATTCCGTTTATTGTAATATCTTCTCCAATAATCCAGTTTCCATTGGATCCGTTTATATAAAATTCTATTACTGCACCGAAGATATCAGCGAAAGATTCACCTAAAGCACCAGATTCTCCAGAATATTCAAATCCGTTTGGGGCATCAACAGAATAACCTATTACTCCATGTGTTAATTCATGACCAACCATATCAAGAGAAACCCATGGATTATTATTAACCCCATCTCCATCTCCAAAATACAATGAAGAAGGAGTATACCAATATGCGTTGTCAGGAAGAAAACTATTGTGAACATAGATAGTTAATTTAGAACCAATATTATCATAACCGTTCCGGTTATGTACAGATTCATAATAATCATTAGCCATTTCTGCTCCCCAGTGTGCGCTAATAGCAATGTCATCATCAATATTGCAATCTTCATTTTCCGCTTGGGAAGATATTATATTTTTACTAGGTTCATCACGGGTTTCAATATTTCTAATGCCATCCGTTAAATTAAAAATAGTATGATCATATATACAATTATTGTTACTATTACCATCTTTATCAACAGTGCCATCATCCACATAACAATCCTGTTGCTGAATATCAAAACTTCTATGACCATTATATCTTGTATTTGTAGCGCAATTATTATTAGTTAATGGCTTGCAATAAGAAGTACATCCATAATTAATAAACGTATTTCTACTTATTTCTTTTCCTGAAGTTGCATCTATGTATATTGTTATACCATCAAAAGGAATCTGAGAATAAATATTAAATTTATAAGCTAACTTAAAATTATCAGGATTAATGTTAAATGGAAATGCTACTAAAAGCAGTTTCCCTTCAGGAAAATATGTGGCGTTTGAATCATTTTTAATTTTTTTTAACAATTGCTCTTCTTGTGGAACCTGCCATCTGTATTGTTGAGCTTTAACGGCGTCTAAAGCAAATTGCCTGGCTACATCTTCTGTTAGAGTAGGAGTGGTATTTACATTCAAATTTTTAATCCATGAACCATTTAAACTTTGTATAAATTCATTTTTTTCATGCAGAATAATTTCGCATCCATCTATTTTCACTTGGTCATAATATTGCTGAAACCGGTAATGTTTTCCGCCGCTTTTATCAGTTTCCTCACGTAACAATTTCATATTATCTTTTTGTGATAATCCCATTAGAGAGCGATAGTTGTAGCTAAAATTATCAATAGTTAAATTACTTTCTTTTTTTAATTTTATAATAAACTCGTGTGTATTTATTGGAATTAACCTATCTACAAAAGAAGCCGGGTTTGTTTCTTGCGAAAAAAGGTTATTAATCTTTAATAAGAAATAAAATAAAAATACAATTCTTGCAAAAACAGATTTCATTAATGGGTATTTCATTATTTATTGTTGTTTATATTTGTGTGAAAAACCATCTGCTGCCATATCTCTAAGATATATAGTATCTAACCTGAAATTAATAGTAATTCCTCGAATACTATCAATATGTAAAACATAAGACCCCCCTTCTTTTTCATTGTATTTATTTATTTCCCACGTAAAATAAACATTTTGCCTATATGTGAGAAAATTATTTTTGTACATTTCCATTATGCAATCTTTAGAAAACACTAATTTTTTATCGCATTTACAATTGGAAGGATTTTCATGTACATTGGCAACTCCGCCTGTAGTTTCTATCCACTGCCACTCCCCAATTAACTTGTTTACAATTACAGTATCCCCACAAGAAGGGGGTGAGGTTTGTGAATAAATTTCGCTATCCTTTTTACAGTTTGTAAATATTACTGTCAGTAATACAAAGTAAAAAATTGTTTTGGTTGACACCGTTTTAAAAAATTAATTATAAAAAATTAGTATATGTAAGAAAAAATGGATTAAAATTAATTTCCAAAAGATATTTCTCATTTTATTTTTTCAAAATTGTTAATTGCTCTTTTAACAAATCAATTTCTTTTTCCATTTTTTCTATTCTTTCATCTTGGTTAATAATATACAATGCCATTTCTTCTGTTTTTTGTAATAATTTTCTCTGCATCTCTCCTAATCCTACTCCTTTTTCTTTAACATTTTCAGCAGAGGGGATATCGGGCAATCTTTTATTAATCTCAATGTATTTCTTCAATTCATGCAAAGGCATTAGTTTGTAATTATTATCAAATACAAAATCGCACCACATAGCGGCATCTACTATTACTTCTTTAGCTTTGATAATTCCACAAACATTTAATTTTACAAACTCTTCGAAAATAGATGTTCCAATGCTTACAGCGCCGACACTATAAAAAATATTACCCCCGATTGTAGTCCATTGAGAAGATGCGGTCATATTTTGAGTAGATAAATTACCATTGGCATCTGTTATTACCATTTTATTGATTGGGAGTGAAGAAATTTTTACATCCCCGCCAACCGTTAAGTTTTTACTAATTTTTATTTCCCCATTTACATCTAAAGTTACAGTAGGAAACCATGTACCAATTCCAACCTTGCCCCCTGTATAAGTACCAGGATTCAATGGTTGCAGAATTAAATCCATGAATCCGCTTCCGGTTTTAAATCCCCCAATGTCTATCTTACCATCCTTTGTTCCGTCCTGGTTTAAATCCCTGTCAATTCCAAAAAACATATACAAGTCAGGATTATTCTGATTATAAATATAG
>Ga0156225_130_pt1 | contig 47405 bp, 34 predicted proteins | sample RifCSPlowO2_12_FD_107873 | JGI IMG/M metagenome (GOLD analysis project Ga0156225, IMG submission 107873) | Bacteroidetes bacterium RIFCSPLOWO2_12_FULL_37_12 | reverse complement strand
GTGAGGCGCCCAGCCTCCCTGCCTTTTTTTATATCAATACACAACAATCCCCAACTGCTCCGTAATTATTTTTTCCTGTTTTTTTAGAAATACATGTATTTCCTGCGCTTCGAGTGATTCTTCCTCTGTTTTTGCTGTTTTCATTTTCTGAAGATTTTCGTTTTTAATATGCAACAGATTTTTCCATTGTAAACGCAAATGGGCGGTAAAAGCGATCTTACTCAAGATATGTTCGTCCAATTCGGAGGGTACCTGTACCTGAAATTTTTTCCAGCTAATGCTTGGCTCATTCCGGATGGCTGTCAGGTCAACAACGGTTTTGCAAACTTCATTATTTTCATTTCTCAAAAAAACATCAACATCCAGGGTTGAATTACCTTCTGAATTAGAGAGACGGTATGTTTCAAGAATCTTCCGGTAAACGGGATGTTTAAACTCAATATCAGATAACTGTTGTATTAAGAAATGATTCAGAGTTTCCTGGGGATTAACTTTATTATTTCCAAAATTCAACAATAACCGGATAATTTCCCGTTCTCTTAATTCTTCCTTCAGTTCGGAGACCTTTTTTTCGGTTGATAAAACCTTTTTTTCCTGGGTTGCCTCAGAAAAGGGTGCAGTTAGTGTCACTCCTTCTTTATTTTTCAGAATGATTTGGCTCAATCCGTTCATCAGCGTTTTTTCATCTACGCCAATAAGTAATCCGGTGGCTTTTATATATAAATTACGAAGCATCATGTCAGGAATTCTTGCGATGGATTGCAAAACCTCGGTGACCACTTTTGCTTTTTGAACCGGATTGTTTTCCGTTTCTTTTAATAATAATTCGGTTTTGAAAGAAATAAAATCTTTCTTGTTTTTTTCTACATATTCCCTTAGGGCAGTTTCGCCCATTTTCTTGGCAAAACTGTCGGGGTCCTCCGGCGCGGGCAATAAAACCAACTCAACATTTAACCCTTTTTCAAGGATTAAATCAATGCCTCTCATGGATGCCTTAATCCCGGCGGGGTCACCGTCGTAAATAATTACTATGTTTTGAGTAAAACGGGAAATAAGTTTTATCTGACCTTCGGTAAGAGAAGTACCTGACGATGCCACCACATTTTCAATACCTGCCTGATGCATGGAAATAACATCGGTGTATCCTTCAACCAGAATGCATTTATCTTCCTTGCGAATGGAATTTTTTGCCAGATGAATTCCAAATAAAGTGTCACTCTTGTGATAGATTTCTGTTTCGGGAGAATTCAGGTATTTAGGAGAATCTTTATCTGATTTCAACATTCTGGCGCCGAATGCAATTGTTTTTCCCGATAAATTATGGATAGGAAAAATCACCCGGTCGCGAAACCGGTCGTAAGGGTTTCCGCTTTGCTCATTTAAAATGGTGACACCGGATTTAACCAATAAATCCAATTGATAACCTGCCGCTATGGCTGAGGAGGTAAAATCCGACTGAGCATAGCCCAACTCAAATTTTTTAATAATATCCATCCGGTAACCACGCTCTTTCAGATAGGATAATCCAATAGCTATTCCGGTTTCATTTTCCGTCAAGCGGGAATGGTAAAATGTTTTTGCGAAATTATGAATGATAAATAAACTATCCTTCAGGGTTTCGCTGGCAAGCTGTTCAGGAGTTTGTTCGGTTTCTGGAATTTCAATACCGAATCGTTTGGCTAAGGTGCGAATTGCCTCTGGGAATGAACAACCATCCATTTCCATGACAAAATCAATCGCCTTGCCTCCTTTAGCACAACCGAAGCATTTATATATCCCCTTAACAGGATTAACAGAAAACGAGGGGGTTCTCTCATCATGAAACGGGCAACAAGCCCAGTAATTCTGACCTTTCTTTTTTAAGCTTACATAACTTCCTACGATGTCAAGAATTGCGTTTTGAGAAAGTTCGTGAACCTGGTCGAGAATGTCTTTGGGGATGTAGGGCATGGGGGAGGAGTGAAGGATAAAGGTTAAAGGAAAAAGGATAAAGAATAAAGGAAAAAGGTTAAAGAATAAAGGAAAAGGGATAAAGAATCATCTATTTTTCTACAAATTTACAAAAATTTGAGTGGTTAGGCAAGGGGGTAGGATTAATTAAAATTCCTTAATACTCATTTTTGCTTTTTCAACTTTTTCGGTTCGTCTTTCTTTCCTAATTTTTTAATACTGTCTGCTACGGGCAAATGTTCAGGCATGGTTCCGCCAATTTCCTGAATTGTTTTACGAACCTTTTTGCCAACTTCAAAATGTGTTTGATTGGCTTTTTGTTTTCCCATGATATTTTCTCTCTTTAGTTTTTCTTCGGTTTGTGTAGCACGAAAAAGATTTGCCGCCAGTTCGGTGCTACCCATGTGGTCTAAAATCTGTTCGCTTTTCTTCAATCCTTTTTTGCGGTGAATTCCTTTTGCATCTAAGCCACCATACAAACCCATGTAACCATGATTCTGAAAAATGGCATAATCAATAGGATTAATCACTCCTGCATTTTTTGCAGCGCTAGCCAAGTGTTTGTTGTGTTCAAACATTTCTTTGCGAAGGAACACTCGCTTTTCTTCTTCTGTTTTTAATTGCTGATACGCCTGCATTTGCTGAATCTCCTGCAAACGTGTCTGTACGGCAAAATAGGTTTGCCCCAACGCAACAATTTCCTTTGAAGGGTCGGCATTTTGGACAATGAGGTAACAGGCATAGCGGCTCATCTTCACATTTTCTATTTCACGCATTGCTCCTTTGCCTAATTCTATCATATCGAGGATATCCTCGAAATGATGCTGTACCTCGTAGCCACTGTTTTTGCAAGATTCTTTTGCTTTATCAATTACAGGTTTGAAATGCCTGTATTCCGAATACTCTAATACCGTGCTTAAATCTCTTGCAGTCCAGTAATCGTTTTTGTTTTCGTCAACTCTTTTGATTTGCTCAAAAACAGTTTGGTTCGGATTTGTAAGTTTATTTTCCATATTTATTCAAATAGTTGGTGGTTTCTATGCGGTTTTTGTTTTGGAAGAGGGTTATGTATAATTTATTTTACGATTTAGACATATTAAAAAATTAAACTAAAGATTCAAAATCCGATTTTGTTGTTTTCCCCATTGAATTGCTGAACAATCACAGATTCTTACTTCAATATTGTGAAAATTAAATCTAGGATCTGTTAAATGTTTAGGATTATGCTTAAATGAAAAAATAAGGGAATATTTTCCAATATAAAAAATAAATGGGTCTGTTTGTCCATGACGTACCATAATAGAATCACTTTTCATATCATTATTTTCTATGGAAGTATAAAGGAGATAATGAAAATAAGGTAAAAAATCAGGATTTTTGTTTTCAAGTTTTATTAAAAAACCAGATTTGTTAGGAAATAAGGAATGCTTTAATTTTAATACTATACAATTGACAATACTTTGGTGCAATTTAAAATGATTAAATACAGGCAAGGTTGAAAAATGCGCACGAATAATATTAATATATACGAAGAGTTCCAAAATTTCAGGATTAATATCAGGAAATATTAACAGCCGTTCTTTATATCTTAAAGATGGATATAAATTCCCCAAATCCTGAATATAATAATTTAAAAGAAAATGAGAACGTTTAATATGCGGTATTTGATTAGAAATAATAGTTTCAACCACCCCCATTGAATATTCGCATTCGGGACAAAACAAATAATTTTCTTTTGGGGTATCTTGAATTGGTTTATATTTTTTTAAAAGGTTGGATGGGTTAATTAAATGCCCCTTTTTTGTATTTTGTTTGCCAAATATTGAATTCCCTAAATATTGCGAAAAAATATGTGAATTTTTTTGAGTGGCTAAATTTTTTCCACACAACAAACATAAATCTTTTTCACTTCTCATTTTTTTAAAATTAAAGGGTTATTGATTTCAAGATTTTCATATCCCCCACTCACGCAGTCAAAATTCCTTATCAATTATATTTAACCCCTAAAGCAGCCATATTCATCTTTCTCAATAAGATTAACAAAATCACTAATTGTTTTTACAGTGTATTTAGGCCGGTATCCATGCCATTTTAAATCGGCACGTTGCCAGAACACCTTCCAGTATTTTTTAGTATTAACAAATGTGGTTTTAGCAATGTTACATTCCATAATCTCTTTGGGTTCGCACCACAGGGGTCTTAGTTCAAATACAATCACACTTTGTTTTTCAATTTTATAAGATAAATCAACTTTGTGGCGGATGTTTTCGGGTGGACGGTTTTTATTTATGAAGTTTTCCATTACTTCAATGATTTCAAGCATATTTTGAACAGCAATTGCCATACGTTAGTTTATATTTTATTAACTAATAATTTTCTCAATACATGGAAATAATAATTAACCAATCAACTATTTCCATGTTTAAAGTTTATTTCTTGAAATTTCTCCCACTCCCCCTCGCTCATCCAAAAATCCTTGTCAATTATCTTTACTTCTTCATAAGTGAGTTCATACAGTTTGTAAACCAATACGTCTATTCCTATTTATAAGACGCTGGAATTATCTATAAGCTTAGTCCCGACTTTCATTTTTTAAATGTATTTGTATGGTTTGCCGTTTTGATTTGCAAATATAAGGGATAAAAAAGTGTTTTTTATAGCAGATAACTATCAGTCAAAAACGGTTTAAAAAAGTCGTATGAAAATAACTCATGACAAATCTCATTTTTCTCATCGCCTATCCTATTTAACTTTGTAGATTGTTTCTGGTAAAAATTTATTCAGTAAAATTATAAAATTTTATCTTGAAAAACTCTTGAAAAGTGAGTTGCCTTCTACAAATGCAAAATTCAAAAATAATTTTTACACTTTTTTTTACTTTTTGTTTTACAACAGTTTTACGTTCACAGGAAATAATTACTGCTTCCGGTGGCTTTGATAATGCAAATAATTTTAATATCAGTTGGACCGTAGGTGAACCTGTAAGCGAAACTGTGAGCACTGGAGATAATACACTTACACAGGGTTTCCAACAATCAAAAATAATCATAACCACAAAAATCATTAATCCTGAGATTAATTTCAGAATTCACTCATACCCTAATCCTTCTAATGAATGTATTGTCCTGTATGTTGAAAAAACTTCAGGTCTTTCATACAAATTATATGATTTGTATGGTAAACTCATGTTTCATAATAATATTGAAAATTCTTATTCTAAGATTTTTCTTAACGAATTACCTTCTGCCATTTATTTTCTGAAAGTAGCAGACAAAAACAAAGAATACATGTCTTTTAAAATAATTAAAATGTAAAATTTATTTCGTTACAAAAACTAAATCCAAAACACATGAAAAAGTTTCATTCGCTACTTGTAGCTTTATTTATTTTATCAGGATTATTGGCGCAGGTTCCTGAGAGTTTTAAATATCAAGCCGTTGTACGTGATGTAAACGGAAATCCCCTGCCCGCTGATTCTATTATTGGAATGCGAATTAGTGTCACTCTGTCAAACGGTGACACTGTTTGTGTAGAGGAATTTAAACCCAAAACCAATCAATATGGTTTGGTAAATCTTGAAATTGGAAGTGTAAATCCAAGTGCTTTTTCTGCTATTGATTGGAAGTTGGGACCTTATTTTTTAAAGATAGAATTAGATCCTGCAGGAGGGACCAATTATACTGTTATGGGCACCAGCCAACTATTAAGTGTTCCTTATGCTTTATATGCAAAAACATCGGGTACTACGTCAGCAGGGGGGAGTATTGTATGGCAGGGGACGTTAACAACTGCTCCGTTAAATCCTGTAACGAATTGGGCGTATTATAATTCCACCGATAAAAAATCATATTTATGGGATGGTGATTCCTGGGAGATTATTGCTCAGGACGGAAGATTTAATGACGGAGGGCGTTTAAATGTAAAGGACTTCGGCGCTAAAGGCGATGGGTTTACAGACGATACGTATGCAATTCAAGCCGCGCTGGATACGGGAATTCTTTTGAATCGCCCTGTTTATATTCCTGCAGGAACCTATATTACCTCAAGCCCCTTGCAAGTGGATTCCTATCAAAATATAATTGGTGACGGACAATACATGACCATAATTCAAAATTTATCTACCGATGGACTTAAAAAAAAGAATGGCGTGAGTACAGTTCACAGAGTTACAATTCAGGGCATTCAGCTTCAAACTGCAAATGATGGAGCCAATACCAAAATTGGTATAGATGCAACTGCTTTTACCTACTCACGATTCATTGATATTCATATACGATTTTATGAAACCGGTATTTTACTCAGACGTGGTCCCTCCGCTGAACCTAACTGGTTTAATTCATTCCGGGATATTACAATTTTCGTATGCAAGAATGGAATTAATATAGATGATAATGGGTATAGTGTAAATACTTGTCTATTTGAAAATATAATTATTGAAGATGTGGGGCAATGGACAGGAGGAAATGGAATAATTATTTCTGGTTACGGACATTGTATTACAGGGCTATATGTTGGAATTCCCAACGGAAATGCCGCTATAAAATTTCTAACTACTGCGGGAAATAACGTATTAATCAGAATTTATGGAGAGTCATCTATGACTTATTTAATAGATCTCGGAACTCCAACACCCGGTTCAAAAAACACCTTAATCGCACCTCATGTGGATAGTTTGTCTATGTTATTGACGAGCATTCCGGGGTATCCGGATTTTATTATTATACCAACGTATTAGTTATTATTCAAAAACCTCCCCACCTCCTCCAGTTTTATTTTAAAGGTATCGGCTACTCCTTTATACACCACCGAACCCTTCACAATATTTAACCCTTTTCTCAAATCAGAGTTATCGCTACAGGCAGTTTTCCAGCCCTTATTTGCTAATTCAATTGCATAAGGCAAGGTGGCGTTGGTCAGAGCCAGGGTAGAGGTATAGGGAACAGCTCCCGGCATATTGGAAACACAGTAGTGAAGTATTCCATCTACAATGTATGTAGGATTACGATGCGTGGTGGGTTTGCAGGTTTCAATACATCCTCCCTGGTCAACAGCTACATCAATAATTACAGCTCCAACTTTCATTTCCTTTAACATTTCCCGAGTAATAAGATGAGGTGCTTTTGCGCCCGGAATCAGAACAGCGCCAATAATCAAATCAGCGTCTTTGATGGCTTCTTTAATATTATAATGATTCGAAACAACCGTGGTAACATTTGCAGGCATAATTTCATTTAACTGCCTTAATCTGAATAAATTGACATCCATTATAGTAACGCTTGCTCCAAGTCCTGCGGCCATTTTAGCCGCTTGAGTTCCTACAATGCCTCCGCCTAAAACCAATACTTTTGCCGGCTTTACCCCTGGCACTCCTCCCAATAAAATTCCTCTCCCTTGCATGGGTTTTTCCAGATATTTTGCGCCTTGCTGTGTTGCCATTCTACCAGCCACTTCCGACATGGGAATTAATAAAGGCAAACTTCTATCGGGTCTTTCTACCGTTTCGTAAGCAAGGCAGATTGACTTTGACGCTATCATTGCTTTAGTGAGTGCTTCATCAGATGCAAAATGAAAATAGGTGAAAACGAGCTGTTCTTTTTTTATCAGAGTCAATTCATTCTTCACCGGTTCTTTGACTTTAATAATCATTTCTGATTTAAAAAAGATGTCTTCCGGTTTTCCTAAAATGGTGGCTCCGGCTGAAATATATTCAGCATCGGAAAACCCGGAACCAAAACCAGCATTTTTTTGAATGTATATGACATGGTTTCTTTTGCAGAGTTCAGCTACTCCTGCAGGAGTCAACGCCACTCTGTTTTCATCCGTTTTAATTTCTTTGGGTACGCCTATAATCATGGGATTAGTGTTAAATTTGCCGCACAAATATATGTCAATACTTAAAATATATATAGATAATATTCCTCATTTTTTTTCTGAAGAAGAAATTGAAGGGAAATATAAAGTTGTAAAAGCCGCCGGAGGATTGGTTGTACATGAAAATAAAATACTCCTTATAAAAAGAAAAGGAAAGTGGGACCTGCCTAAAGGTAAATTAGATAAGAATGAAACCCTCGAAAATTGCGCAGTAAGAGAGGTCTGTGAAGAAACGGGAATTAAAGATATAAGTATTGTTAAATCATTGATTATCACGTACCATACATACACACATAAGAAGGAAATATTGAAGGAGGTTCACTGGTACCTTATGACTTGTTCAAACGATGAAGGGATGCAACCTCAAAGCGAAGAAGATATCACTGAAATAAAATGGGAGGAAATGGAAGAGGTAAGGGTGAAATTGGAAACATCGTTCGGAACTCTGATGGAAGTAATGAATGCATATTCAAAGAATTTATGAATCCAACCAAAATATATTGGTATCATTTATTTTTATTGAGCATTGGCACAAGCGCACTCCTATTCCTTGCCTGGTCACCCATGCCAACCACGGCGCTCATATTCGTATCATGGCTCCCCTTATTGGCGTTAGAAAATTTTTTTTTCACTAAACAAGTTACAGGAAAATTAAAGTTTTTCTTTTTCACCTATCTGACATTTCTGCTATGGAATTTATTTACAACCTGGTGGATTAGCAAAGCAAGTGCAGGCGGGGCTGTTATGGCTATTACCGCTAATTCTCTGATTATGTGTCTTCCTTTTTCACTTTTTCATTACACCAGATTAAAAAAAGGTGACATGATAGGATATATTAGTTTGCCTGTATATTGGATTTCTTACGAATTTTTTCATTACAACTGGGATTTATCCTGGCCCTGGTTAACCCTTGGAAATGCTCTTTCTCCATTTTATCCAATTATTCAATGGTATGAATTTACAGGGGTTCTGGGCGGCTCACTCTGGATTTTGGGAATTAATATTTTTCTCTTTCATTTTTTGAAAAATGCTTTCACTTCGCAAGGTGCATCCATGTATTATATTTTCTCAAGAGCAGTCATCCTTTCGTTCATTCTCGATGTACCTATCTTTGTTTCGTTGGTTCGTTTTTATACTTATAAAGAATCAGAGGATCCGGTAAAGATTTCAATGATTCAACCCAATATAGACCCCTATAATGAGAAGTTTGCAGAAACAGGGGATGGGAAGTATTTATCCCCTGATAAACAAATATATAAATTATTAGAAATGAGTAAAATGTCTGTTGATAGTTCAACTAATTATTTAGTATGGCCCGAAACGGCTTTACCTGAGGGAATCTTTATCGAACAATTAAATTCTTTTTCAGAAATAAACAACATGATTAAATTAGTTGAGCATTTTCCTGATTTAAAAATCATTACCGGTGCCATGCTTTACGATAAATATGATGATGCTGAAAAAACAGTGACATCCCGGAAATTATATGGTACACAAAACAGTTGGTATGATGCTTTCAATTCATCCATTTTAATTGAAAGGAATAAACCGCTTCAAATACATCATAAATCGAAATTAGTACCGGGGGTGGAAATAATGCCCTACCCGGAGGTGTTAAAAATATTAGAACCATTAGCCATTAATCTGGGAGGTACTTCTGGAACTCTTGCCAGGGAGAAACAACAGAAGTTATTCGTCACCAATGACAGCGACTTATTTATTCCTGTAATTTGTTATGAATCAATTTTTGGTGATTACGTGTCTAACTACGTTAAAATGGGAGCTGAGTTTATTATTGTCATCACCAACGATGGTTGGTGGGGCAGTACCCCTGGTTATCATCAGCATTTGGAACTTGCAAAACTACGTGCCATTGAAACGAGGAGAAGCATAGCACGCTGTGCAAATACCGGTATTTCTTGTTTTATCAATCAGCGGGGAGAAATTATCAAAGAATCTGCATGGTGGATGCCTTTTGTTCTGACACATTCCATCAATAAAAACAAGAAAATGACACTTTATGCCATGTATGGGGATTACTTAGGGCGGCTTGCATTGGTTTTGTCCTTTTTTTTATTGTTGTCTGCCTTGATAAAAAGAAAGAAAATAATTTAAAACACTACTTTCTCACGATTTTCAATTAAAAATTTCACAAAAGTTGGAAATCTCAATTATCTTTATCTTATATTTGCACCTTTTAAAACTAACCAACTTTTTACCAGTATGAAATCGGAATCAAAAAGAAAAGTAAAAAGCAGATTTCTCCGTCAACGGATAAATTTTGCGGCAAACCCCAAAAAAGTGTTTGAATCGCTCCTGGATTCAAGAAAGCATTCGGCTTTCACCGGCTCAAAAGCAGTCATTAGTAAAAAACCAGGTTCAAGCTTCAGCGTTTATGGTGGGTATGCCAAGGGAACTGTTCTCGAAGCCGTTCCTTTCAAAAAAATAGTTATGACATGGAGGTCTTCTGATTTTCCAAAAGAGCACTTCTCAAGAATCACTATGTCTATTTTCAGTTGGAGAAAAGGAACCCGTATTTCCTTTTACCAAAGCTATGTTCCCCTAAGCCAATACAAAGCCATCAAACAAGGATGGTTTGAGCATTATTGGAATAAATTGGGAGCTTATCTCGAAAAGTAATAAGGTATAGGGTATAAGGGTATAGGGTATAAGGGTGTGACCCATATACTCTTGAACTTTTGTACCCCGATACACCAATACTCCCATACTCCGATACCCCAATACTCCCACACCCCGATACCTCTGTACCCCAATGGACATTGACATTCTCCTTCACGGTGTAATAGAACTATGCTATGAAACCGGAAATTTTATTTCCCACGAAAGAGAACATTTCAACAAATCAGCTATAGAATACAAAAGCTTTAACAGTTTAGTATCGTATGTAGATAAGGAAGCCGAGAAAAAAATTGTTTCCTGTCTGAAAAAACTTTTACCTGAATCAAATTTTATTACTGAAGAGGAAACAGAAAAACCATCACAAGGGAAATTTACCTGGATTATAGATCCATTGGATGGCACTACCAATTTTATACACAACATTCCCTGCTATTGTATCAGTATTGGTTTAAAAAAGGACGATGAAATTATCCTCGGTGTTATTTATGAAATGAATCTTGAGGAATGTTTTTATGCCGTGAAAGGAAAATCTGCCTATTGCAATGGAAAAGAAATACATGTTTCAAATGTAGTACGGTTAGATGACTCCTTAATTGCAACCGGATTTCCGTACGAGAATTTTGGAGAATTGCAGGAGTATCTCCGTATTTTATCTGTATTCATGAAAAAAACGCATGGAGTAAGGCGTCTGGGTTCAGCGGCAATTGATCTTGCCTACACTGCCTGCGGGCGGTTTGAGGGTTTTTTTGAATACAACCTTAACAGTTGGGATGTAGCCGCCGGTTCGTTGATCGTCAAACAGGCAGGAGGAATTGTTACAGATTTTTCAGGCGGCGATAATTACATTTTCGGAAAGCAGATAGTAGCGGCATGCGGAATTCATGCGGAAATGTTGAAAATTATTGGGAAAAAGTGAGTGATTTTATTTCGGAAAACTTAATCACTTAACGCAAAAATTTTAGTATAATCATTTTTTCAAAATACCACTTCAAATACTTTTGGAGAAAACCCTTTTTGGTTTATAATAGATGCACTGTTTCCGGTCGCTCTTATTACAAACAACCCCATCCTTTCGACACGCAATCCTGCATTTGAATCCGTTCTGAGATAGGCAACGGCACCCAGCACTTTCTTATCTTTATATTCAGTAAAGATTTTTTTGAAATCATTTAATTTTTTAATAAAATCTTCAACGTCCTCAGGAACTAACGTTGTTTTAACTTCTACCACCACCACTTCCGTTCCATTGACTGCAAGGATATCAATTTCTCCCTTTTGATTATCATAAACGAATTTTATCCTGGTAAAAGTTCTTTGCACATTTATTCCCCATTTTTTTAATAAATTAACCAAATCCCCTTCCACGAGCGATTCTATTAATTTACCCCATTGACCGGTAAATAAATTTTCAAGCTTGTTGAGTTTTTTATCGGTTTCTTTAAACTGCCTGTCGGTTTCCTGAAACATTTTTTCGGTTTCCTGATGTTTTCTATCTGTTTCCTGAAATTTCCTGTCGGTTTCCTGAAACATTTTTTCGGTTTCCTGATGTTTTCTATCTGTTTCCCGGAACATTTCCTTTGTTTCCTGAAACATTATGAGCATTTTGTCTAAATCAAGATTTCCTGCGGTATGTTTTTGTATGTTTTTCATAAAGATATATAGTTAGATAACCACAAAGGTACAAATAAAATATTAAATGCAATGTTTTATTATTGTAAACTTTTTTTTGGTTGATAAAATTTTAAAACCTTATTTTTTTTACACAGATTTACAACAAAAAAAAATTATTCAATCAAGGTTATTTCTTTGACTGCATTTTTCTTACGCAAAAAACCTTAGTAGAAAAACGTAAGTATGAAATTACAGCCACCTTATTACCTAATATGGTTTTTATATGTTGCACGTTATTGCCGAGAGTAATAAACATTGTAAAATTATACAAAAACCTTATGAAGTTAAAAAAGAAGTTAAAAACTTCTTTTTATCGATGGGCTTAAGTTCCTGCACGCACTTTCTATCTCTGCAAACTTAAGCCAGTAACGAAACATAACACTTAATGTAGTAGGGGACTTGTCTTTTCAAAAGACATAGTTTTCAAAAGTATATTCACGGCATCACAATAAACTTTTTTCTTACAACCGCATCCCTTAACTTGATTTCTACAAAGTAAATTCCAGGGTTCCATTGATTCAGGGAAATCTGATAATTTTTCTCTGATAAATTTTCATTTATAGTTGAATATTGAATTTCACCGGTAGCATTATAAATTTTTATTTCAGAAACAGTAACGTTTTTTTGTGGAATCACACGAATGATTTCTCTCGCCGGTACCGGAAAGATTCTCACTTGTGATAAAAGGGTAATGTCCTCAGAAAAACCTTTTGGATTTTGTGTTGTATCGGGTGGATTTACTGTTGTATCCGGAGGGATTATGGTAGTATCATACAATGCCAAATCATCAATGGCGGCTTCAATTAAACTTTGTCCATCACGGTCGGCTCCGAAAATAAAACTATCCTGTGCCACAAATTTCAAGTTCACAATTTCCCATGAATCGAGGTAATCTTTTACTCTGATAACCACTTTGGACCAATTTTTATCTGAAACATTGGTTCTTTCAACCTGAATCCAATTTGTAAAATCGTTGGAAATAAATACCTGCCATACATCATTTCCGGGATTTGCTCCCATGTCGTTGGAATAACATCTCCAATATTCAATTGCCGGTTCTTTATATTTTTCCATCAAAAATTCAGGAGAAATCAACGTAGTTCTTCCTCTATCCACATCATTAGTGCCGGCTTCAGCAGATTCATTGGTGGTATTTCCTGTAAAGGCACATAAATTATAATTTGTACCTTCGGTAGTATGGTCAAATTGTGTTTGCACTCTGTTTAAATCAGAGTGTGGCTCCACAATAAATGAAGCCACAGGAGAATCAATTTTCCATATACCTGATTCGGCATCGTCCCCCACATCACCTATCAGCCAATCACTGTAAAAATTGTCGAAATCCTCTATGTGGTTGCGCTTGTATCCAACCATAAGTGTATGCGGCAATTTAGGATTTGAGGAGTTAGCTCCTATGGGAGAAACTATTACAATATTTCCAGTATTATCAGTCATGTACATATAATACTTAATGATGGTGCCGGAAGGTTGTTCAGGTAAAAGCGTTTCATATTCATTCCCGGATACTTGATTCATTGGCAATGTATCCCATGTGTCAGCATTATTTATTTTATAAACTAATGTTGTACTTCCATAATATTGTGGATTTACGAGCGACAAGGTTGCATTAATAGCAATAGGTTCATTACCATTCACAAATTCAGGGGTAATATTTTCAATGGTAGAAGTTGTCATCATGGTAATGCCATGCTTTGCAAAAGCGCTACTGATTGCATTGTAATTGGGAGTGCCATTCGCCAGATCTCCGTCATCATCATCAGCCGCAATGGCATCAACTAAAATATCGGTATAAATAATGCCCTCATCACCATCAGGACCGGAGGCAGTGGCACGTTGTGTTTCTATAAATAAATCCATCATCTGCTGGATATTTCCAAAATTTTGCCCGACATCCCACCAGCAACCGGCAATAATTTCCCCGTCGGCATGAACTTCTCCGGCGAGGTCATTCGGGTAAATCTTTTTACCAATGTCATATCTTCTGATAACAGAAGTTGAGTCGGTAGTACTCATCCCTATACCCAATCTTGGATTCTCAGTGAGCCCAAGCGCCCAGACATCAGCGTAGCCCTCTCCCATAGCGCCGTTTTGAAACCAACCACCGAGGTGTTCATATAAATAATAATTAATCCCATGACCGTATTCATGATAAACCACATCTGAAACAAGGGAGAGTGAGTTACAATCATTGCTTTTCACATAAAAGTTCAGGTTACCATTGTAATTTGCATTGCAGGTGACACCGGTTTGTTCCACATTTGTCAGCATGGGAAAATCCATCGAGGTCAATTCCGGAACTTTTGATTTCATGTAGTCGTGAATCTGATTTACAAAATAATAGGCGGAGAGTTGTTCTTTTTTTGCATTGGAATCAAAAGAAAGATTATTTAAACCGTCATTAAGTGTCACTGTCATTACTTGTGGAGTAGCGCCACCATCACCGGTTACTACTTTTGCCCATAAACCCTCAAGATAGATGCTGGCAGTAATGGGTCCGTTATTGTTTAATTCCAGCAAGCCATTTACGTCTGCATTAAATGCAGAAGTCCCAACCACTACTTTATAATAAGGTAGCATGGTTTGTTCCGCTGGAATGTAAGGATGTCTTTGATACAAAGTTCCGGCTGTGATTACAGAAATATTTCCGGGGTTCATTGAAAATACCTGGTTCTGGCGATAGAGAATTTTCAACGATTGAGCGTCTATCAATAAATAATATTTTCCATGAAGAGAAGAATTAGCTGTATTCACATAAACTTCATATACAAGATGATATTCGTAACTTCCTTCTTTGGGTACAGGAAGAATACACGGTTTGGAGCCAAGTGTAACTTCAGGAAAAAATTCTTCAAGTCCTGTTACAGCCGTTTTTTTTATTTCATCTTGAAGAGTAGTTATTTCAACATTCACGTTTATATCATTAAATACATCCAAACCAAAAAGGATCACTTCATTTTTTTTTGTCATCCGGAGGGAAAGGCGGCTGTTTAGAACCTTCAATCCTTTGTAGTACTGATGATAATCAATGCAATGATATTTTCCGGAGCTGTTCAGGTTATATAATTTTATATCGGAGAGAGGAATATTAAAAACGCTCAGGTTGTTTTTCAGAAATAAATTGGCGGCGGATGAAACATTTTGAAAATTTGGCAAAGAAATTCCTTTACCAAAAGCGCGGTGAGGCATTCCGGTTATTTCATTAAATAAAACGAACCATCCCTTATTTTTTTCAGAAAAGTTGCGCCAGGATTTTTGTTGTTTAAGTTCCTGTTGTTTTATCCCTGAATAAACCTGCTTTGTCGCTTTCAGGTATTTTATATTTTCGGGATTTTTATCTATTGCAAATAGATGTAAAGAGAAACAAAGAGCAATAAAGCAAAGAAAAATCTTTTTTTGTCCGGTCATTATTTTAAAGAGTAATTGGGTATTTACATGATTAGTTTTTTTTTTCTTCTAAAAATCATGGTGTAAAGACACGGTGCACCGTGTCTTTACATTGTGATTTTTATCCATTTCATGTGAAATCAGAATTTTTAATGGGTATTTGTTTAATATTTTTTTTATTTTTTAGGATTATGCAGGATGACTATTCCCTTGTAAATTCAATTTTATGTATGAAGTATTTTCCGTTTATCGGCTTCATTCGGATTAACGTTACAAATACCGCATCTTTGCTTTTATAACTACCAATAAAATAACGAAGACCTTCTGAGGAAGTTCCCTGATGTTTGTATTCAAATTCTATAGGGGGATATTTCTGAAAAAAATTTTTCAACACCAATTCCGCCTGTGTTTTCGGATAATTTTTTCTTTCATCATTAAAATTCAACTCAATGGTTGTATTGAAAAATTTGCTGAGTTCTTTTGAATCACCGGATTTAATTAGTTGACTGATTTCATCGGCGGTAGGCGATTGCGATTTTGTAATAAAAGGGGATGTGATTAAGCATACTATAAAAATTAATTTCTTCATAATATTCCGATTTTCTCCTGATTGTATTTTTTAACGAAAAACGGGTGATAAATCCGTTTGAATTAGAAAAAATTGTCAATAATCAAGCCAAAAGTACAGCATTTAATTAAATCATGCAAGTGCTCATGTTTTTTTATTAGATTTGGAGGGTTATACTAATTGAAAATAGGTAGAAGGTATAAGGGGATAGGGTATAAGGGCGTACAACAAGAGTTTAATTTAAAAATGGCTATGAAAAAATGCACAAACTAATTAAACCATGAATCCAAATAAAAAAGTTCTCCTGCTTATCTGGGATGGTTGGGGAATCGGCTCAAATCCTGAAATTTCCGCTGTTCACAAAGCCCAAAAACCATACATAGATTATTTGTTTTCAACCTATCCTCATTCCAAACTCCAGGCAAGCGGCGAGGCAGTTGGTTTACCGGAGGGGCAAATGGGTAATTCAGAGGTGGGACATCTGAATATAGGCGCTGGACGAATTGTTTTTCAGGATTTGGTTAGAATTAATCATGCGTTCAGGGATAATACTATAAAAGACAACCAAACCCTGAAGGATGCCTTAGAAAAAGCAAGAGAAACAGATTGCAAATTACATCTTTTCGGGTTGGTTTCATCCGGAGGAGTTCATTCGCATATAGAACATTTAAAAGGGTTATGCTCTTTAGCAAACGAATACCGTCTCAAGAAAGTTTTCATTCATTGTTTTATGGATGGAAGAGACACGGACCCTCACGCCGGCTCCAACTATTTAGAGGATTTGCAAAAACATCTGAATAAAACTACCGGTTCCATTGCCAGTGTCATAGGACGTTATTATGCCATGGACCGTGATAAACGCTGGGAAAGAATTCGTTTAGGGTATGATTTATTAGTACATGGGAAAGGAAAAATTTATCAAAACCCTGTTTTCGCACTCCATGAATCTTATGCAGAAGGTATCACCGATGAATTTGTTAAGCCGGTTTCGTGTGTGAATGAAAAAGGAGAAAAATTATCCCTTATTGAAGACGGAGATGTAGTGGTGAGTTTTAATTTTCGTAAAGACAGGGTCAGACAATTAACCCAGGTTTTGACACAGCAGGATATGCCGGAGTTTGGAATGAAAAAATTAAATCTTCATTATGTAACCATGGCTATTTATGATGAAAAATTTAAAAACGTTAAAAATATTTTTGGACGAAATGACCCGAAACAAACCCTCGGAGAAATTATATCTCAGAGCGGAAAAAAACAAATTCGGATTGCAGAGACAGAAAAATATCCGCACGTCACTTTCTTTTTTTCCGGTGGGAGGGAAGAACAATTCACGGGAGAGTCACGCATTCTTTGCCCTTCACCCAAAGTTCCTACCTATGATTTGCAACCCGAAATGAGTGCAAAAGACATTCGCGATAAAATTATTCCTGAATTGAAAAAAAAATCCGCAGATTTCATTTGTTTAAATTTTGCTAATCCCGACATGGTGGGACATACCGGTGATTTTAATGCAACAATCAAAGCGTGTGAAACGGTAAACGATGTCACTGAACCGGTTGTAAAAACTGCGCTTGAGAATGATTATTCCGTAATTATTATTGCCGACCATGGCAATGCGGAAGTCATGAAAAATCCGGATGGCACTCCTCATACCGCACATACTACCAACTTAGTGCCGTGCATTTTGTGTGACACTGAGTTTTTTCCTAAACTTAAAGACGGTAAATTATGTGATGTGGCGCCGACTATTCTTTTCTTGATGGGAATACCAAAACCGCAGGAGATGAGCGGGAGTGTTTTGTTTTGATTAATTTTTTATTCCTTGGCTGTTTCCGATAGCACAATTATTTTATTTTTATTTACCTCCATTACCCCTCCATCAATTTCAATAAATTTTGTTTCTTCGGTAGTCCGAATCCGGATTTTTCCTTTTTCAAGTGTGCTGATTATAGGTGCATGGTTATTTAATGCCTCGAAGGAGCCCTCAGAACCTGGTACCTTGATGGCTTCAATGTCCCCTTCAAATATTTTTTTGTCGGGAGTGAGAATTTCGAGTTTCATGAGTATAGTTTTGGAAAATTTTTTTAAGGAATGAAAAATCAACATCCAACATCTAACCATCTAACCATTTAACCATCTAACCATCTAACCATTTAACCATCTAACCATCTAACCATTTAACCATCTAACCATCTAACCATCTAACCATCTAACCATCTAACTATCTAACAAATAACAAATAACACTTAACATTAAACACATAACGCAAAACACTCAACCTTTCAATCCTACTTCCCCTCCGATTCCTTCATAACCCTTTCTCCCTTGGCAATGGCATCTTCAATAGTTCCTACTAAGTTGAATGCCACTTCCGGCAAATGGTCAAGTTCACCTTCGAGAATCATTTTAAATCCTTTAATTGTGTCATTGATGTTTACAAAAACCCCTTTAAGCCCTGTAAATTGTTCAGCGACATGGAAGGGCTGTGATAAAAACCGTTGAATTCTCCTCGCACGATGAACGGTCTGTTTATCTTCCTCCGACAATTCATCCATACCGAGAATGGCAATAATATCCTGAAGTTCTTTGTAGCGTTGTAAAATTCCAATCACCCGTTGAGCGGTTGTATAATGGTCTTGTCCCACAATATCAACCGATAAAATACGGGAAGTAGAATCCAATGGGTCAACGGCGGGATAAATTCCTAATTCTGCAATTTTCCGGGAAAGTACGGTGGTTGCATCAAGGTGACCGAAGGTTGTTGCAGGAGCAGGGTCCGTTAAATCATCTGCCGGCACATAGACGGCTTGCACGGAGGTGATGGAACCATTTTTTGTTGAGGTAATCCTTTCCTGCATTATCCCCATTTCGGTGGCAAGCGTAGGTTGATATCCTACCGCAGAAGGCATCCTACCTAATAGTGCAGAAACTTCGGATCCGGCTTGCGTGAAACGAAAAATGTTATCAATAAAGAAAAGAATGTCACGACCTTTTCCATCGCTCTTTTCATCTCCGTCTCTGAAATATTCAGCAACGGTTAAACCTGAAAGTGCCACTCTTGCTCTTGCTCCGGGAGGCTCATTCATTTGTCCAAATACAAGGGTTGCCTGCGATTTTTTTAATTCATTGATATCCACTAAACTCAAATCCCAGTTTCCTTGCGCCATGGATTTTTTAAATGCTTCTCCATAACGGATAACATTTGACTCAATCATTTCCCGTAATAAATCATTCCCCTCTCTTGTTCGTTCTCCTACACCGGCAAATACTGAAAGTCCAGCGTGGGCTTTGGCAATGTTATTAATCATTTCCATAATAAGAACCGTTTTGCCTACTCCGGCACCTCCAAAGAGTCCGATTTTACCCCCTTTCATATAGGGTTCAAGCAAATCAATCACTTTTATACCTGTAAAAAGGACTTCTCTTTCGGTGGAAAGGTCTTCCAATTTTGGCGCTTCACGATGTATGGGATATCCCTTTACTGAATGAACTGGAGGCAGACCGTCAATCGCCTCACCAATAACATTAAATAATCTGCCTCTGATATCTTCACCGGTGGGCATTTTTATAGGTTCTCCTAAGTCCTCAGCCGCCATGCCACGCATGAGACCATCCGTAGAATCCATGGCAATGGTTCTGACCGTTTCTTCGCCAAGGTGTTGTTGAACTTCGAGAATGATCTTTGAACCATCCTCGCGTTTTATCATAAGCGCATCAGAAATGTCAGGAACTTTAGCATTTTCGTCTGCGAATGAAACGTCAATCACAGGACCGATGATTTGGGAAATTTTACCGATGTTGGACATGGGAGAGGGGGTATGGTTAACGATTTTTCGCAAACTTACTGAAAATTTATTTATTTTTTAATAATCGTTTTCTAAACTTATTTTCAAGAAAATTATGCAGAGGGGAAATTGCAAAGGCAAGTGCAAGATTTACTAATAATTTATATGCAGGTTCATTTTGTGTTAATTTATCCATTATGGGGTCTGTTAACATTTGCAGGAATTCAAAAAAAATAAGAAATGAAATAAAAATAAGAACGGGCAGAAAGTGTAAATGTGTAGTTTTCCTTCGCAAATAAAACGGAATTAGAAAAAATAGGATCAGGCAAATACAAATAGCGGAATACTGTAAATTATTTTTTCTGAAACGGGTTGCCGCATCGTCAGCGTCTTTTTCCAATTTCTGACGGTATTCCTCTTCCAGTTTTTTTTCCGATTCAAAACGTGCTTCCAATTTCCCGATTTCCTGCGATTTACTTTCGTTCATCAATGAATCTTTCATTTTCATATACAAGAGGTAATATTCTTCTGCATTAGCATAGTTTTCTGTTTCATTATAGAATTGGCTGAGTTCCAAACTAATTCCTTTTATCAGATCAGGTTGGTTCAGTTTGTATGCAATTTTTTCGGCTCTCTTGAAATAAAACAAAGCGCTGTCATTGAATCCGTTTATTTTAAACAGGGTTCCTGTATTACTAAAATATAACATCATGCCTCTTTCATCGCCTAAAATTTTTGAAATTTCATAACCGCGTCTGAAATAGTGTGCTGAAAGTTGATAGTCCTTCTTACTGCGATAAATTGCGCCTAATTGTTGCAGAGCGGAAACATGGATTTCATTCGCTTCGTCTTTAGAAAGTTTCGACAAACATTTTATTAAATAGTTGGCGGATGTATCCAGTTCCCCCCTTTTGTAGTAATTAAAACCTAACCACAATAAAGTATTTGATTCTCCAACCCGGTCCTTGTTTTTAATATTCAGTTCCATACAATCTTTAAATATTGAAATTGCTTTCGATGTCATATTTTGTTGGTAATACAATGCTCCAATGCTGTTCATAACTGTATTGCGATTTTCATAATCGCCTGTCTTTTCTAATAATTTTAAACTTTGGTAATAGTAATAAAGCGCCTTTTCACTTATTCCGGTATAGTCCATTTCAAATCCTTTATAGTACAAAGCCCTTCCTTTAATGTTAAGATAGTATTCAAGTGTTTTTCCTTTTGACAAGGGTATTTGCTTCTCAGAAATTTCCAATGCCTGTTGGTTTAAGGCGGGCCAGGTTTGAGTATCATAATTAGTATCTACCAACTTCATGAGAATAGTTGCTTTTAAAGAATCATTTGTGCATGTTTTCAGGGCAAGTTGCAAAGAATCAATCAGGAGGGTAACTGAATTTTTTTTGGGAATGGAATCGGTAGTTGTAAATGAATTATCCATTGTATTTTCAGAGTTAAGATTTGTTCCTGAAAAGGCGCTGTTTAGTATAATTATTAAAAACAGAATGGGCAGATTATAATTTATGGGGGGATTTCTTTGTTCAATTAGTTTTAAAGTGATTTTTTTTTCAATCCAACGATGTATAGGAAAAATTGATAAGGCAATCAGCACATTAAACAGCAATTTTACAATGGGTTCACCGGTTGAAATTTTTTCTAAAGCCGGATCCAGGAGAATCAGCAGAAATTCATACAAAATTAAAAAGGTGAGAAATATTACACCGGTAGTGACACGGATGTTTATTTGTGATTTTAATGTAATTATTACCAGAACTAGAAGCACGACAATAAATACCGTCAATGCATAATATTGTATATCCGTTCTTCTTTTCTTCTCCTTCTGAATTTGCTTTTCAATTTTTTCCGCTTTTTCTTTTTCAAGACGTATTTTTTTATCTATTTCATAATTTTCTTCCATCTTACCAATCTGTCGGTTCTTTTCTTCATTGAAAAGTGAATCCTTAATTTTGGAATACAATACAAGATATTGATATGAATTTTTCATGTCACCGGAATTCCTGTATGTTTCAAACAAATTATAGTAAGAGTTTTTAATATTTTCTTTTGCATCTATTTCAGTGGCAATAGCAAGTCCTCTATGACTGTATTCTTTTGCTTTCTTAAAATCCTTTAAAAGATTATACTCTATCCCGATACTGTTTAAAGCGGCGGAAACCCCCCATTTATCCTGTATTTCATTGCTGATGGCAAGGGATTTTTCAAAATATTCCAACGATTTTTTAAAGTCACCCTTTGCGTCAGTAATGATTCCGAGATTTGCCAGTATGGATGCAATTCCTTTTTTATTATTCAGCTCTTTCTGAATTTCAAGGGAAGTAGTAAAACATTCAAGGGATTTATTATAATTTTTTTTTCGGATGTAAACAATGCCGACACTGTTTAAGCAATTTGCTTTCTCCTGCTTGTTGTCTACCCTTTCCCAAATAGCTATGGCTTTAAAATAATATTCCAGTGCTTTATCATTGTTATCAAGATGACGGTAAAGTATTCCGATATTCTGATAAGTTTTTGCAATACCATAAGGGTAATCAGCTTCCTCATAAATTCGCAATGCTTTTCTAAATTCGGAAAGCGCTTTTTTTAAATCACCTTTATTCAAGTAAACCTGACCTGTATTATGGATGCAATCACCCTCATCGTTTTTTTTATTAAATTTTTTATAGATATGTATTGCATCCGAATAATAACTAATCGCCTGGTTGTAATTTCCAATCGTTGTGTATTGAAAACCCAGTAATTTCAGAATATCTGCTGTGAGCAATACCTGTTTTGTTTTCTTTACAAGCAATAACGCTTGTTCGCTATAAATAATGGATTTAGAAGGCAAAAGAACTTTATATTCAAGACCCAATTGAAACAGAAGTTTTGTCCGTATGGAATCCAGTTTGGAAATTTTTAATTCTTGCTCCAGAGAATCTATTTTGATGGATTTTGAGGTAGTATTATCCTGACTAAAATCTTTTGCAGGATAATTTACTTTGGCTGATAAATCAGTAAAGCAAAAAAATGCCAGATAGAGTAAAATGTAATAGAATTTAATAATTTTTTTTCTCACATCTTTTATTTTACTAATCGTACAGCATAGATACATTATTTTAAAAACTTCAAACAATTCTTACTCTACTACAACCACTCCTCCCGTTCTTTTTCCAGCTACTATTGCAGAAATAAAATAAACGCCAGATGGAAGTTGGTTGAGGTCTATGGTCAGGTAGTTTTTATTTACTGTTTGCGTATGCAAGGCATAAACTTTTTGTCCCATGCCATTGAAAATTTCAATACTAGTTTTATTCCCGGATAATTCGTTACTCTGTATATATAACGAACGATTTGCCTGCATGTAATACGTAAATGTGTTATCAAATTCATTCACCTTAGCGCCGGTAGTGCCACTGGAATAAACCGAATACCCTGCATTGGTTCCTACATGCACTTTGTTATCGCTTTCAAGAAAAATATTCCAGATCCAGTTATCGGGCAGTTGTGAATTTGTATTATTCCACTTTTGCCAATTAACGCCATCGAAACGGTTCAACCCTCCGTTAAGTGTAGCCGCCCAAATCCTGTTTTGATTATCCGCCTTCACTGAACGTACTGAATTATTTGATAAAGCGGAGTTGGATTGATTGTAAATGAAAAAATCAATATCCGTATATTTTATAATACCGCCGTCTTTGCTCCCCAGCCATTTGTTGTGATTCTTATCAATGGCAATGGAATAAATATAATTATTGGAAATTCCAGAGTTTAATTTATCAAAAATAGTCCAGTTGGAGCCATCAAATTTTCCCAACCCTCCACCCCAGGTCCCAAACCATTTATTCCCGTTATCTTCGTGGGCAATCGCATAAATCTGATTGAAAAGTTTTCCAGTAGTGTTATAATTGTAAACCGTCCATGTATTATTGTAAAAAGATGCGGCTCCTCCATTATAAGTACCCACCCATACTATTTCTTCTGAAGCCAGATTCAATTCTGGCTCTATGCATAAAATATAATTGTCGGGAATCTGCGAATTCGATTTGTCAAATATTGTCCAGTTAGAGCCATCATATTTACATAGCCCACCGGAAAGTGTTCCTACCCAGATGTAATTTCCGGTGAGACCTTCATGGATGCAGATAACTTCGTTATCCGGTAATTGCGAATTGCCGGTATTGAATGTTTGCCAAGTTCCGTTTTTAAAATGCGCAAGACCAGAACCGGTGCCAATCCAGATGGAACTGTCACGGGCAACATAAACACATTTGACTATGTTGTCAGGAAGTCCTGAATTTGCGGTTGTGTAATTTTCCCATGTTTCGGTCTGGCAGAAATTTTTTTCTGCCATAAGAATAGTGAGCAGTAGAGTTAAAAATAGTTTTGATTTCATGATGCTTTGGTTTATTAAAAAAAAATGTTAATATTCAGTCCAAAATAAAAAAAATTTTGCCACAGATTACACGGATTATTGTTACAAAAATCTTAAAACCGTGTTTAATCAGTGTAATCAGTGGCTAAATTTTTCTTGCTACTGAATAGTAAAAAAAAATTTAAATTTACAATTATCACCGGTTCCCTTTCCTCGCCGCCACGGGAAACCTCATTTTGTAACTCACCTCAACATTTCCCAACGAAATATTCAGAAGTTTTGACTTCAACAATCGCTTTTTAAGAGGCGAAATTAAATCGGTAAAAAGCACTCCATTCAGATGGTCCATTTCATGTTGAATGATTCTTGCTCTTACCCCCGAATAAACTTCCTCAAGCAATTGCCCGTTCCGATCATAGTATTTAATCCGTAAATTTTGTTTTCTCGAAATATCTTCGCGGATTCCTGGGATACTCAGACACCCTTCGTTAAAATCCCATTTTTCTCCTTCTTCTTCCAACAAGACGGGGTTAATAAATACTTTTTTAAAATCCTTAATATTTTCTTTCTCAAGCCCTTCGGCATCGGTGATAAACAAACGTAAATTTTTTCCTATCTGAGGAGCCGCAAGACCAACCCCGCCGGCTTCATTCATTGTATCGAACATATCATCAATCAGGGTTTGCAAATCCGGTAAGTCGAGAGCAATATCCACGGATACATTTTTAAGTATGGGATCTCCGTATGCGAGTATTGGGATTATCACCTGTCTGGGGTTTTAAAATTTTAAATAAAGGGTCAAAAATAGGAAAAAATCAAATCATGTTATAAATTTGAAAAATTTTTAGGATATGGATTTTATAAAACGCTTAAAAGAGAAATGGAAAATCCCAAGTACGTTGGATATTCTTTTAATATGCCTGGTTTTTTCACTGGCAGGAATGTCCATTGGATTTTCAAGAAAATTTATCATGAATTTGCTTGGGCTTGATTTCAGCATCCACCCCTATTTATATGTATCTGTTTATATTTTACTCATCTTCCCAATGTATCAAACATTTTTGATAATTTATGGTTTTATTTTTGGCCAATTCTCTTTCTTCTGGGAAAAGGAGAAAAAGATGGCGAAATGGTTCGTAAGATTATTTCAGGGCACTTCTAAAAATTCTATCTTTTTATTTTCCTCCCTCTTTATCTCCCTCCAAAGGGAGATATTTGGCTGAATTTTTAGAAGTGCCCTTCAAAAAGTCCATCGCTGATTTTACCGTTTCTACCGGCATCTTGCAGGTCTTGTTAAAGCAAATAAAAATTCGTGTAACGTCCTGTGAATATTTATTTTCAAGCAAGGGCAATTTTCCTTCCTGCGTTCCTCCCATGAAAAGTGCATTGGGAAAAAAAGTTGCTTGCATTTCTTTTCTAAGTTTATCCGCTTCTTTCCCACATATTGCTATTTCCGCTGTTGGGGTTGAAAACATGCAGGCAAGGGTTGCCCAATTAGCGGTATGACTCAAATTTTTACTCAAAAAGGGCTTGATAAGCGAAAACATGGATTTGGATTTTTCAATATAATCTGCTTTATCAAAGAATAACCCTAATTTATAAAGGTTTATTGCCATTTGAGAATTGGATGCAGGAATGACATTATCAAACAATTCTTTTTTTCTGGCTATCAGTTTTGTGTCACCGGAAGTGAAGAAAAATAAATTTTCTTTCTCATCCCAAAAATTCAAAAGTGCATAATCCAGATAATTTTTAGCATCCTCCAGCCAGATTTCATCAAAAGTTATTTCATACAATCCAATAAATGCATTTATGACAAAAGCATAATCTTCCAACATTCCACTGACATTGGTTTTCCCTTCTTTGTAAGAATGAAAAAGGAAGTTTTTGTCTGACATTTTTTCTTTCAGAAATTGTGCATTTTTAATGGCTGTTTTTCTGTAATTCTCATCGCCCGTTGTTTTATAAGCATCCGTCAGTGTCTTCAGCATTAACCCGTTCCAGGAAGCAAGAATTTTATCATCAAGATTCGGATGAATGCGTTTCATTCTTACCGGCAATAACTTTTCGTTCCATGCAGTTAATTTTCTAAACAATTCTTCCTGAGTCAGGTTATGTTTTTTACAGAAAGTTTCATCTTCAGTGGCACGGTTAAGTATGTTTGCTGAAAATTCCCAATTACCGGATGGCTTTACATCAAAATAATCAGAGAATAAATCCAAATCGGCGCCCAGCAAGGATTTTAATTCATCCATCTTCCACAAATAATAAAATCCCTCTTTTCCTTCAGAATCGGCATCCTGGGATGAAAAAAATCCTCCCTCCTGCGAAGTCATTTCCCGGAAGATATAATCCAATGTTTCTTTTATTACACGTTTGAATCGCTCATTTTTTGTAATTTGATATCCATGGCAGTAAAGAGAAATCAATTGAGCATTATCATATAACATTTTCTCAAAATGTGGCACTAACCAGTAAACATCTGTAGAATAGCGGGCAAAACCGCCGCCGAGTTGGTCGTAAATCCCGCCTTCCGACATCTTATTAAGTGTAAGAAGCGTTTGCTCCAATGCTTTTTTATCACCCGAAAGCTGATAGTAACCAAACAGGAATTTATAAATAGCCGGCATGGGAAATTTAGGCGCTCTCTGAAATCCACCCAACCGTTTATCAAACCCCGATTCCATAGTAGAAAACGCATCATTCAATTCCATTAAAGTAATTTGTTTGTTTTCTGACTTTGGTTCAAAATCCGGCAAATAGGGCTGGTTGGAATGTTGCGTAACATCTTCAGCGAGTTTTTCAATTTCCTTTTTTTTATTTCTATAATTTTCATTTATGTTATGCAACACTTGCAACCACCGGTCAGGTGGAAAATAAGTGCCACCATAAAACGGTTTGGTATCCGGAGTAAGAAAACAATTCAGGGGCCATCCGCCCTGACGTTGCATGGTATGCAACGCATCCATGTATATCTGATCTATATCGGGTCTTTCCTCACGATCAACTTTTATGGAAATAAAATTTTCATTCATAAAATCAGCGATACTGTCATTTTCAAAACATTCCTTTTCCATGACATGGCACCAGTGACATGCTGAATATCCAATGCTTACTAAGATGGGTTTGTCCTCCTTTTTTGCTTTTTCCAATGCTTCCACACCCCATGGATACCAATCCACCGGATTATAAAGATGTTGTAATAAGTAAGGACTGGTTTGTCTGAGCAGATGATTTGGCTTTTTATCCGTTTTCATTTCATTTTCAGTATTTTTGGGAAATTTAGAGTTACATTGAAAAAAAAGAGACAATATCAATATAATCTGTAATAGTTTCATGATGTGCTTCATTATCAGTTACTATTCAGTCCAAAATGAAAAAAAATATTTTGCCACAGATTACACGGATTATTGGTACAAAAAATCTTAAACCCGTGATTAAACAGTGTAATCAGTGGCTATATTTTTTTTTTCAATTAGTAATTTAATTAATTTTAGTACTGAACAGTAAGCATATTCATACAAATTTACATGAAAAGGTTGAATTATAAATAAACATGAAAGATCTTTCCATCATCATCGTCAATTATAACGTCAGTCAATTTCTGGAGCAGTCGCTTATTTCTGTACACAAAGCCATTCAGCAATTGCAGGTGGAAATTTTTGTAGTGGATAATCATTCCGTAGATGGTTCAGTAAAAATGATTAGTGATAAATTTCCGGAAGTAAAATTAATTGTCAATGAGGAAAATTATGGATTTTCAAAAGCAAATAATCAGGCGTTGTTGCAGGCAAATGGAAAATACATTTTGCTTTTAAATCCTGATACGGTGGTAGGGGATGATACTTTCGTCAAAATTCTAAAATTCATGGATGAACATCCGGAGGCGGGGGGTCTGGGAGTAATGATGATTGACGGAAAAGGAAATTATCTACCGGAATCAAAAAGAGGATTGCCTTCGCCCTGGGTTGCTTTTTATAAAATTTTCGGATTGAGTGCATTATTTCCACGTACCAGAATTTTTGGTAAATATTATTTAGGTCATCTGGATAAAAATAAAATCCAGGAAGTGGAAGTGCTTGCCGGGGCGTTCATGTTGTTGAGAAAAGAAACGCTTGACAAGACCGGTTATCTTGATGAAAATTTTTTTATGTACGGAGAAGATATTGATCTTTCTTACCGGATTTCGAAAGCGGGCTACAAGCTTTTTTATTTTCCGGAGACACGCATTATACATTACAAGGGAGAGAGCACTAAAAAAACAAGCATCAATTATGTTAAAGTTTTTTATAATGCCATGTCCATTTTTTCCCGGAAACATTTTTCCGGAAGACAGCACCGTTTATTTTCTTTTTTAATAAACACCGCTATTTATTTCCGTGCAGGAATTGCCATGACCAACCGGTTTATGCAAAAAATATTTTTACCGGTGTTTGATGTCCTTATGATAGCGGGTGGAATGTATTGGTTGAAAAATTACTGGGAGAAAAATCATAAATTTATTGAAGGCGGGCATTATCCTCCTGAGTTTATGTGGGTAGCAGTACCCGTGTATATTATATTCTGGCTTGGTTCTGTATATTTTTTCAACGGATATGAAAAACCGGTAAAAACTTCCAGAATATTTAAAGGAATTTTGACCGGTACCGTCCTTGTTTCTGCTTTCACAAATTTTATTGATCCTATTCGTTTTTCAAAAGCATTGATTGTATTAGGAGCAGCGTGGACCATTTTTTCAATGATTGGTTCCCGTTTGCTGATTCATTTTATCCGTTTCAGAAATTTTTCGTTAGGAGAAAATAATGCAAATAAAACGCTCATTATCGGCAAGCCATCCGAAGCCGGCAGGGCGGTTGATTTCATGAAAAAACAGTATCCATCTATTGAGTGTGCCGGTTTCCTTTCGCCGGGAGATGAAAACTCAACGAGTGTCAATTTTCTTGGAAATGTAAAAAACTTACCGGAAGTAATACAGGTTTTTGGCATCCGGGAATTGATTTTCTGCAACAAGGATATTCCTTCCAATGAAATTATTGATTGGATGATGCGGCTCGACCATTTCCGGCTTGAATATAAAATTATTCCTGACGAAAGCAATTTTATTGTCGGGAGTCAGACCGCCGACTCAAAAGATAATTTGTATTCGGTAGAAGTAACTCTTGCTATTTCACAAAAAGAAAACATCCGGAATAAGAGAATACTCGATATAGTCACCTCTTTCTTTTTTCTTTTATCATCTCCGTTCAGTATTTGGTTTACAGCCAATCCGGTTGGTTTTCTGAAAAATTCATTGAAAGTGTTTTTAGGAAAATTATCCTGGGTAGGATTTACTAAAGATGAAGCGACAGGACTACCGGATATTAAAACAGGGGTTCTGACCCTATGGGATAAAATGATAAATAAAAAAATAACTCCTGAAACTACCCGTCAATTAAATTACCATTATGCAAAGGACTATACCTATAAAATGGATTTGGCTTTGATATCCGGATGTTTTAAATGTTTGGGGAGAAAAACGGGTTGAAGTTTTACTATTTTCGTTAAATGCTATGGACAATAACTCACAAATAATAATCTACTCCACGGAAACAGGTGAAACCAAATTGGAGGTTCGTTTAGAAAACGAAACCGTTTGGCTTACTCAAAAACTGATGTCGGAACTTTTTCAAACCACACCACAAAACATTACTATTCACCTCAAAAATATTTTTGAAGAGAGTGAATTGAGTGAAACGGCAACTTGTAAGGATTTCTTACAAGTTGGAAAAGAAGGCGGGCGAACGGTAGAACGCAATCAAAAGTTCTACAATTTAGATGCAATTATTTCAGTTGGCTACCGCATTAAATCTGCCATTGCAACCCGATTCCGGCAGTGGGCTACACAGCATATCAAAGAGTATATCGTAAAAGGTTTTGTGTTGGATGATGAACGGTTAAAAAATCCTGATTTGCCTTACGATCACTTTGAAGAACTGATTAAGCGTATTCAGGACATCCGGACTTCTGAAAGGCGTTTCTATCAAAAGATAACCGACATCTACTCCACCAGTACTGATTACGACCCAACAGATGAAAAAAGTATTTTATTTTTTCAAACCGTTCAGAACAAAATGCATTGGGCAATTACAGGAAAAACAGCGGCAGAAATAATTACTCAACGGGCGGACAGTAGCAAACCAAACACGGGCTTAACCAATTGGAGAGGAAGCAAGCCACGAAAACAAGATGTAGGGATTGCGAAAAATTATTTGAAAGAAACCGAATTGGAAGCGCTCAATGATTTGGTAGAGCAATATTTACTTTTTGCCACAGCACAAGCTAAGCGCAGGATACCCATGTATATGAAAGATTGGATTGAAAAACTGCATGGCTTTTTAAAACTCAACGAAAGAAATATTTTAGACCATGCTGGAAAAGTTTCACATCAGTTGGCATTGGAAAAAGCAGAAAAAGAATATGACAAGTATCATTCGAAAATGAACAAAGAAATTGAAAGTGATTTTGACAAGGCAATAAAACAATTAAACCCACCAAAAAAGAAAAAATAATTTTACTGCATGACTCGTCCTGAAAAAAATGAATATAAAAAAAATTATCATAAACTTTATTCCCCGCATTTTCTTTTTTCTTGGAATTTTGAATTTTGGACCCATCGGCTTCGCTCAAGGCATGCTTGGGACTTCCAAAACCGATTCGCTTTCCCAACGCCTTTCGCAGACACTCCACGATACCGACAGGGTGAACACCCTCAACGCTCTCTACGGTGAATACATTTACTCCGAACCACAGAAAGCATTAGAATACGCACAGCAGGCATTGCAATTGGCAGAAAAGACAGATTGGAAAAAAGGCATCGGCAATTCCTTACACGCCATTGGTCATTATTATTTAACGCAAGGCGATTACCCAAATACTCTTGACTACTGGCTCAAAGCGTTAAGAACGAGAGAAGTGCTTAACGACCGAAAAAGCATTGCCGCAACCTACGGCATCATCGGCATTGTTTACAGGAGGCAGGGCAACTATTCTGATGCCCTGAAACATTACTTTGAGGCATTGAAAATGGACAAAGATCTGGGGAATAAAAATGGTATGGCAAGACATCTCGGCAATATCGGCAGTGTTTACTTTGAGCAGGACAACTATTCTGACGCTCTGAAACACTACTTTGAAGCACTGAAAATTCAAAGAGAACTGGGAGACAAAAAAGGAATTGCAATAAATCTCGGCAACATCGGTAATGTTTATCTTGAGCATGGCAACTATTCTGACGCTCTGAAACACTACTTTGAGGCATTGAAAATAGATAAAGAGTTGGGGAATAAAAGTGAAATTGCAAGCAAGATAGGCAACATCGGCAATGTTTACCATGAGCAAGGCAACTATCCTGACGCCCTGAAACACTACTTTGAGGCGTTGGAAATGGTCAAAAAGTTGGGGAATAAAAACGGAATTGCAATAAACCTCGGTAACATCGGCTCACTTTACACCGCAACCGGGCAATTCAAAGATGCTATGGCATATCTTGACAGCGCATTGATGTTGTCAACAGAATTAGGCGCTCTTAGTCATCAAAAAGATCATCACAGTCATACCAGCCAACTCTATGACACCCTCGCCCAAATAGCAATAAGTAAAAACCTAACCGCAAAAGCAGCGGACCATTACCGCCTCGCCTACACCCACTACAAAAAATACAGCGCCGCCAAAGACACCCTTTTCAACGAAGAAAAAAGCAAAAAAATAGGCGGGTTGGAGGCACAGCATGAGTGGCAGATGGATGCATTGGAAAAAGAAAAGCTGGAAGCTGGAAGACGGAAACTGGAAGCGGAGGCAATGAAAAGAAGAGATATGATACAATATACGGGAATTGTGTTGGTGCTCGCTATACTTATGCTCGCACTGCTAAACAGTAGGCGGTTGCTTGCACGGTTTCCTGAGCGGATAAATGTTTCACGCAAAGGCGCAAAAGCGCAAAGATTTATTGCTATTAACAAACGCTACATTGCGATGGCACTGCTCTTTGCCACCATATTTCTCTCTTTTGAGACAGTCCTCATCTTCTTTGACGCAGAAATAGAGGCATTCACCCAAAACAAGGTGCTGTATAAAACCTTGGTCAGTTGCCTCTTTGCCGGAACGGTTTCTATCGTTTATTTTTTTTCTGAAAAACGGATGGCTATGACATTGGGATTTAATTTTAAACACAAAGAATACGAATTTAAACACAAAGAGCACGAAGGAGGCACAAAGGGCACAAAGTTTTTTAATTTGTTTTTAGTGGGAATTAGTGTTTTGGTGCTTTCGTGGCAAAATAAAACGGATTCGCTGAAAGCGGAGTTGGGAAAAGAAATGGAGGATACTACGAGGGTGAATACCCTCAATGCGATTGCCAAAGAATATATTCGCTCCTCACCAGATACTTCTCTTCTTTATGCAGAACAAGCATTAACAGAAGCACAAAACTCCGAGTGGCAAAAAGGCATAGCAAATTCCCACCATAGCATTGGCTATGCCAATTACGTACAGGGCAACTATGAACTGTGTCTTTTTCATTGGGAAAAATGTTTGGAAATAAGAAAAAAACAGAACGACAAACAATACATTGCTGTCGCCCTCGGCAACATCGGAAGCGTTTACTCTGAGCAGGGCAATTATCCTGTAGCTCTGAAATACCACTTCGAGTATTTGAAGATGGCAAAAGAGATAGAAATTAAAAAATATCAGGCAATAGCCCTCGGCAATATCGGCACTGTTTACAATGATCAGGGTAACTATCCTGACGCCATGAAATACTACTTTGAGGCATTGGAAATCAACAAAGAGTTGAGGGATAAAAGAGGTATGGCAGTGTGCCTAGGCAACATCGGTAGTGTTTACCATTTTCAAGGGAACTATCCTAATGCTTTGAAAAACTACTTTGAGGCATTGGAAATTGACAAAGAGTTGAGGAATAAAAACGGCATTGCAATTAAACTCGGCAACATCGGTCTTGTTTACTATGATCAGGGTAACTATCCTGATGCTCTGAAACACTGCTTTAAGGCATTGGAAATTAACAAAGAGTTAGAGAATAATAACGGCATTGCAATTAAGCTCGGTAACATTGGCTCGATATACACCACAACCGGGCGGTTTAAAAAGGCGGAGGCGTATCTTGACAGCGCAATTGCATTATGTGATACAATTGGTTATTTGTTAGGAAAAAAGGATTTTGAATACGCTACAACCCACCTCTACGACACCCTCGCCCAAATAGCAATCCGCAATGAGCAATGGGCAAATGCCGCAGAAAACTACCGTCTCGCTTACACCCACTACAAAAAATACGATACCGCCAAAGACACGCTTTTCAACGAAGAAAAAAGCAAAGAAATCGGAAAATTAGAAACACGTCATGAAATGGCAATAGCGGAGTTTGAGCGAAAGAAAAAGGAAGAACAGGAAGCGGAAACCGCCCGGATAGAAAAAGAACGCGAAGATAAAATCGGTTACTCGCTTGTATTAGTAGGGTTTTTTGGAATACTCGCCCTCGTACTACTGCTGAGTCGCTTAACCCTTCCACTTTCATTGATACAGATTTTCACCACTATGCCTTTTCTGCTACTGTTTGAAACTGCCATTGTTTTTATGAACCCATATATAGAGGCATTTGTTGAGAACGCGCCTGCATGGAAACTTGCGGCGAATTTTGCTCTGGCGCTGATGATATTTCCGTTGCATGAATGGGCGGAGCATCTACTTAAACGAGTTTTTCGGAGGAAATTGCGGAAAAAGGAAGAAAGTCCGAAAGATTAAAAAAATAACCACCTTCTTTGCTATTCCAAAAATACTCATATTTGCCACTGTTTTTACCGAACATCTATTGCATCTTATATTGAAATACGATTATTTTTGCATTTCAAAACCGACACAACCATGGCACTTCCTATAAAATTTGAAGATGTTGAAAAGAAGATTATTGGCATCAGAAATCAATATATCATTCTGGACAGCGATGTTGCAGAACTCTACGCTGTGTCAACAAAAGAAATAAATCAGGCAGTTAAAAATAACCCCGAAAAATTTCCGGAGGGATATATATTCGAAATTACAAAAGACGAGTTAGTTATTTTGCGGTCAAAATTTTTGACCACAAAATTTTCTAAAACACGAGTACTGCCAAAAGCATTCACTAAAAAAGGGCTTTATATGCTCGCCACCATTATCAAAAGTCCCGATGCAACACAAACCACCCTCAACATTGTTGAAACCTACGACAGGATTGAAAACCTGAAAAGCAACATCCACAAATTATCAAGCGAGAAAGATAAGCAAAAGAAAAATGCCCTACTGAAAAAAAGCGGTGAAATCATTACCGAAATTTTGGATGATAATCTAAAAACCAACGAAAGTGAAACCACTATTGAACTGAATTTTGCCGTACTCAGATTCAAACATACTATAAAAAGAAAAAAATGATTCTGTACCTGTCTTATTAAAAAGTAGTTTTTTTGATTGACTGTCTTTAGTCCCAACCGTTATCAACACTCAACAACTAATGACAAACGAAATAAAAAAAGAACTTTTACGAATTGAACTTCAGTGCGACATTAAAATTTTATATGCAGTTGAAAGTGGCAGTCGTGCTTGGGGTTTTGCTTCGTCTGACAGCGACTGGGACGTTAGATATATTTACATTCATAAACTTGACTGGTATTTAAAAATTGACGACAAAAAAGACAGTCAAGAAGAAATTTTACTAAACGACATTGACCTTGCCGGTTGGGAATTAAAAAAAGCATTACGACTTTTTAGAAAATCAAATCCACCAATTTTAGAATGGTTAAGAAGTCCAATTGTTTACTTACAACAGTTTTCAACTGCGGACAAACTTCGTGAATTGGCAAAAGAATTTTTTAACCCAAAATCTTGCCTTCATCATTACTTACATACTGCCGAAGGTAATTTCAGAAAATATTTACAAAAGGACAGCGTGAGTATGAAAAAATATTTTTACGTACTGCGACCAATACTTGCTTGCGACTGGATAATGCAGACAAACACAATGGCTCCCATGGAATTTGGCAAACTTTTCAATAGCCAGGTAACAGACAAGGACGTAATGAGAGAAATTCAAAACTTGTTGAATCGAAAAATAGCAGGAGAAGAATTTAATGAAGAACCGAAAATTCAAATTCTTAACAACTTCCTTGAACAGAAAATTAAGTTCTACAACCATTACGTTAATTCAATAAAACAAACCGACCAACCTGACACAGCAATACTTGATGAACTATTCAAAAACACAATTTTTGAAGCTTGGGGAAAAAAAGAAACTGCTAAAAAAAATAAAACATATTAAGTTGTAAAAATATTTAATAATTTGCATAGTTGATTATTTAAATAAATTTATATACCTTCGTACTTTAAATTATCAGAGATAAAATGAAAAATCTTATACGATTTGACTGGGCTTTGAAAAGATTGCTCCGAAATAAAGCAAATTATAAGGTATTGGAAGGTTTCATGAGCGAATTGCTAAATGAAGATATTATTATTATAAATATAATAGAAAGTGAAAGCAATCAGGAAACCGAAGATGACAAATTCAACCGGGTTGATTTATTGGTGGAGAATTCTAAAAAAGAACTGATTATTATAGAAATTCAACAACGTAATGAATTTGACTATTTTCACAGAATACTGTACGGAGCCTCAAAATTAATAAGCGAATATCTTAATCTTGGAGACAAGTATCAAAACGTAAAAAAAGTGTATTCAGTAAATATTATTTACTTTGACTTAGGTCAGGGAGAGGACTATGTTTACCACGGAAAGACCGAATTTCAGGGGATTCACAGACATGATAAATTATTGTTATCGGAAACACAAATTGCCAAATTTCACAAATACACTCCTGAGCAGATTTTCCCTGAATATTACATCATTAAGGTTAATCGTTTTGATGATTTTGCAAAAAGTACTTTAGACGAATGGATTTACTATTTAAAGAATGATGAGATAAAAGATGAATTCAAGGCAAAAGGATTAGCAGAGGTAAAAGAAATATTAAAAGTAGATAAACTTTCAGAAAAAGACCGGAGAGCGTATAAAAGATATTGGGAAAATAAGAGTTATGAAGCGAGTATTGTTGACACTATAAAATTTGAAGCAGAATACAAAATACGCAAAGAGAATTCCATAGAAATTTGTAAGCAAATGCTTAAAGATGGCGAACCTATTGAAAAAATAATGAAATATACAGGACTTTCAAAACAAGAAATTGAAAATATAAAATAATTGATTTTAAAAAATTCGCATGTCTTATCCTGTTGATAGCTGTAATTTTAAATCGTAAACTATTAAACATGAAACATATAATATTTTATTTTTTCTTATTACCTCTAACTTTATTCGGACAAATAACAACTCAGACGAAGATAATAAAGGTACCCTGTTGTAACAACTCAGATTCAATTGACTATGATAATAACAGAAAATATGACATTATCATTCAAGCATCTAACGAGGGTGATAACTCGGCGTATTTCGTAATCTCACAAAATGACATTGAAATTCATGAACAAATAATAACTATTACTAACTACTAAGTCCTCGTTGTTTCGTAGGGTAATCAATGAACTCCCATTGCACTCACATTATGGTAGCCAAAAAAATTTTTCAGAAATTATTTCGTAACTACAATCTGACTTCGGCAGTCAATGTAAAAGCGACAAACCACTACATATAATTTAAACTAAAAAAAAAAAATAGCATGAAAGCAACTGGAAAAACAGTAAAAGAAATTCTGACAAACCTTCCTGCGGACAGAGCAGAACCTTTTAACAAACTACACGATGTCATTGTGAAAAACCTACCCAAAGGGTTTACAGCATCGATAAGTTATGGGGGTTTGGGATATGTTGTTCCGCATACGCTTTATCCTGCGGGTTACCATTGCAAACCAAGCGAACCACTCCCATTCGCTGGAATTGCTTCGCAAAAAAATTCAATTAATTTTTACCACATGGGTATTTATTCAAACCCAAAATTATATAACTGGTTCGTAAGCGAATATCCAAAGCACTGTAAACAAAAGCTGGATATTGGGAAAAGTTGTGTTCGTTTTAAAAAATTAGACGACATTCCCTACAAACTCATTGGGGAACTGATAAAAAAAATGAGTGTAAAAGAATGGATAAACATTTATGAAAGTAACTTAAAAAAATAGACCTTGAAAAACCCGCTCAAACAATATGTAAAGAAAAAACGGATGGAATATCACTTTCATACAGGATTAAAACAACTTGAAAATGATCAACCTTTTCCTGCCTTGAAACATGGAATGCATTTAATAAAAATAGAACCGGAATTTTCAGGTGGGTATGAAATTCTGGCTTCAGCTCAGGAAATGCTGGGTGAAAAAGAATATGCTTTCAAAACCCTTCTTGAAGGATTAAAAAAAGCTCCTTCCTCGTATCTTCTACAGGAAAAGATTTCCGTTTATTATTCTGACAAGGACAACTTCGATTTGGCTTTTATAGCCATCAATAAGGCAATCGATATGGCTCCCAACATGCCTTCTTTGTACTTCAATAAAGCCATCATTTTTGCCAAATGCAATAAATTCAGAGATTGTGCTGAAACACTGGAATATCTGATTAATAAAGTGGATGACACTTTTTTTGATGCCTATATTTTACAGGCACAATTACTAAATAACTTTGAAAAACCAGACCTCGCTATTGAAAGAATGAACGTGCTGGTGAACGGCGACTTAGGAAGATTCGGCGTTCCGGATCTGGATGAATTGCACAAGAAAATTTATGAAACATTAATCCAATCATACCAATTAAAAAAAGATGCAGAAAAAGAAAAATACTGGAAAGAAAAAATAGAGTGTCTGGGGAAAAAGAAATAGTTATACTGTAAATGGAGCAAATAAAAGTAGAATCCGTAACGTCATTTTGTTACATAGCTACATTGTTTCATTGTTAAATGGTTAAATGGTTATAATAATTCAACCTAACAATGAAACAATTAAACAATGAATCAATCTATCAGAATTCGCCAAATTTTAAAGGTTCCCAGTATTAATCATCAATAAATCACAATCTTTTTAACAACTTGGATACCTGTTGCCGGAATTATTTTCAGAAAATAAATTCCAGCGATCAGGGATTTTAAATTGACAATTTCAATAATAGTTCCTGATAACTCTTTTGTAAGCACGTTTTGACCTATAGAATTTATTAATTGAATGGAATTAATTTCTGAATTTTCAACCATTATTGTTAAATTGTTTTTCTCAACATCTTGAATGATTCTAATGTCAGTATTCATTACCTGATTTTTAAAATTAGTAGTCATATCCTTAATACCAGTATATCCGCCTTTTAAAAACCCGCTAAAAATCTCACTTACCCAAAACACATCCCCAAAAGTTCCTTGCAGTGTTGATGTACCAAGACGATTTGTATTGCCGTTGGCAAGTGGATTGAAGGGAGTGACATTATTAATTGCACCCCCTGAATGTAATACATGAATGTCACTGCGCTGATTCCCTGTCTCGTTTTCCCATCCTTCTACTTCATCGCGATTAAAATATAAAGTAATTCTATAAGAACCGGTGGAATCATCCACAGCGGGATTTATAAGAAATGTTTTATCCGTTGCAAAATCTTCCGGATTTGTGGATAATAAGGGTGAAGAACCAGCACCCTCCCTGTCTATGCTAAATTCAGTACATTCATATTCAATTGTACCCATGTTTTCTACGGAACAAACAATCTTTCCATCTTTGGAATAAATCAGGAGAGTATCAGCAGGATAAAAATAATGCGATGAGTTGAAAATATTTTTTTCAGCAAACCGCGGATGGTATCCGTAAACAATAATATTATCAACGGTGATTTCGTTTAAACTGGAATTGTCGGGTCCATGAAATCTGAAACGGATCTGAAGGGGAGTTCCATCGGATGAATCTATCAATAATCCTTTTCTTTTCAAATTTTCGATTCCTTGATCTCCCGCAATTATCGTTGCCACAGAATCTAATAGTATCCATTGGCTCATCAAAGAGGTTTTATAGGATGTTTCAAAATAATTAATATTCAATGTGTCATAATTATCAATTTTTAGTTGATATTCCAGGGTAAAATGAGTAAATGAATCCACCGGTATGGGTTTGCTTATAATGCCGGTATTGAAATTAAGTATGGGAGGTTGCCATGAAAATAGTAAAGCACCTGCGGATATGGATAAATTAGAAAAACCAATCTGATTGCTGTCCGTTTCCCACTCATTAAAAGTAAAATTACCATTGCTCCAGTTTTCAGTGAAGACCGCCTCTTTCAATTCTGTTTCAGGAATAAAATCATCATCTTTAACTACCAAAATAAATTCCTGGTTATAATTATTTTTTATTGCAAGAGAAGTGTCACTAATTTCAAAATTACATAAAATATTTTTATCAGCATTGACTTTTGAATTATCGAATATTCTTAATACAAGGGTAAGTGTATCGGTGGAATCAGCAAGAAAAATAAAAGATTGATCAGATTCGACTGTGAAATCAATACCTTCCAAGGCAGTTCCTCCAATAGTAGTCAGAACATTCACATTGCTGTCGGGAGGAGAACTAATTCGTAATGAAATTGAATAATCACTGTATTTACGGCAGACGTCAGTGAGCGAATCACCGGTTTCATAAATTATGCGTTCCGAGCCGATAAAATTTAAAGAAGGTTTAAGGGCACAATTAAAAGTTTGTGCCAGAAGAATACTGTTGTTAATATTTAATCTGCCATTGGTAAGCGTAAATCCATTCAGGGTGGAAAGAGAATCGGTGCCATCTAAAATCCAATTCTTAATTTGCAAGGAAATTAACGGGGGATTAGACCGGTATGCTTCAAAAAATTCTGGACATAATGAAGAAAATAATAAAGCAATGGCACCTGCAACATGAGGTCCTGCCATGGAAGTGCCACTCATGACTCCATATTCATTCCCGGAAAAAGTGGAAATAATTAATTCACCCGGAGCACCTAAGTCAATGGAAAAAGGACCATATCCTGCGTAAGCTAAACTATCGAAATGATTGGTGTTAGTAACAGCTAACATGAAATCGCTGGTACAGGTCGTTGGAATGTCCCCGTCAATATCCACATTGATTTCACTGTTGGTAGTAGAGCAAACATTTAAGATACCGTGAGCGCCTAATGAATCAAAAACGGAACACCAGAGTGGATAATCCTCCGGTTTACCTAAGTCAACTCCAAAGGAGGCATTGGTAACAACAACCATAGCCCCCCGAAGACCGCCTGATTTTTCATAATTTATTCTCACCTCTAAAAGATAGCTATAGGATTCTATCACGGTACTCTCGTCACTGGATGAACCTTGCACAGGTAAAATATTCGCCCCCCAGCTTACGCCTGCCATGCCGAATACATTGTTCCCTTTGGCACCAATGATCCCGGCAATATGGGTTCCGTGTAAATTCGGTGTTATATTTCCTGAATGTTCGTAAGCATTCCACCCGTTATAATCATCAATATATCCGTTTTCATCATCGTCTATTCCGTTATCGGGTATTTCACTGTTATTTTTCCAGAAGTTCAAATCATTATGGCTCAGATCAAACCCTTCATCAATAATCCCGACGACAATTTTTTCACCTGTTGACGCAGTGCCACCTGTAGTGATTTCCCATGCTTCAACCGCGTCAATATCTGCATCGATAGTGCCACCGCTTTGCCCTTCATTATTCAATGACCATTGTGACTTAAAAAGTGAATCGTTTGGAATTATTCCTCTGAGGGAAAGGCGATGATTAAACTGCGCTTTTAAGATGCGTTTGTCATTGCGGAGATTTTCAAGGATAGTAAAATCATCTGTTGGTGAATTTTTTTTTATCAGGAGTTTCCAGATTTTTAACCGTTTCGATAAACTCCGAACGGAATCAATGGCGTAATTTTGCTTTAGATTTTCTAAATCACTCTTGTTTCTTAATTGTATAATGAACTCGCCTGGTCGTATTTCCTGACAATAAACTGGAGTGGTTTCAACTATTGAAAACAAAAAAAATCCTGACAATGGCAAGAAAAGGAAATGGCGTAAAATCTGATGCATTTCTATCAAAATAAAGCACTAATGTACTATATATTTTTTATATTACATAATATTGTAAAAGAATTCCGGATTATCGTTACTCTCAAGACCAATGTTATGCGCTCATCTCTGAAACAGATACTTGTTTTTTATGCTTTTATTTTCATATCAGAAAGTAGTTTTTCGCAGTGTTTTCAATCGAATTATGACAGTGCTTACTCTACTCATGTAAGAGGAGAATATGAAAAATCAGTGTGGTGGGCTAAACAAGCGCTTATCTGTGCCGAAAAAGAATTAAGTAGTAATAATGACACAAATTATATTAACATCTTAAACCTATTAGCCATTAGCTATTATGGATTCCGTGAAATTGACTCTGCCCTTCGCTATTTTGAGATTGAAGCTGAAATTCGAAAAAATATTTCAGGTGATACTAGTTTTATTTATGGAAGTTCTCTTACTAATCTTGGTATAATTTATAATTATAGTTATAAATATGAAAAATCGGAAAAATGTTTATTGACAGCAGAAAAAATATTCAGAAATACAGGTCATGACACAATCCCGGATTTTGGTGAACTGCTTTTAGGAATTAGTTTGCTGTACTCCAACACACGAAAATATGATTTAGCTGAAAAATATTATCGTTTTGCCTCTGAAATAATAAGCAAATTTTATCTACCTCCCCATGAACGTTGGGTGATTTGCCAGAATGGTATTGCTACCATGCTTATTAAACAGGGAAAATTAAATCTGGCTGAAAAACAATTTTTATTGATACTCAAATCCCTTGCAGATGCAGGTATAAAGAACGGGGAATTATATTCAAGAAATTTGCTTAACCTGGGACCATTGTATTATCAAATGGGCAAAAATCAGCTTGCTTTGGAACATATATTAAAAGGTATTAATTTGCTGGATAAGAATAACCGATTTTATAATAGAGAACTTTCATATGCCTATAATTTCCTTTCACAGATATACCTATCTTCCGGTGATTATAAACTGGCGGAGAAATATGCAAAACAATCATTAGAAATCCGGAAGAATATTTTCGGGGAGAAACACCCGGATTATATTAATTCTTCCATTGCACTGGCAAATTTTTTTTATGTAACCGGTAATTTCAAATCCGCAAAAGAATGGTATAATAATTCCTTAGAAAAACAGTATGCGATTACCGGCGAGAAGGATTATAATTACACTTCTATGTTAAATAATTTTGGAATAATCCTGCATGAGATAGGCAGTACAGAAGAAGCAAGGATTATTCTTGAAAAAACTGTTGAGCTTAGAAAAATTGTTGTAGGAGAAAACCATTTTGATTTTTTTGGCTCTCTGATAAATCTTGCAGGTGTATATTCTGAACAAGGCGATTTTCAGAGGGCAGAGAAATGTTATTGGGAAGGCATTACCGGATTAGAAACTACTTTAGGAAAAAAACATCCTCATTACGGCACAAGTTTATTGAGAACCGCACAACTATTTTTTAATCAGAAAAAATTTGATGATGCGGAAAAACTAAATGATTCAGCGCTAAGCGTTTTATCAAACCTTTATAGTGAATTTAATCCTAAAGTGATAGAAGCAATGAAACTAAAAGCACTGATTTCACAATTAAAAGGTGATTTTGACTTGGCTGAGAAATTTTGGAACATGACGTTATTGGGATGTCTTGCGCAAGTTGATAAAAACTTTTCAGGTTTAAGCGATAAAGAAAAAAGTGATTTCTGGAAACAGATTCAAAAAAACTTTGAAGAATACAATACGTTTATCTATTTAAGATCTGGAGCTGATGTCACGCGCATAAATACAAACCCTGCTATTATTGGGGAATTATATGATTTTCGTCTCAAAACAAAAGCGCTACTTCTTAATAACAGCGGAAAAATTAAAAATCGCATCTTGAATTCCAGCGATTCAGCGTTGATTACTATTTATAAAAAATGGCAACATCAAAAAGAATATACCGCATATCTTTATACAAAAAGCAAAGAGGACTTGGATAAAGACGGAATTAATCTTGACTCATTGGAAAAAAACTCCGATCTCATGGAAAAGAAAATTTCTTTAAAATCGGAAGAGTTTTCTATTCAAAAGGAATCTAAAAAAATATCGTGGATAGATATACGATCAAATCTGAAAAATGACGAAGCCGCTATCGAAATTATACGGTTCCGAAAATATTCTATGGTCCCTTTGCATGGAAATCCTACTGTGATGGTTCCTTCTTTAACCGATACAGTTCATTATGGCATCATGGTTGTCACTAAAAAAACCAAGAATCATCCTGAAATTGTTTTTCTGGAAAACGGAAATGAACTGGAAAAAGAATTTTACACTAATTATTTAAGAACCATAAAAAACAAATTAGATGATAAAATAAGTTTCAATTATTTCTGGAAACCCATACTCCCGAAACTTACCGGTATAAGAAGAATATATGTTTCTCCGGATGGGGTTTTTAATCTTATTAACCTTTCTTGTCTTAAAAACCCCGAAACACAGAATTATGTGTTGGATGAATTTGAAATACATTATCTCACCAGTACACGTTCGTTAGTTCAGGAGGTTTCGATAAAGGAGAAAAAAAATCAGAAAAGAAAAATTGCAGGTGTTGGAGATGCTTTTTTCAATTCTTCCCTTTTGCAGAAGGAATGTACTTCTGATTTTACACCGGATAATGTTCTCCAACTACTTCCCGGAACCCGGAAAGAAATTAATGAATTAAATAAATTTTCAATTTCCACCCGGTATGAAGTGATTACGTTAACCGGTGATACTGCTACGGAAGAAAATGTAAAATCTTTATCAAATCCATGGGTTCTTCATCTGGCTACTCATGGTTTTTTTCTCTCAGAAAATCAAATCACCGGACAAAGAATTTTTGGCATTGATTCCATTTATTATCAATTGAACCCATTGCTGAAATCAGGATTATTTTTAGCAGGTTGTGACATATTGCCTTACGTTCCTGATTCCTGCAAGAGTACTTCTGAAAATGGAATTTTAACTGCCTACGAAGTAATGAATCTGAATCTGGATAGCACAAAATTGGTGGTTCTGAGTGCCTGCGAAACCGGACTTGGGGATGTGCAAAATGGGGAAGGTGTCCATGGATTATATAGGGCTTTTCGCATGGCTGGCGCAGAAAAAATTATTATGTCGCTATGGAAAATTAATGATTTTGCCACTCTGGAACTCATGAATACTTTTTATTCTTTATGGAAATTCAAAGGCGACCCTGTGAAACCATTCCGCGAAGCGCAGTTGGAAATGAAAGAGCGTTTTAAAAATCCATATTTCTGGGGAGCGTTTATTTTGGTGGAGTAAGGGAATGTATTTTTTATAACTGATTTATCGGTCTTAGACAAATGAAAAAACATATTGCCATACTGTTAATTTTTTTTAGTATCAACACATTCCCGCAAACAGACCCAATGTTTACGCAATATATGTACAATACCCTTTTTCTGAATCCCGGTTCGGCAGGTTTTGCTCATAACTCTGACTCCTCTATTGAAATCGGAAATATTGCAAGACATCAATGGGTTGGAATTGATGGAGCACCCGTTAGTGACATTTTATGGTTTCAGAGTCCTTTTTATCCATTAAACAGTGGCATTGGTGCATTATTAATTTATGATAAGGCAGGTCCCTTAACTTCTTATGCTGTAAATTTTGATTTTTCGCTTCACATTAAATTGGGTAATGGTATAATGGGAATTGGACCAGGACTGGGAATGATTGCAAATGATTTAATTGGAAAAATGCTAAAGACAAATGAAATAGACCCTATACTGCCAAAAGGGAATGTCACTGATATTAATTATAATCTGGATGCAGGAATTTTTTATAAAAATCCATGGATTTTTACCGGTATCTCTGCGCTACATATACTACCTGAACAAACATATAATTTTAGTAATTATGCAGGAAATAAAACGGTGTTTCAAATTCCCAGACATTTTTATTTTATAACAGGGTTTGTTATTAATTTTGATAAACGAATTTGTATGATACCATCGTTCATGGTTAAAACCGCTACCTCTGTTGTACAAAGTGAAATAAGTACAATATTTTATTTTAATCAGAAGTTAAATGTCGGAGTTTCTTACCGTCAGCTTGAATCTGTAAGTTTCATTGTAGGATACAATTTTTTTGGTTCAAGTTCTTTGCATATTGATTATGCTTATGATAGAATTACAAACGAATTAAGGACAGTAGCTACCCATTCACATGAGTTTTTAGTTACCTGGTCAATCCCTGTGAAAAGGGGTTAAAGACAAAATAAAACTATTGAGCTTTATTTATGGTATTCGCATGTCGGATTTTTTTCCCCTCTCCATTTTTTTGGAGAGGGGCTGGGGTGAGGTCTTTTTGAAAGAACGTAAACCAGTCATGAACTTGACGGCATTCCACTTCACCCCTTCCTCCTCATCCCCTCCACCGTCCTCAAAATCACCTCGCGCGTGGCAGGCAACGAAAACTCCGGTTCAATTTCATGGTTTCTCACAGCAGAAATGGCATCCTTGATGGCAAGCCAGACAGAAAAGGCAAGCATCAATGGCGGTTCTGCAACCGCCTTGCTCTTTCTTATGGTGTTTGGATTGGGAAAACCCTCGAGCAGTGACACACGAAAATCTTCCGGGATATCAGTGACACCGGGTATTTTATAAGTATCCGGCGAATGATTTAATAAATTACCGCGATTGTCGTATCGTAATTGTTCCGAAGTACACCATCCCGCTCCCTGAATAAAACCTCCTTCCACCTGTCCTATGTCTATTCCTTTATGAATGGAATCGCCAACATCGTGCAGAATATCAGCGCGAAGAATTTTATGTTCGCCTGTTAATACATCAATCATCACTTCTGTCACAGCCATCCCAAAAGAAAAATAATGAAAGGGTTTCCCTTCCCCTTTTTCCTTGTCAAAATATATTTCAGGAGTACGGTAAAAACCTGTGGCGCTAAGAGAAACTTGCTGTAAATGCATTTGCTCCGCCATTTGAGAAAAAGTTAAAAATCGTTTTGGATAAATTTTATCAAAAATTATTTCGTTATCAAAAGCAATGTTTTCGGAAGATGATTTTGGCTCCAACTTGTTTTTAGTTGAAAAATAATCTGCCATTCCTTCTGAAATTCTTTTTTTCAGTTTATCAATGGCATTCTTTACTGCCATTCCATTCAGGTCAGTGCCGGTAGAGGCGGCAGTAGCCGAAGTGTTCGGAACAATGGACGTATTCGTGGAATGTACTTTTACTTTTTGCAGTGACACTCCTAATTCTTTAGCCGCAATTATTCTGATTTTCGTATGAAGACCTTGTCCCATTTCAGTTCCGCCATGATGCACCAACACGCTTCCGTCTTTATAAATATTTACCAATGCCCCTGCCTGATTCAAAAAGCTGGTGGTAAACGAAATTCCGAATTTTACCGGAGTACATGCTATTCCTTTTTTGACATGCACGTTCTGCTGATTAAATAAATTTATTTGTTTTCGCCTTTGATAATAATTTGAACTTTGAGATAATTGTTGTTCAAGTACACCTAAACGGTTATTCTCAACCAATTCTTTATAGGGAGTAGTGTTATTAGTAGAATTTTGATAAAAATTTATTTTTCTGATATCCAATGAATCCTTTTTAAGAAATCTGGCTATTCTGTCAATAACCGTTTCAATGGCAACCATTCCCTGAGGTCCACCGAATCCGCGAAAAGCAGTATTGGAGGGAAGATTCGTCTTATAAGAAATTCCGGTTATTTTTACGTTGGGAAGAAAATACGCATTATCCGCATGAAGCATAGCGCGTTCTAAAATAGCTCTGGTCAGGTCGGTGCTTGAACCACCATCGGTATGATATTCCACACTATGAGCAAGAATTTTTCCCTCCGGATCAAAGCCGGTTTCGTAATATATAAGAAATGGATGACGTTTACCGGTAAATTTTTGGTCTTCATCCCGTGTTAGCCGAATTTTAACCGGTTTTTTAGTGGCATTAGCCAATAAGGCAGACCAGCATGCTACATGATTTGCCTGCGTTTC
>Ga0156225_133_pt2 | contig 50253 bp, 40 predicted proteins | sample RifCSPlowO2_12_FD_107873 | JGI IMG/M metagenome (GOLD analysis project Ga0156225, IMG submission 107873) | Bacteroidetes bacterium RIFCSPLOWO2_12_FULL_37_12 | reverse complement strand
CTCTCCATTTTTTTGGAGAGGGGCTGGGGTGAGGTCTTGAAGGATTGACAACATCTCTCTCACCCCTCTCCATTTTGGAGAGGGGCTGGGGTGAGGTCTTTTTGACCAGCGCAAGTTCTTTTAAAAAAAAATACCGAAATGAAACTTATAAAACTCTCAATTATTTTATCGCTCTTAATTCTTTTAAAAAATAATTCCTGTGGTTTCTATTTCTCCAAAGCCGACTCCCTCAAATTAGAACTGAAAAAAAACCTCCCCGACACCACCCGCATAAACCTGCTCAACGCCCTCGCATGGGAATACGAATACTCCAACCCCGACACCTCATTTATTGTTTTACAGCATGCTCTCCAATTAGCAGAAAAACTTGTCCGGAGTGTAAGCGAAGGAACTGCTTTGTGGACAGCGGGACAGAAAGGAAAAGCCAATACCCTGCGAAATATTGGTGTATATAATTTTGATATAGGTAACTATCCCCAAGCATTGAATTTTTATTCAAGGTCCCTTGAAATAGACAAGCGGAGCAACAACAAAAAAGGCATATCCGCCATCCTCGGCAACATCGGAAATGTTTACTTTATGCAGGGCAACTATCCCAAGGCATTGGAAAACCATTTTGAGGCGTTGAAGATGGATAAAGAACTCGGTAACAAAAACGGCATTGCTAGACACCTCGGCAACATCGGACTTGTTTACGATGAGCAGGGCAACTATCCCATGGCATTGGAAAACTATTACGAAGCATTGAAGATGGCGAAAGAACTCGGTAATAAAAACAGCATTGCCATACGCCTCGGCAACATCGGAGTTGTTTACGATGAGCAGGGCAACTATCCTAAGGCATTGGAAAGCTTTTTTGCGGCGTTGAAGATGGATAAAGAACTCGGAGATAAAAACGGCATTGCCATACGCCTCGGCAACATCGGAATTGTTTACGATGAGCAGGGCAACTATCCCATGGCATTGGAAAACTATTACGAAGCATTGAAAATGGCGAAAGAACTCGGTAATAAAAACAATATTGCTGCATGGATCGGCAACATTGGTTCGCTCTACACCAAACTCGGGCAATTTAATAAGGCGGAACAATATCTTGACAGCGCCCTTGCATTATGCGATAGTATAGGAGCTTTGAATTATTCCATGTATTATGAGAAAAATACCAGCCAACTTTACGATACTCTGGCACAATTGGCTGAATCAGGGCATGTAAAGACGCCCAATTTTGGCGTCTCCACATACCTGCGCCTCGCTTACACCCACTACAAAAAATACAGTGCCGCCAAAGACACCATATTCAACGAAGAGAAAAGCAAGAAGATAGGCGGGTTAGAGGCACAGCACGAATGGGAAATGGATGCATTGGAAAAAGCCAAACAGGAGGAGGAAAGAAGCAGGCAGGAGACAGTATCAGTTGGCAGGAGGGATATGTTGCAATACGCAGTGATTGTGTTGCTGTTTACTCTATTATTGCTTACATTGTTAAACAGCAGACGTCTGCTTGCGAGGATACCGGAGCAGATAAAAGTTTCACGCAAAGGCGCAATGGCGCAAAGGGTTATTGCAATAAATAAACATGCTTTTGCATTAGGACTGCTCTTTGCCACCATATTTATCTTTTTTGAAACACTTCTGATTTACTTTGATACCGACATAGAAACGCTCACTCAAAACAAAGTAGTGTATAAAACCCTGTTGAGCTGTTTGTTTGCCGGTACGGTTTCTATTGTTTATTATTTCTCTGAAAAGCGGATGGCTATGACGTTGGGATTTAGTTTTAAACACGAAGAACACGAAGTTAAACACAAAGAACACGAAAGGAACACAATGGGTACAAAATTTTTTACTCTTTTCTTTATTTTTTTTCTTAGTGCCTTCGTGTTTTTTCTTAGTGCCTTTGTGTTTAATACCGATTCATTGAACGCAGAGTTGCAAAAAGACCTGCACGACACCACCCGCATCAACACCCTCAATGCCCTCGGCTGGGAGTTTCGCAACACCAATCCCGACACTTCTATTATTCTTTCCTCTCAATCGCTTTCTCTTGCCCAAAAAAGCAAATGGCAAAAAGGTATTGCCAACTCTTATCACAATCTTGCAGAATTTAACAGGATTAAAGGAAATTATCCCCTTTCACTTGAATATAGTTTTAAATCTCTTACCATAAGAAAAAATATCAAGGACCGCAAAGGCATTGCCACCTCCCTCGGCAACATCGGCAATGTTTACTATAACCAAGGAAACTCTCCCAAGGCATTGGAAAACTATTTTAAGGCGTTGAAGATGGATAAAGAACTCGGTAATAAAAACGGCATTACCAGACACCTCGGCAACATCGGAATTGTTTACCATGAGCAGGGCAACTATTCCAAAGCATTGGAAAACTATTTTGAGGCATTGAAAATGGCGAAAGAACTCGATGATAAAAACGACATTGCCAGACACCTCGGCGATATCGGAATTGTTTACAGAAACCAGGGCAACTATCCCAAGGCATTGGAAAGCTATTTTGAGGCGTTGAAGATGGATAAAGAACTCGGTAATAAAAAAGGTATTGCCAGACACCTCGGCAACATCGGAATTGTTTACGATGAACAGGGAAACTATCCCAAGGCATTGGAAAACTATTTTGAGGCATTGAAAATGGATAAAGAACTCGGAAATAAAAATGATATTGCTACAGACCTCAGCAACATCGGAATTGTTTACAAGGAGCAGGGTAACTATCCCAAGGCATTGGAAAACTATTCTGATGCGTTGAAGATTGATAAAGAACTCAGAGATAAAAACGGTATTGCAATAGACCTCGGCAACATCGGCTTGGTCTACACCAAACTCGGGCAATTTAATGAGGCGGAGCAATATCTTGATAGTGCATTAGTTTTATCAACAGAAATAGGAGATCTTAATTCTCAAAAGGATCTTCATGAAATGTTTACTAACCTCTACGATACACTGGCACAATTGGCAGAATCAGGGCATGTTAAGACACCCAATTTGGGCGTCTCAACGTACCTGCGCCTCGCCCTCACCCACTACAAAAAATACGACACCGTCAAAGACACCCTGTTCAATGAGGAAAAAAGCAAGGAAATAGGAAAGTTAGAAACCCGTCATAAAATAGAGATAGAGGATTTTGAGCGTCAGAAAAAAGCAGAACAGTCGGCAGAAACCGCCCGCATTGAAAAAGAGCGGGAAGATAAGATTGGCTATTCATTAGTGATGGTTGGGTTTTTTGGCGTACTTGCATTAACATTGCTCCTGAGCCGTTTGGTTTTACCTCCGGCTCTCATACAAATCGCCACCACCATACCCTTTTTGCTGTTGTTTGAAACAGCCATTGTTTTCATGAATCCTTACATAGAACAATTTTCCGGAAACGCTCCCGGCTGGAAACTCGCCTTTAATTTTTTACTGGCACTCCTGCTGTACCCGTTACACGAAAAGGCAGAGCAGTTACTGGAGCGGACGTTCAGAAGGAAGAGGAGGGGGAAGGTGGGGAGGGGAAGTCAGTTGTAAGCCCTGAAAGGGCGTAATATACTAACACAGGGCAACGCCCTGTGTAATGTCAGCCAAGTAATTCCCTAAGCCCTGAAAGGGCGTGACTTTTATCATTAATACTTTATAGTTACGTTTGGGATTAGAAGTGTAACCATTTCAGGGTTTGCTAAAGTACGCGTTTATTCTACACAGGGCGATGCCCTGTGTTAGGATGTTAAGCCCTTTCAGGGCAATTTGAACAAATCACTTATTTTAGTCGGACAATAGTGTTAAATTAATCAATGTAAATTTGTACCCTTAACCTCCAAAAACGAAGCAAATATGGAGCTAGTACGTATATTTTTTAATGATTATGGAAATGACAGATTTAAAAGGAGCGGAATATTATGTATGCCTTGCAAAGAATTTCTAATGAACCTGAGAGCGATGAAAAAAATAATATAAACAGAACAATGAAACGATTCTTCATTTTCACCGGAATATTTTGTTTGCTCATTAATTATTTTATTTATGGGCAAACTCCAAAAAATATTCCCTCTCCCATCATTTCTCACTTTTCAACCTACCCTCAAAGAAAAGTTTTCAGCGATACAATGTTTAACTTCAACTACAGTGTTTTTCAGTTTCATTCGTGTTTAACAACTATGGGAAAAAATTCGATCCGAAACCTGAAGTTCTATGAGGGTGAAACGGTTGATTACTCTCTTGATAATTGGTCCCTGAGTACTTCGATGAATTATATTAACTGGCAAACGTCAATTGAATTTTTCCGGTTATCCTATTTATTTAACAGGGAAAAAGGAATTGAACTCAGTTATTCGTGCAATTATTTTTCAGCAGGGCAACTTTCAATTAGTGATAATTATTTTAATATATTAATAATGGGTATGCCCAATTATATTAACCAACATTTATATAAAATTTTTAATACTGAATCTTATGGAATTTCATATCTAAGAACTACCTACGGAATTAATAAAGATTTTCTGGATAATAGATTGCGGGTTGGTTTTTTTTATCATTGGTATGGAGGAATCCAGCAAAGTTCTTTTGAGATTACAGAATCCGATTACATAGCATATCCGGTTGATAGTTCACACTCAATCAGCAAAGGAACCATTAGAATGTTAGGAAAAGAAAATACTTTTTTTGACCAGATGTTTTCAGGAATTTCCAATGTATCATTCAACAATCATTTATCACCCATTTTTAACAATAACTCCTGGATTTTTTCAGATAATTTATTCAACTATCAAGGAAGAGGAATAAGTATTGGTATTAATTATCAACTAAATAAAAACATTTCTATTTCAGCAAATATTAATGACCTAGGCTGGTTATCAAACCCTAAAAGTTATTATGAATATACTATTTCTGTTGATTCTACAAATAAATGGTTACCAAATATTAATTACGATTCTACTACAATAAATCAGCCCAAAATAGATACCTCAAGTTATAGTAAATATAACCACTTACCATACGTTACTTCCATTAATTATTTTATTACGGAAATTAAGAGCATTATTACTACTAGTAATTTGAACCTCTATCTTCCTACCTTATTCGAAGTTGGCTCTACTTATAAGTTTAATGAACGTTATACATTGAGTTTTTTCATACAAAAATACAGATGGAATGAAAACATTCAATTCACTACAATTAATTCATTTTCAATTTTTCAAAAAATCTTTTTAGCTGTAAATCTTGGGACGGGAACACTACTCGGCACAACCGGAGGGTGTTTAGTTGGGTATGAATCACGAAGAATCAATTTCTTTCTGGGTTCACAACAATTGCTTAATCTGATACCGTTTCATATTCCATTAGGGGTTGACTTCAGATATGGGAAGTCAATTTATTTCTGAATTCTGATTACTTTTGGAAAGAAAATGGCTCCGTAGTTCAACTGGATAGAATAACTGACTTCGGATCAGTTGGTTGGGGGTTCGAATCCCTCCGGGGTCACGGGAGTGGACTGAGGCAAATCCGTCGCCTTGCCATTGTAATAGTTTTATATGTGTCCGGCGATGATTGATAAAAGGATATTTCTGTAGTTTGTTTCTCATGCAATTTTTTCTGCAAAGATATTCTACCTTTGAATTGAAAGGCAAGATGTACTTGGATGAAGGGATACTTTAAATAGGTAATGACCCTCATATTAAGACAATTGCATTTACCAACAAATAACTGTTGATAAAAAAAACAGAGGTTTTATCGCTTTTTTTAAATAATTATCCTACTTTTGACAAAAATTGTCAAACTAAACATTGTCTTATGGAAACATTTGGTGATAAAATCAGAGTTGCAAGAGAGCGGGATTCTCTGATTCTCCGACAAGTTGCGGCAGAGTTAGACATTGACCAAGCTATTATCAGCAAATTTGAACGAGGCGAACGCAAACCGACAAGAGAACAGGTTTTGAAATTTGCTAAGTTTTACAAAATCGACGAGGACGAATTGATTGTTGCATGGTTAAGCGACAAAGTAACTTATGAAATCGGAGATGAAAATCTCGCTTGCAAAGCACTGAAAGTAGCCGAAGAAAAAATCAAGTATGTCCAAAAATCAAAAGCATAGAAGATGCAGAAACAGACATTCAACGGAAAACTAATTGGAGTAAATGGCACTGCTAATAAAAACCAAGCGCAGTTTAAAGAAAAGTTTTACGCAGGCGTAAAACTTTTGAAAAGCTGGAAACCTAAAGAAGCAACCACCCAAGGAGAAATTGATGTGTTGGATTTCTTTTCAGGTTGTGGTGGAATGTCCTTGGGCTTTGCAGCAATTTCTCAAAAGACAAACCTATTTAACATTATTGGGGGAGTTGACATCAGCGAAATCGCTTTGAAATCTTTTGAGAAAAACTACAAAGCAAAAATTTTGCGGAAAGATATAAGAGAAATTTATCTTAATAAAGAACAGCAGATAATCAGAGATTATTTCGGAATAAAAGAGAAAAGAAAAAAACCTTTGGTGATAATCGGTTGTGCTCCTTGTCAGGGCTTTTCTGCTCACCAAAAACGATACCAACAAACACATGATGAACGAAATACTTTAATCGAAGCATTTGCAGAAGTGGTTGTTTCATTTAATCCTAATTACATCGTGATGGAAAATGTTCCTGAAATTTTAGGTGAAAAATATTTTCAACATTATCAGGAAGCGAAAGAAATTTTTGAAAACAAAGGTTACAAAATCTCACAGACCATTATTAATTCAGCAGGTTTCGGAGTACCGCAAGCACGATACAGAGCGGTAATCGTAGCATCGAAAAATAATTTCTCACTTCCGTTGGAACTTCTTACGCCTGACGAGTATTCAACCGTGAAAGATGCAATCGGAGATTTACCAAAAGTAAATGCAGGGGAAATTTTCAAAGGCGATTCTTACCACCGCAGCGCTTCGCACAAGAAAAGCACGATTGAAACAATTTCAAAAGTTCCGAAAAACGGAGGAAGCAGACCGAAAGGAGTTGGACCGAAATGTTTGGATAAGGTCACTGGCTTTTATGATGTTTACGGAAGATTGAGTTGGGAAAAACCTTCCATCACAATCACACAATATTCAAGAAATCCGGCAAGCGGACGATTCACTCATCCGATTCAGAACAGAGGGCTGACAATTAGAGAAGCTGCAAGGATTCAAAGTTTCCCTGACGGTTTTGAGTTTGAAGGAAATCTTGACGAGTGTTTCAAACAAATCGGTGAAGCTGTTCCACCTTTACTTTCATTGGCAATAGCAACACAGATTGCACTTGACTTTACTTCAATTAAAAACGGAATTGCAGTTAAGAAATTAAATGGAAACGGCTTACATCAAAACGGAAATCACAACGGACACAAGATACTAAAAACAAATAAAGCAGTTCTTGCATGAGACATACTTGTATTGACAGTTTTTCGGGAGCAGGCGGTTTAAGCTTAGGCTTATCAAAGGCAGGGTTTGAAATATTGTTCAGTTTTGACATTGATGAACTTTCAATCAAAACGCAAAAGCTAAACACAAAATATTTCAATCACGAAGCAGTTTGTACAGACATAACTCAAATCAACTCCAAGCAACTGATGAAGCAACTTGGAATTAAGAGAGGTGTACTGACCTTGTTCGCAGGCGGACCACCATGCCAGGGATTTTCAATTCAGAGAATCGGAGAAGATTCAGACGACAGAAACAATTTGATTTTTGAATTCATGAAGAAAGTCGTTGACTTTCTTCCTAAATTTTTTTTGATGGAAAATGTTCCCGGCATCGCAGGGAAAAGAGGAAAGGAAATTTTGGAAGATGCTATTGCTTTTGCAGAGCAAAACGGTTACGCAATCAACAGACAAATATTGGATGCTCAAGATTATGGGGTTCCGCAAAGAAGAAGGAGATTGATTATTGTAGGAGAAAGAATGTTGAATGGAAAATTGAAATTTCAATTTCCAAAAGCAATAGGAAAAAAATTTACTGTGAGAGACATCATTTCAAAATTGCCGAAGCCACCCATTGATGGAAAAGACCATGCAAAAATTTCTTTACATCGTAGCGACAAGCTTTCCAAAATCAATCTTGAACGAATAAAATATTTGAAGCAAGGACAAGGCAGAGAATTTCTTCCCGAAAAATTATTAGCCGAATGCCACAAGATTGATTCAAGTGTTATCGGACACAGAAATGTTTACGGAAGAATGAGTTGGGATGAAGTTGCCCCAACCATTACCGCAAGGTTTGACAGTTTTACAAGAGGTTTGTTCGGACACCCCGAACAACACAGAAGCATTTCACTTCGTGAAGGTGCATTGCTTCAAACTTTCCCAATGGACTTTGACTTTTGCGGAAACAAAGTTGATGTTGCAAGACAAATCGGAAACGCAGTTCCACCAAAACTGGCTTATGCAATCGGCAAAAAAATAATTCAAAGCATCGTATGACCTTTCAGCAAATAGCGGAACAATATTTCAAGGAACTGAAAAAAGAATTTTCAGTCGGTACTTCTGCAGGTGAAGCAACCGATGAACTTTCTTTCAGAATAAGCTTAGATGGTTTTTTCACGAATGTTGCCGAGAGGATTGACAAAAAGATTGACAGAATCCACGAACCGAAAAATCAAGGCAAACTTGGAAGACCCGATTGGAGATTTCACAATTCCAATTCAATGGGAGTTTACGGATATGTGGAAGCGAAAGGACTTGACCAAAAGAAAGAGATAAAAGTGAGTGATTATGAAAGTCAGGTTGAACGCTATTTGGTTTTGGAAAATCCAGTAATACTCACTGACGGAATTGATTTCGTTTTGTTCACTCACGATGGAAAGAAAAAACTCTTTTCGCTTTGCAACAAGCCGATAAACTGGGAGAAGCCGGAATTGAATTTTGAAGTTGAAGTTTTATTCAAAACCTTTTTCAAGAAAGCGGGATACAGAAAGGTAACTGAGAATCAATTAGTAAATGAAGTTGCAAAACGAGCAAGAAATTTATCGGAAGAACTGCTTGAACTTTTAGAACTTGAAGATGATGAAGGAGAAACAAAAGTAGAGAGAACAACAATCAAACTTCTCAAAGAATTAAAAAGCACAGCCGAACAAAGCCACGACAAATCATTAATTGACGATAAAGCTTTTGCTGGTTTTATTGCACAAATTCTTTCATTCGGTTTGTTGTATGCTCATCGTGTGGTTGACAAAGCCGCAAATAATCCAAAAGACAAGTATCAAAAGATTCACGATTTCTGGTTCTCCGTTTTGGAAAAAGAATATACCGACAAACTTATTCCATTCAGAACTTTAGTGCATGAATTAAAATCGGAACTTGATTCCGAGTTGAGCAGATTAGGAATTTGGTATGACGACCTCAGGCGGATGTTGGCTCACATTCAATTGAAGGATGAACAAATTGAACAACCCGATTTTCACGAATTGTATGAAACATTCCTGAGTGTTTACGACCCTGAAACAAGATTTGATTACGGAGCATATTACACTCCAAGATCATTGGCTTTCTACACAGTGAATTTGGTGAAAGCGGTAATCAAAAAGACATTACCGAATCTGAAACTTGAAACGACCAAACATAAAGTCATTGACCCATGCTGCGGCACAGGAACTTTCATAGAAGCAATATTGGAGAGATTTAATCTCCGTTCCAATTCAAGTATAATCGGTTTTGAAATTCTTCCTGCACCTTACGCACTTGCACATTATCGCATGACAATGTTGAGAGAGAAATATCCCGACAACATCAAAATCATTTTGACAAATACACTCAGTGATAATCTTTTTGAAGAAGTGCAGACTAAGAAAGGAGATAATGAAATAACCACTTTGCTTCTTCACGAACAGCAAGTGGCGTATCAACTTGCAAATCCACCATTGACAATTATTGTCGGCAATCCACCTTCTTCCGATTCATCATTTCAAGTTGCAAACGAAGGAGAGATGATTAAGGAAATGATGGAGGATTTCAGACCGGATGCTTCACAGAGAAAAGGAAGACAAAATATTCAGAAGCAATTGACAAATGAGTTTGCAAAATTTCTGCGTTGGACAATTGACAGAGCAGAGAAAAGTATTCCTTCTGTTTTTGCTCTCATACTTCCATCAGGTTTTGTGAAATACAATTCATACAAGTTTGCAAGAAAATATTTGAGCGAGAAAGTTTCCGACTTGTGGATTCTTGAATTTGACACCGACAACAGAACCGGAGCGGAAGCATCAAATGTTTTCAAAACTTTACAAGGACGACTTGCTTTGGTTGGAGTTCTGAAAAGTGAAGCCAGTAAAAAAGTCAACATCAATTACAAAAGCATTTGCAATCTGAACAGACAGCAAAAGCATGACTTCTTTAATGCTGATGTTTCACTTGCTGACTGGACTACAATAAATCAGTTGGATGAAAACTATTCTTTCAAACCTGCAAGTGATTACGATGCGGAAATGTATAGTCGCTTTTGGGCTTTGACGGCAGAGAATAACGAAGGAATATTTTTACGACACTGTTCAAGTTTGAAACTTGCTCCGACACATTTACTTGTTCATTCATCAGAAGGACAATTAAAGAGAAGGTCAAAGTTTATTGCTAAAGGGGAGAACAATTACGCAACGATAAAAGAGAAATGGTATTCCGGGCAGCAAAAGCCACCACCTGCTGCAAAGATTAATGATGCAGTGAAGAACAAATTGGAGAAAGCAGTTATAGCACAGAACATTTTTAAATACTCTTATCGTCCGTTTTTGGAATCGTATGTGTTGCTTGACGAAAATCTTTTGGATGAGTTAGGAAAAACAAAAGGTGGTGGAATGCGTGACAGACCGGAAATCAGAGCCGCATACAAAAACAACAATGTTTTCGGATTTGCAGTTGCTCCTGCACCCGAAGATTTAGGAAAGACACTTCACAAGTTTTCTTCTTTCTGTTGGAATGTTCCTGACAACGACCTTTCAACAAGAGGTAATGCTCATATCTTTTGCAACTTCTTTCCTGAATACAAAAAGAAAAAAGATTGGGATTCCAAAGTAAAGACAAATATCAACCCTACTCTACTTTCAAATCTTTCAAAAGAGTTTGGCATCAAAGAAGAAAAGTTGATTAACCCTTTGACATTTTATTGTTATGCTATTTTGAGCTCCGAATTTTATCTTGAACAGTTCAAAGGAAAACTTTACAATGTTGCCGGTGAGTGGGCAAGTATTCCGATTACAGCGGACAAAGATTTATTCATTGCTATTGCTGAGTTTGGAAAACAACTTGCGGATATTGAAGCAGGTGATTTCATAATAAAAACCGAGAAGGATGATATGAAGGAATTGGAATATCACAAGTATAAAATTGATACCGACAGCATTCGTTTCCTGGACGAGAAAGGAAATTTAGTTAGGCAATATTTTAACATTGACAAAAATATTTTACAGTTTGAAGTTTCCGGTTATTCAGTTGTCAGAGAATGGTTAAAACTTCATTCATATCCATATTATAGAAAGCGACTGGAAGAAGATGAAGTAAAAGAGTTTCACATTCTACTATCAAAAATCAGACTATATAAAGACGCAATTTCAGAATTGGATAAATCGGTTGAAGAAATTCTGAATGGAAAACTATTGTCTAATTAATCAGAGATTTTTTCCAACGTATTATTCAGCCACTTCCAGGGTTCTATTCCATTCCACTTGCAGAATCAGGTCTTTTAATTTGTAGAATACCTTGAAACCTACGTATATTTGTCACCAACGTTCTGGGCTAATTTTGTCGGTCAATGTTCAAAATTTTTTTTCTAATATTATTCTTAGCAAATTACACTGTAAATGCTGGCAGTATTTCCTGTACTATTCCCACCGGCGACAGTTTAGAAGCAGAAAAAAATTATAATCTGGCAGAAGAGTATTCACGCCAGGGGAAATTTGACAGTGCCTTGATTTTTTATGAAAAAGCTTTAGTGATATTTGAAGAAAAAAAATATTTCTCCAGATGGGCATCTTGTCTTTGCAGTAATGGGTTGTCCCTTAATGAATACGGTGAAACTCAGCGTGCATTTCAAACTGCAGAAAAAGGGCTGATATTATGTGAAGAAAATCTTCCCAAAAACCACATTATAATTGGCAAATGCAATAATGCACTTGCTACAATATTAACAGATTTGGGGAAGATAAAAGAAGCAAGTGATGCTTATCTTTTGGCATTGAAAATTGCCAAAATAAATTATGGAGAGAAACATCCTGCAGTTGCGGCTACACTCTCCAATTTGAGTATGACTTACCGGATTATGGGGGATCTTGAAAAAGCTGTAGAAAGTTCATTGGCTTCCATTGAAATTTATAGCTCACTTTTTGGACCCGAAGAAGAAGACCTTGCTCCTGCCTATTTTAATCTGGCAAGCTCTTATACAGAATCAGGTGACTATGACAATTCGATAAATTGCGTTAAACATGCTATCCGGATTGTTGAAAAAAAATTTGGTCCCATCCATCCTAATTTGGGCAGATGCTATGGAAGTTTAGGAAATATTTATTATCTTCAGAATAATCTTCCTGAATCATTTAAAAACTTTAGTTATGGAATACAGATTATGAAAAAAAACTTTGGTGAAAATTACCCACCCCTTAGTGTGGAATATGGTAACCTTGCCTCATCTTTTCAAAAAGCATCTATTCAAGACAGCGCGCTAAATTATTACAGATTATCTGCTAATATTCGCCGGCTTGCTACAGGGGTGGATAACCCGATGCTGGCAATTACTTATCTCAATATGGGTATCTCGTTTATGCATTTGAATCAGAATGATTCAGCAGAGTTTTATTTAGAAAAATCACATTTATTGAAGGAAAAAGTTTTTGGTAAAAAACACCCCGGTGTTGGGTTAACTTTTTCGTGTTTAGGCGACTTGTATATAAATAAAAAAGAGTATATGAAAGCACTTTCTTTTTATCAACAGGCGCTTGTAGCTATTGTGGCGGATTTTAATAATATGGATATTTATACTAATCCCAACTTAGATAAATTCAGTTCTTCGGTTTATCTTTTGGATCTCTTAGAAACGAAAGCTATTGCGTTGGAAAAATTGCATATTCAATAGGAATATTCCTTTTGTGTTACAGTTCAGTCCTATGTGTTTTCCCTATGTAACTATGTGCCTATGTGGTAATAAACAAGTTAAATTTTACCACATAGGCACATAGAAACTTAGAAATTCACATAGAATGTGCTGAACAGTATCCCTTTTGATTATTTTACTTTTCTGCTGAGTATCCTCCCCATCAACCCCGGTCCCTCATATATAAACCCCGTAAAAATCTGCACAAGATCAGCGCCTGAGTTGAATTTCAATATTGCATCATCGTCTGTCATTATTCCACCGGAACCGATTAATACAAAAGGCGGTGGGAGTTTTGCACGCATGTACCCAAGGATTTCGGTAGAAACCGGCAAAAGCGGTTTTCCACTTAACCCACCTTCGCCAATAGAACTTATCTTTTGAGCAGTTGATTTTAATGACTGGCGTTCTATGGTAGTATTAGTTATTATTACTCCCGTTAGTTTGGTTTCAATTACTGCCTCCGCTATTTCATTCAACCCCTCAGTCGTTACATCCGGAGAAATTTTTATAAATAACGGCTTGGGGGTTGGTATTGCTTTGTTTTTTTCCAATATAAAGTTAATAATTTTCAACAATCCTTCTTTACCCTGCAATTCCCTGAGACCGGGCGTATTGGGAGAACTGACATTCAATACAAAATAATCAACATAGTTGTGCAATTCATCAAAGCATATCCCATAATCATTAAACGCATCTGCATTGGGAGTATTTTTGTTTTTTGAAATATTTCCTCCGATAATAATCTGAGAGCGAAGACCGGGTTCTTTTTCGCAGAATTCTTTAATGTGCAGTGCCACTGTTTTTACACCATCGTTATTAAATCCCATACGGTTAATTAATGCCTGGTCTTTGGGAAGACGAAACAATCTTGGTTGAAAATTGCCTTTTTGCGGTAGTGGAGTGACGGTACCGATTTCAATAAATCCAAATCCCATGATAGAAAGTTCTTTTAAATAAACAGCATTTTTATCAAATCCCGCGGCGATGCCAAGCACATTTTGAAAATGCAACCCTGCCAGCGTTTTACCTTGCTGTTTTTTAGGAATTGGAAAAAATATACGATACAACAAAATCCCTGTCCGGAACCGAAACAGTAATTGAAGAAAAGACATCGTAAGACGATGAGCTGTCTCCGGCGAGAGAAGGAAGAGGAGGAATTTGAGGAGTTTATACATGAAATTGGGCATTGGGCATTGAGCATTTGACATTGTTCATTCTTCCATTGTTCTATTGTTCCATTGACCTATTGTCCCATTGTTCCATTGTTCTATTGTTCTAATGTTCTATGGTTCCATTGTTCTATTGTTCTAATGTTCTATGGTTCTATTGTTCTATTGTTCTATTGTTCTATTGTTCTATTGTTCTAATGTTCTATGGTTCTATTGTCAAATGTTCTATTTATAGTACTTCCCCTTCCACAGTGCCACTAACCTCTCTCGAATTGCTTTTTCACTTCCCATTTCTCCGGGTTCATAAAAAACGGTTTTCTCCAGACCTTCAGGCAAAAATTCCTGTCCCGCGAAATTCCCTTCGCGAGAATGGTCATATTGATAATTTTTTCCGTACCCTATTTCTTTCATGAGTTTGGTGGGTGCATTGCGGATGTGAAGTGGCACCGGCAAGTCCCCTTTTTCTTTTACCTTTTCAATTGCTTTTTCTATAGCCATATACGAAGCATTGCTTTTGGGGGACGATGCAAGATAAACTGCCGTCTGACTTAAAATAATTCTTGCTTCCGGGTATCCGATTTTATTAACCGCTTCAAAACAGGAAGTAGCCAGCAACAAGGCATTTGGATTTGCATTTCCAATGTCTTCAGAAGAAAATATAATCATTCTTCGGGCAATAAAAAGCGGATCCTCACCCCCCTCAATCATTCTTGCAAGCCAGTAAACAGCTCCATTCGGGTCGCTTCCGCGCATGCTTTTTATTAAGGCAGAAATAATATCGTAATGATATTCTCCATTCTTATCATACATTGCTAATTTCTGTGTGGCATAATGCATTACTAATTTATCATCAATCAGAATTTCAATTTTTGGCTCCCTCTCGCCTACTCCCTTTTCCGAAGAAACCGTGAGTACATGTTTCCCGGTTTCTCCTTCCACAATTATTTCCAACAGGTTTAACAACTTCCTCGCGTCACCGCCTGATAATCTCAATAATGCCGAATTTTCTTTTAGGATAATTTGATGTTTGGAAAGAGATTCATCGTTAGCACACGCAAATTCCGCTAATTGAATTAGTTCATCTTTTCCAAGCGGCTCAAGAATATAAACCTGGCATCTCGACAATAAAGCAGAGATGACTTCAAACGATGGATTTTCTGTAGTGGCGCCAATTAGTATAATGTCACCCTTTTCCACTACACCCAAAAGTGCATCCTGTTGTGATTTATTAAAGCGGTGGATTTCGTCAATAAATAAAACCGGTTTTGAATCGGGAGTAATTTTTTCAAATACATTACGTATATCTTTTACTCCTGCGTTAATGGCTGAAATCTGAAAAAAAGGTCTGTTCGCTGTTTTTGCAATAATTCTTGCCAGCGTTGTTTTTCCCACCCCCGGAGGTCCCCAGAATATCATAGAATGTACGTTTTTTCTTTCGAGGGCAATCCGCAAGGGTTTTCCAGGTCCTACCAGATGTTTCTGTCCTGCGATTCTATCTAATGACTCCGGGCGGATTCTTTCGGCAAGAGGGATGAGGGACGACATATTGAGGATAAATATTCTTCAAATTTAATAGATTATTAGGAAAGAATTGAGTGTATTATAATAATAACTTACCTTTGTCAATGTGTTAAAATTAAATTCATATTCATCAAAAGTGTTGCCCCTATATTCTGGACTTTCATTTTTACTCTTCATTTTTTCTTGTTCCTCCCCCAATCAAAAACAAGACGGGCAATCCATAGCAGAAAAACAAGATACATTTCCCGTGTATGGACCTGCGGGGCATACGGTTCCCGGATTTCACCTCACAAATCAGGATAGTGACACAACGATGAGTAAGAATTATCGCGGTAAGATTCTCATTGCTGATTTTATTTTCACCCGATGTGCCACGATGTGTCCGTTGATGACACAACGAATGACTCATGTGCAAAAGGAATTTTCTGATAACCCTCAAATTCAAATTGCTTCCTTTACGGTTGACCCGGAATATGATTCCCCTGAAGAGTTAAAAAAATATGCCCGTAATTTTTCTGCCGACTCTGCAAGGTGGAATTTTTATACCGGTTCCAAGCCAGCTATTTACGAACTAGCGCGTAAAGGTTTTTTTCTCCCCGTGGACCAGGGTGATGGCGGTCCCGAAGATTTTATTCATAGTTCAAGGTTTGTACTCGTGGATAAACAAGGACGTATCAGGGGGTACTACGATGGGATGGACTCGCTGGCGGTGGATTCGTTGATACGGAATGTGAAACGGCTATTGGTGATACAATGAAAATAGGTATAGGAAATAAAGGTATAGGGTAAAAGGGTATATGGGTATAAGGAAATATTGAAGTTCTATACCCCTATACCTCTATACCTCTTTTTTACATGTTAGTTAAACCAACTGAAATCATCTCTATAAAATCAAATCTGCTTTCCATGAGCAGGGATTTTGATTATTTTGCTTTTTTGGATAATAATCATTATCCATCAGCGTTTTCAGAATTTGATTTTGCAGTAGCCATGGGAGCTGAACAAAAAATTAGCTGCAAATCTGGTCATGCTTTCAACGATTTTCAAAAAATTTATCAAAAACATCCCGGCTGGTGGTTTGGCTATTTCGGATACGATTTAAAAAATGAAATAGAAAATCTCTCAAGCCATTTGCCAGACCGTCTTGAATTTCCTGACTTGTTGTTTTTTAAACCCAACACTGTATTATTATGCAAAAACAACAAAATTTCCATCTATGGAACTTCTGCTGAAAAAATCATATTGAAATTACGTTCTACCAATCCGAAAATTTTTGAATTTTCTTTGAGAAAACAAAAAATTGAGCAAAATATGACACGCGAAGAATACATTGAATCGGTAAAAAAATTAAAGAGTCATATTCAGCACGGGGATATATACGAAATAAATTATTGCCTTGAAAACTTTATGGAACGGGTGACTATTAATCCGCAAAATTTATATTACCGGCTAAATGAGGTTTCTCCCATGCCATTCTCTTGCTTTTTTAAGATGAAAAACCATTATATCATATCCGCATCTCCTGAACGGTTTCTGAAAAAAAGTGGCACTACTCTTACAAGCCAACCTATTAAAGGAACCATTTCACGTTCTGATTCTTATGTTAAAGATAAACAATTAGCGGAGACACTGCACAGAAGCGAAAAGGACAGGGCTGAAAATCTTATGATTGTGGATTTAGTCAGAAACGATCTGGCACGATGTTCTGTAGCCGGGAGTGTAAAAGTGAAAGAGCTTTTTGGAATTTATTCTTACCCTAATGTACATCAGATGATTTCTACCATTACATCGAAGCAATTACGGGGATTAGATTTTACGAATATTATTAAAAGCACATTTCCTATGGGAAGCATGACCGGAGCTCCAAAAGTAGAAGCAATGAAACTTATTGAACACTATGAAAAAAGCAAACGGGGTGTTTATTCGGGCTCAGCGGGCTACATTTCTCCAAATGGTGATTTTGATTTCAATGTACTTATCCGCTCTGTTTTTTACAACTCAGCCAATAAAAATCTTTCTTTTTTTTCAGGAGGCGCAATCACAGCAAAATCAGAACCCTTTAAGGAATACGAGGAGTGTATGATAAAAACGAAGGCGATAAGGGAAATGCTTGGGATGAGTTAAAAAATGCCACTACGCCACCTGCTTCACAATCTCCCGAAAGGTTTCGGGATGATTTCCTGCGAGGTCTGCAAGTGTTTTTCTGTTCAACCCGATATTTGCCTGTTGGATTTTATGAATGAAGGATTTATAGGTCATCCCTTCTTCACGTACCGCGGCATTTATTCTGGTAATCCAGAGAGAGCGATAATTGCGTTTCTTTAATTTTCTACCGACATAAGCATGTTGATAGGCGCGGTCTAAGGCGTATTTGGCAGTACTGATAGTGCTTTTGCGGATTCCCCAAAATCCTTTAACTCTTTTGAGGACTTTTTTTCTCCGCGCACGGGAAGCAACGGAGTTAACGGAACGTGGCATAGTGGGTGTGTGATTAGTTAAAAGGTTAAAACAAAAATTAAATTGTCAGTAATCTTCTTATTCTATGTTCATCAGTTGGATGTATGAGAGCAAAATGAGTTAGCTTACGTTTGCGCTGTGTTGATTTTTTTGTAAGAATGTGCCGTTTAAAGGCGTGCTTTCTTTTAATTTTTCCGCTGGCTGTAAGTGCAAATCTCTTCGAAGCAGATTTGCGGGTTTTCATTTTTGGCATGGTGGTGTTGGATGTTGGATGTTTGAAATTCTATATTTTCTTTTTTCTATTTTCTATTTTCTATTCTCTATTTTATACATCACCCATTTTTTGGTCTAGGACAAAGTGTTATTACCATTCTTTTTCCTTCCAACCGGGGTAATTCTTCCACTTTTGCAACTTCTTCCAACCCTTGAGCTAATTTTAATAAAACAACTTCTCCCCTTTCTTTATAAACAATTGCACGACCTTTAAAATGAACAAATGCTCTCACTTTTGACCCGTCTTTCAAAAAATTCATTGCGTGCCGTAATTTAAACTGAAAATCATGCTCATCCGTATCTGGGCTGAATCTTATCTCTTTTAATGGAGATACTTTTGATTTCGCTTTTATTTCCTTTAACTTCTTTTTTTGTTCGTATTTGAACTTTGAATAATCAATTATTTTGCAAACAGGAGGTTCGGCTTTGGGAGAAATTTCCACCAAATCCAATCGCATATTCTGAGCCATCTGCAATGCCTGTTGAATGGGATAAACTCCAACTTCTACGTTATCGCCTACTAACCTTACATTAGGTACTCGTATAGCGTAGTTTACTCTATGATGACTATCAAATTGTCCGGGTCTTTTCCTGGGAATAAATCTGTTGTCCAATTAGTATTTTGAGGTTTAGTTAAATTTAATAAAAGTACAAATAACTATCGTTCTGATTTTAAAACCCCGCAAAGGAACAAAAAAAACATCATAATTACAACTTTACACAACGGTTTCTTAAAGAATGATCTGCCAATACCAATCCCGCCATGGCTTCTACTATAGGTACTGCCCGTGGTAAAACGCAAGGATCATGTCTTCCCTTTCCCTTGACAATAACTGTTTTTCCCTCTTTAGTTACGCTTGATTGATTCTGCATTAAAGTTGCTACCGGCTTAAATGCGACTCTGAAATAAATGTCCTGCCCGTTGGAAATCCCGCCCTGAATACCACCTGAAAAATTGGTTTTAGTGGAAATTTTTCCCTTACTGCTTGTAAAAACATCATTATGCATTGAACCAGGCATTTCTGTTCCTTCAAAACCTGACCCATATTCAAAACCATGTACCGCATTAATGCTCATCATTGCTTTCGCTAAGTCGGCATGAAGTTTATCAAATACCGGCTCCCCCCATCCCACAGGAGTTCCTTTTATTACGCCTTTAATAACTCCGCCAAGCGTATCCCCCTCTTTTTTAATTTTTTCGATTAATGACATCATTTTTTGCGCAGTCGGCAGGTCGGGGCATCTAACAGGAGTTGAATCAATCAAATTAAAATCAAGATCTTGATAGGGTAATTGTGTCTTGATTTTTCCAACGCTTTCCACATAAGCAAAAATTTTGACCCCGGAATTTCGAAGCAGTTTTTTAGAAATGGCTCCAGCGGCAACCCGTGCCAGCGTTTCACGGGCAGAACTCCTTCCACCACCGCGATGATCTCTGATTCCGTATTTTTCCTGATAAGTAAAATCAGCATGCGAAGGGCGATAGATTTCAACGAGATGGTCATAGTCGCTCTCTTTCTGGTCCTCATTATAAACCATCAGACATATTGGTGCTCCGGTTGTCTTGTTTTCAAAAAATCCTGATAAAATCTTAATTTCATCGGGATCGTTCCGTGTAGTCGTAAGGTACGATTGTCCCGGTCTTCTGCGGTTTAATTCTGATTGGATGTAATCCTTTTGAATTTCAAGCCCGGCAGGACAGCCATCAATAACTACACCCACAGCGGGTCCATGAGATTCTCCGAAAGTAGTGACACGAAAAATTTGACCGAAGGTGTTCATGTTTATAAATCGTTATTACTCAGCGTACAGACATTTTTATTTTAAAAAAACAACACATAACATAAAACATTAAACATTAAACAATAAACGACTAAGTGCTCATATATCATATCATATTTTGGCTTTTCGTTGGTTATTTAATATTTTTTGTTATATGTTATGTGTTTTATTTGTAGCTAAAGACATCTGCTGAGTCGTAATAATAAATCACGAATGTACAACTAATTTAATGTCCTTCCAAAAACCTGGGTATGATTTGTTTACGACCTCAGGATTCACTATTTTAAATTTATTTACTTTCAATGAAAACGGAGCAAAAGACATTGTCATTCGATGGTCTTTGTATGTTTCTATTTTACATTTTTGTGGAAAGATTCTCCGCGAGGAATTTAGATACCAGTATCGGTTTTTGATTGTTGGATGTTTTTCAATTAAAAAACAATTGAATTTTTTCAGTTCATTACGCATAGCTCCTATACGGTCAGTTTCTTTTATTCTCAATGTTTCAAGCCCTGTAAACTTTGCATTAACTCCAAGTGCGGCACAACAAGCAATTACAGTTTGCGCCAGATCGGGGCAGTTAGTAAAATCATACGAAATTTCCAGGGGTATTTTGAAATTTTTCCTTTTTCCACTGATAATCCATACTCCTTTTTTGGTAAAAATTGAATCAACTCCCAGTTGCTTAAATAGTAAAGTGGCTACCGAATCACCCTGTAAAGATTTATGTTTTAAGCCATTGATAAAGAATTTACTTTTTCCACTGATTGCCGCAATGCTAAACCAATAACCCGCTGATGACCAATCACGTTCTACGTTTATAGTGACACTTTTAAATTTTTGGTTGGGGATATGAAAATGATTTTTCTTTTGCTCAACTTTTATGCCGGAACGTTTCAACAACGCAATGGTCATTTTTATATAAGAATAAGAACTGACTTTTCCCTTCAGGATTAAGGTTAATCCATCTGGTAAAGCGGGTGCAATCATCATTAAAGCAGAAATAAACTGACTGCTGATATTTGAGGACATCTCAATGGGAGGATAATTGAATGATGGGATGGATGGTAAAAATTCAATGGGAGGATACCCTTTTTTTCCAAGATAATTTATCTTAGCTCCAAGTTTTCTCAATGCATCCACAAGAATACCCACCGGACGCTGACACATACGGGTTGAACCGGTGAGAATCTTTCTTTCACCATTAAAGGCAAGATAAGCAGTCAGAAATCTGAATGTAGTACCTGCGTTCCCTGCATTAAGAATTCTTTTTTTTGAATTAATTAAATTTTTCAGAAGTTGCGTGTCATTTGCCTCAGAAAGATTCCTGAATTTGACTTTCCCGTTGGAAATAGCATTGAGAATGAGTAGCCGGTTGGAGATGCTTTTCGAGAAAGGGAGGGAAAGAGTACCTGTGAGGGAGGATTTTGATTTTTTAATTTTGAGCATAATATCTAACATTTCAAATTCTGACATATTTTGGCAAAATATTATTTTATCAGTTAACGTAAAGTGTAAAAGTATATTTAAAATATCCAGATGTACAATATGACCAATAAACTTGTAACAGCAATATACAAAAAGTTAGACAATACACAAACGATTCCCCCTTTCAACAATCCGGAAAATGATGGCTTTCCATAAAAAGAAATAATCCCCCACGACTCATAAACAATTGTTATAAAAGTGACATTCCAATAAAATTGAGGATGGATCACAAACATCAGGCAGGAAATACAACCAATTAAGCTCGATTCTCCTTGTAAAAAAAGAACAAAAACAAGGGTTTCGGCAATGTTGAATGGTTTTTTACGGAAAAAAATTCTTAGGATTAGCGCTAATGAAGGAATTATAAGAAATGAAAAATATTTAATATTTGAAAATATTATATGGTTAAATCTTTCAATTACTGATAAAAGCTGAACAGGGGCATCGGGCGAAAATTGCTGATAATCAGTAACCTTTTGTTGAATACTCTCATTTATATCCAATGCAAAATAGAGGAAAAAATAAATGGAGATTGACACAATATAAAATTGCAGGGGATTTGTTTTCCGCGACCTTGTTCCCTGAATATATTCCCTGCAAAACCTTCCAGGACTTACCATCATTTCTTTCAATGTGTTTAATAAGGGTAAATCCAATTCAAAAAATTGTTTCAAAAAATCTTTCAGAATTTCTTTAAGGTTCAATCTTTTGGGGGCTAATTTCACTCCACAATATTTGCAGTATTTCTCTTCGGGGTTTTCTCCTGAAACCTGAAGACATGAATGATGAGGGTGGAGATGGTTTGGTTCCATTAAGTTTGTATTTGATCCTTTTTTCTTTATCCTTTTTTCTTTATCCTTCATAAAACCTCAGCGCTTCCCGCACCTCCCCTTCCGTAATCACACAATCTATCACCGGTTTTCCAATGCCACTTAATAAAACACATTGAATTTTCCCATTGCAGTTTTTCTTATCCTGATAAATGTTAGTAAGTATGGATTTTTCAATTTCCCTTGTTAAATTAATTTTTAGAAAATATCGCTGTATGGTTTCTGAAATATTGAAAAATTGTACTGCGGGAAGCATTTTTTTCTGATAGGATATCCACGCCTCGCAAATCATGCCGGTTGCCACCGCTAACCCGTGAGAAATCGGTTTGTTTTTTTCTAAAAACGCTGACTCAAGCGCATGCCCGATGGTATGCCCAAAATTCAACATTTTCCGTTCCCCTGTATCATAAATATCTTTCTCTACGATTTTAAATTTAAAACGTATTGAATCTGAAATATAGGAACGGATTTTAGTGTGGCTGGGAATTTCTAACGGTAATTTAGAAAATTTTCCAGCATCCGAAATCAAAGCATGTTTAACAATTTCAGCCCATCCGGAGAGATATTCCCTTGAGGGTAAGGTTTTAAGAAAATCAGGATTTATATAAATTTTTTCAGGAAAGCAAAAAAACCCCAGATGGTTCTTAAAATTCTGAAAATTGATTCCTGTTTTTCCACCGATTGCCGCATCTGCCATTGACATTAGGGTAGTAGGAATATTAATAAAAGGAATCCCTCTCTTGTAAACCGATGCCACAAAGCCACCCATATCACAAATAACCCCTCCACCGAAATTGATTAATAACGAGTTCCTATCAGCATGATGAAACGTAAGAGTTTTCCAGATTTTTTCGCAAGTGGAAAGATTTTTATTTTTTTCTCCAACAGGTATGATGAGCCATAACGCTGAAGGAAGTATGCGGGACAAATATTTTTTATAGTATCGGGAAATATTCCGGTCGGTGAGGATGAAAATATTTTGGTTGGTTTTCAAATTTTTTTTTATTTTTCAATTCCAAACCTTTAAGGTTAGCTAACGCCTCGAATCCATGCTAAACCTTGAAGGTTCTTCCCTATTTTCTATCTTCTATTTTCTATCCCTATGCTAATTCCCAATCTCCATCCCTTTTCCTGCATTCATCACAAGATTCTGATTACGGATTGACTCATCATGAACCTGCTTGTATAATCCGGTAATAAAGTCACTGCTAAGGTTTAATCGTAAAGACCGCGCAAGTCCATTTTGAATAATTTCCTCCCAGCGTTGGCTTTGCAAAATGGTGACATTATGCTCTCTTTTGAAATCACCAATCCGGCGGACCAATTCCATTCGTTTTCCAAAAGCATCCAATATTTCTCGGTCTATTTTATTTATTCTCTCCCGTAAATCTTCCAGATTGTGCACAAATTTTAAATCATCCGAATGGTCGGCGCGGATTTTTAATTCGAGCAGTAAAATGCGCAAATCATCCGGCGTAATTTGTTGTTCGGCATCGCTCCATGCTTTTTCCGGGCAGTGGTGGCACTCTATCATCAAACCATCAAAATTCAAGTCCATCGCTTTCTGAGAAAGCGGAAAAATCAAATCCCGTTTTCCTGCAATATGACTTGGGTCACAAAAAACAGGAAGTTGAGGGAGCTTTAATTTAAGATCAATTGGAATTTGCCAGGTAGGTATATTCCGGTAACGGGTAGTTTCATATACAGAAAATCCTCTGTGAATAGCGGCTAATTTTTTTATACCATTTTTATTCAATCGCTCCAATGCTCCCAGCCAAAGTCCTAAATCCGGATTAATTGGGTTTTTCACTAATACCGGAATATCAACTCCTTTCAATGCATCGGCAATTTCCTGAACCACAAAAGGATTGGCAGTACTTCGGGCTCCTATCCACAACACATCTATGGAATGTTTTAACGCTGATTCCACATGCCGCGCTGTGGCAACCTCAATGGTAACTTTCAGCCCTGTTAATTTTTGTACTGTGTTTAACCATGGTAGCCCTTTGGAACCAACCCCTTCAAAAACATTTGGTCGCGTTCTCGGCTTCCATATTCCGCTTCTGAAAAAAGTAATTTTTTGTTGTACAAGTTCCCTGGCTATGGTTAAAACCTGCTCTTCGGTTTCGGCACTGCAAGGTCCGGAAATTAATACAGGTCTTGTAACATCATGCACCCAGGAAGAAAGTGGAAGTATTTCGAGATTAACATCCATATCAGTTGCAAATGTAGGGAATTTATATATTTTTGCAGGATTATGAGCGAGCCATTGAATCTGTACGATACTTCCATCGCTTTTAAAGATTATTCTACCAAAGAACTCAAAAAGATTGCATTTTTATTTTCTCTCATGAATAATCCTGTTTTGAGTAAAATAGGACCCCTCCTGATTAAAACAGGACTTGCTTTACGTCTTCCCATAAATAACATCTTACGGAAAACCTTGTTTGGACATTTTTGCGGAGGTGAATCATTAATTGGATGTCACCAGAAAGTGGAAAAACTTTATAAACATCTGGTAGGTTCCATTCTGAATTACTCGGTGGAAGGTGAATATTCAAATAAAAGTTTTGACCAGGCGGCAGATGAAATTCAGAATAGTATCCGTTTTGCTAAAAATAAAGCATCCATTCCTTTTGCCGTTTTTAAACCCACTGCGCTGGTGTCATACGAAATTCTAAACAAAATTCAATTAAAATCAGAATTGTCGGAATCAGAAAAAAATGACTGGATAAAAGCGAGGGAACGTTATGACCGGATTTGCCGTGAAGCATATATTATGAATGTACCTGTCTTTATTGATGCCGAAAAAACCTGGTTTCAGAATCCTATAGATGACTTAGCGCTCGAAATGATGAAAAAATATAATCAATCGAAGTGTATTGTCTATACGACTATTCAATTTTACCGGAAAGACAGCATTCAACTGTTAAATACACTAATTGAAGAAGCCAGAAAGGGTTCATTTTTTACGGGCGTTAAAATGGTCCGAGGCGCTTACTTAGACGAAGAGAATGAGCGGTCTAAAAAATTTAATTATTCTACTCCTTTACATTCGAGCAAAAAGGATACAGATAGCAGTTTTAACGATGCCCTTGAAATTATTTGCAAAAACAAAGATGTCATTTCTGCCTGTGTGGCATCTCACAATGAAGAGAGTTGCATGCTAATGGCACAACGAATGACACACCATCAGATTCATCGTCAGGACAAGCATATTTATTTTTCACAATTATTGGGCATGAGTGATCATATAACCTTTAATCTGGCTAAGGATGGTTACAATTCTACCAAGTATATGCCCTACGGACCTGTGGAATCCGTCTTGCCATATTTATTCAGAAGAGCCGAAGAAAACCGTTCTATCTCGGGTCAAACCGGCAGGGAGTTGATAATGATTCGGAGGGAGATTGAAAGGAGGGGGAGATAGTGCTAAGACCTAACACACAGATCTTCCCGTGAGCTTAGTAGGTACGAGTGGATAAGACATATTCAAGTTTTCAGATAAAAATAAATATTTTAAATTTCACGGGTTCTTATTTTATAAATGGTTAAAGTAGTAAAATGATAAAATAGTTTTTCCCTTTTATCAATAATGAGATTTATTAATGTTTCAGTAATCTTATTAGTTTCTGAGAAACGATACCTTAGGAAAAGAACACCACATCCTTTTCTTCCATGCGCAAAAATCCATTCACCAAAATCTTTATCTTCCGTAAGAATTATTAATTTCCTTTCATTTGAAAGGGTAATGATATCTTCATCAGATAACCCAGCAAAGTCCTCCTTTACTGAGAGTACATGAATAGCATTTTCCCTTAAAGCCATAATCATCTTGGAGGGAATTTGTTCGTCAGCAATTATCATTTTGTTATACTTAACATTTCTTCCTTACTGACTACATCTGAAGCATAAGTAAGTGCGGCTAATACATCTTCCTCCTTAATATGGTTATACATAATCAGGATATCGCTTATCTTTGCCCCTTCCGATAATTTACGAAGGATTAATTCAACAGTAATCCGCGTACCTTTGATGACTGGCTTTCCGAGCATAATTTTAGGGTCGGAAATAATACGTTTATAATGCATAATATAAAGTTATGAAATATTCACTCACAAATTTACATAAATTTTTGTAATTTGTCTCATGTATTGAATAAATATTTGAACTAACCGTTGAAAATTAAAAACGTTGCCCTTATAAAGCAATTGTTTGATATGATAATAAAGGTAAAATATTGCATACATTTGCTTTTCAAATGAAACATTTTCATAAATCAAAAGCACCTCATGAAAACAATAATAAACATTCTGAACACGAAACACAGAAATATTTACATATTCTTAGTGCTCTGTCATTAGTTTTATGTTTCATACTGATTTTAATAACTCCTTTACCTTCCTATTCCCAGCACGGACAAAATAATGGTGGAAATTATAAGGAAATGCCCGAAAAAATGAAGATAGGACATCTCTATGGAAAAGTTATTGATTCTATAACACACAAATCGGTAGAATATGCGGCGGTGCAATTGTCTGGAAATGTATATGATACTGTCAAAAAAGTAATGCGGCAGGATGTGGTAGTTGCCGGTCAATTAACCCAGGAAAACGGTGAATTCCGTTTAGAAAAAATTAATGTCACTCTCAATTATAAATTAAAAATTTCTGCATTAGGATATAAACCAAAAGAAATTTCTGTTTCATTTAATGTAGATAAGGAAAAAATGAAAAAAAATGCAGGTGGCATTTATAATGATTTAGGAAATATTAAACTCACCGCCAATGTCACTCAGCTAAAAGAGGTTACCATTCAGTCATCTGCGCCCGTTTTTGATTTTAAGCTGGATAAAAAAGTTTTTAATGTGAGTAAGGATTTGAGTTCTTCGGGTGGCACTGCAGAGGATGTCCTTAAAAAAGTTCCCTCTGTAAATGTTGACATGGAGGGAAATGTTACGGTAAGAAGTGCATCTCCTGAAATTTTTGTTGACGGCGCTCCCACTACCTTGTCCATTGATCAGATTCCAGCCGAAGCCATTCAAACCATTGAAGTCATCACGAATCCTTCTGCTAAATACGATGCCTCGGGAGGACAAGGTGGAATTCTGAATATTGTGCTGAAAAAAAACAGACGGGTGGGATATAACGGGTCACTCCGTTACGGCATTGACCAATACGGAAAAATGAACGGTGGTGGTGATCTAAGTGTTCGTGAAGGAAAATTGAATGTGTTTCTGAATGGAAATATTCATCAACGTCACAGTATTTCTGAAGGCGAAACAAACCGTGAAAATTTTACAGGAAGTCCGCTTACAAAAATTTCTCAAACCCAACAAAGTATCAGCGATGGACGATTTCAGCATACACGGGGAGGCATTGATTGGTTTCTCAATAACCGGAACACACTTACCTTTTCCGGGAATTATGTTAACGGAATGTTCGAACCAACCGATTCTCTGAATAACCGCACCGATACGTTACCGTCTGCCGCCAATAATTCTTCCTCTTACATCCGGATTTCAGAAACCGGTAGAAAATTCAGAAACCGCGGGGGTACTATACAATTCAAACATTTATACCCTAAAGAAGATGAAGAACTAACCGGTGAAATCAATTATAATAAAATCAATTATAACGCGTGGGGTGATTACGATACTAAATATTTCAATGCACTAAACGTTGAAACCGGACTTCCTTCTGCACAGCAATTGCGTTCGGAGGGTGCCACCGGATTATTAACCGCTCAATCAGATTATGTCCGTCCTTTAAATGAAAAATCGAAATTAGAAACCGGTGTGAGATTCACCGACAGAACATTTGAAACCTCGTCGGAAAATTTTTTGAAAAATAATTCCAATCAATTATTTGAAATCATAAAAAACCAGAGTTTTCATTATAAATTCAATGACCGTATATATGCGGGGTATCTTATAGTTGGAAAACAGGTTTCGCGTTTCAGTTATCAACTTGGAATCCGAGGAGAAAACTCGATTTATACAGGAGAGTTGGTTGACTCTGCAAAAAAATTCGTTAATAACTTTCCTGTATCACTTTTTCCCAGCGCCGGTGCTACCTACTCACTGAATGAAAAAAGCAGTTTTCAGTTTTCCTATTCACGGAGAATAAATCGTCCTACGTTTTTTCAGCTTATTCCATTTATTGATTACAGCGATTCGTTGAATCTCCGGAAAGGAAATCCCGGATTGGTTCCTGAGTTTACTAATTCTTATGAGCTCAGTTTGCAGAAAATCATTAATCCAAAAAACAATGTGCTTTTTACCGGATATTTTAAATCATCTACTGATTTGATTACCAGCTATCAGCTCACTGAATATGATTCTGTCATAGATAAAAACATAATTCTTCGGACATATAGGAATGCAGATGCCAGTTATCTGTACGGCGGTGAATTTACCAGTAAACATTCCATCATAAAGTGGCTCGAATTTACGTTGAATGGAAATGTTTTTTACTCGGTCATTCAGGCGGAAAATATTCAGAAAAATTTAAACAGTCATCAGCTTTCCTGGAATGTTAAAGGAAATTTTACAGCGACCATTTTGAAAAATCTTACATTGCAAGTGACACCGGAATACATAAGCCAAACCGCTTTACCCAAAGGTGGAAAAGGAGGCGATGGAGGAGGAAGTAAACAAGCCGGAGGACCAACAGGGGGTATGGGAAGACAGGGTTGGTGGGAAGGGAACATTACCACAGCACAGGGCTACACCAAACCGCGTTGGAATGTAGAAAGTTCTTTGCGTTTTGAATTTTTAAAAAATAAAAACGCAAGTGTCACGCTAAGTGTTCGTGATATTTTTGGCACGGATAAGAACGAAACATTTTCGGAAACAGAATTTTTCAGGCAATCTACTTATTCCTTACGTGACCCTCATATCATTAAACTCAATTTCAGCTACCGGTTTGGGAAGTTCGATGCATCCATTTTTAAACGGAAAGATACGAAGGGAGGTAGTGAGGGGATGGATATGGGGATGTGAGGGAAAGTGTATCGGAGTGAGGGAGTATCGGAGTATGGGAGTATCGGAGTATGGGAGTATGGGAGTATGGGAGTATGGGAGTATGGGAGTTCCCGTTCATAATTCCCATCCATTAATCACCGAAATAACATGATGCGCTGTTAAATCGTATTGAAGTGGCACTACCGAAACATAGTTGTGGCTCAATGCCCATTCATCGGTATCCTGCCCTTTATCAAAATTTTTGAAATTTCCTTTTAACCAATAATAATTTTTCCCGGAAGGATCCACCCGCTCTTCAAACTCTTCCACCCAACGTGCATTTGCCTGCCTGCATATTTTTATTCCTTTCAATGGTTTTTCGTTCACATTTGGAATATTTACATTTAATAGAGTACCGGCAGGTAATCCTTTGTTTAATACTTTTTTGGTAATTGTTTTAACAATATCTCTGCATACTTCCATGTCAGCTGACCAGCTATGATCACAATAAGAAAATCCAATGGCTGGAATTCCTTCAATTGCCCCTTCCATAGCGGCTGACAAGGTTCCGGAATACAATGCATTGGTGGATGAGTTGGAACCGTGGTTAATGCCACTCACGACCAGATCCGGCAATTTTTTCAATATGATTTTTGTTCCAAGTTTTATACAATCGGCAGGTGTACCTGAACAGGTGTGCCACTTACATCCATTCTTTTTTTTAACTAATTCCACTCTCAACGGTTTTGAAATAGTAATAGCATGACCCATTCCTGATTGTGGTTGGTCAGGCGCCACAACAATCAAGTCACCTAAACTTTTGATGGTTTCCACCAAGCATTTCAGCCCGGGTGCATTAATTCCGTCGTCGTTGGAAATGAGAATAAGGGGCATTACAGAATTTTTGGACATCGGAAAAAAAAGCAAATATAATAATTTGCTTATCCCTTTTAGGCAAGTATAAAATTTTGCTTTACTTAATTAACTAACAATGTCAAATTTTCAATTTACAATGAGCAAGTAAAAAAAGAAAATGGCGAACCCCTTGTACCTTGTTAATTGTTCGTTTGGCATTGAACATTTTTTTAACTTCCTACATATTGAACTTGCCTAAAGGGATAAGTAGTTATAATAGTTTGCTTAATCTTTTACACAGCGGACACTAAGTCCTAAAACTTTCTGGTTTGCCGTCCGGTTTGCAGATGAAGAATTATAAGCAAGGTAACGATACCATGCCCGTGTAGCATCAAGTGCGGTAGATGACCACCAACTGCCATTGTTATTTATACTATTAAATACAGCAAACGCATTTCTTATACCTCCGGGTAATGCAGTAAAACCACTGCTGTTATCAGCGCTGGTGTTTGGATTCTTCCAGTGAGATAAACCCGTTTCTTTTAATTTTCCACCAGCCGCAACGTCTCCACCAAGATAGGTAATTAATGTTGTCCATTCGACATCTGAAGGTAAATGCCAGCCAATAGGACAAACATTTCTGCTGTCAGAAACGGCATACCAGGTATATAATCGGCCATAAACTCCGGCTAAGCTGTCATTTTCATCATACGACCATTGATATATTGAAGTAGTGTCATTTACTGCTGTGTCTGACATAGTAGGAATCGGATCTCCGTTCCTGAATTTTGTAACATTAAGATTTTCACTCATCCAGATTTGTGAATCAATAGCGACTGTTGAATAAACATTTCCGTCAACATCCGTTACTTCCAAAGGGCATGGACCCCATTGAGGAATCCCATGACAATTTGTTAGAGAGAGACCATGACCACTTTCACCTCCTGGAATCATCACCCATTGAGTACCATCCCAATATTGCATATCGCCCACCACATTTCCGGTAGCGAATGTACCTTGAGGACCCTGTGGACCAACGGCTCCCGTATCCCCTTTGGGTCCGGGAATCCCCTGAATACCTTGTAGTCCCTGAGGACCTACGATGCCTGTATCTCCTTTTGGACCTTGCGGACCATCGGGTCCTGGATCCCCTTGAATACCTTGTGGTCCTACTGCGCCACTATCTCCTTTCGGTCCCTGCGGACCTTCAGGTCCCGGAATTCCTCCATTGGATGAATAAAGTGCATAAGGAACACTTAATAATTCGCTGGTTCCTGAAATCGAATAAATGGTTCCGCCCGTTGGGTCTGTTTCCGTTTTAATAAAAATCGGACTCTTTGACCAATTGATATCTGAAAAAACTCCTGTAACCGGAGTGCCATTGCCAATTACTAAACTTATCAACCCATTTGCATTTGTAGAATCATTATGCGTTTCTACATAAACTGCCGTAGTGGAACTATCCAGAATACTTATTTTAACACCTATTGCTTGATTGGTAATTAAATTTCCATCCGTGTCCCGGATGACTGCCTGGTAACTCATTTTTTGAGGAACCTGAGCCATCAAACCCTTCATAATTAAAGTAGCTGTAAGTGCAATAAATAACTTTTTCATAATTACTTAATTTTAATGATTTTGAATGTTTTAATGATTTTTTTGTCACGAAAAATAGTTAGTATAAACGTCTCAGCTGGGTAGGAAGATAAATTAATCTGTGTCTCCCTGTTTAAAACCGGTGTATTTGTTAATTGTCTGCCGCTGATTTCTGATAGTTGATATCTTAAATCAGTGGTGTTAACATTATCCACAATTAGATTTATAACATCTTGAGTAAGATTAGGATACAAAGCGAATTTTAATTGGATGTCTTTGGCTTCTTCCTGGGAAGTAACTATCGAAATTTCGTAGGGTTGTTGCACTCCCTGTATTATATATCCGTTCCCTCCGGAATAGGTCTGGTTAACTACCTGTCCTACTGTATAACTAACTGAACCATTGGTACCTTTCAAATTACCTCCGGTGGTGGTAATGGTTTCCTGAGAAAAAAGAAGGGTGAACCGTAAGAAAACAATAGATATGATTAGTAACCAGAATTTTGCAAAACTATGGATTGAAGATATCATAAAGAATAAATTAAGAATTAAGATTTAAGATTTAAAACGCTGAAATTCGTATTTTTATTCAAAACTGTTTGCAAATATAAATTAACTTTATTTTAATTCCAAGTTTTTAAGCAATAATTTTGGAGAAAGTTGAATTTTTTTCATCCATTCATCCATTTAAGTATTCTTTTCATATCCCTTTCTCTTGCCGGTTTCAATTTGTTTTCTTTCATAAATTTTTTTAAGGTTGGAAACTGGCTTGATAGATTTGAAAAGTATTTTTTGGGCTTTGAAAGACGAGTGAACTTTTTCTTTTTCTCTTCATAAACAAAATGGGTTCGCAAATACCTGTATGTAATTTGTCTGTCCTCGATCATATTGCCACCCATACCGGGAGAGTTATTAAACATCGGGCTTGGGTCATTGTAGTCGGCAACGAGAACATCCTGAGACAATAAAGAAAATTTTCCCTTTTCGAGCACTTCAAAAATCATATCTACAGGGTAGTTTGGTGTTTTAGGATAGGAAAAGACAGAAAAAGTCCTTAACGTGTCTAATTCACTGTCAAGAAATTCAAATCCCAAAATCTGGAAAGGGTTGAAAGTCCTAAGTTGCCCGTTTGACTTAATCCGCAAAATCTGACTGTTAAAATCATAATTTAAAAGGGTTAAAACGATGGAGCTGTCTTTAAAAAAGATTTTTCCTTCATACCATTTCTCTTCCGTGATTATCTGGGCAGATGTATTCGTAAAAAATAAAAAGATAAAGCAAAAAAAAAGCAGATACTTTGTCATAGAAACACCTCAATAATCCTTTCCGGGTTTTATAGCAGAGTAATTCAACTTTAACGCATTGGCTTTTCTTAATTCTTGTTTTATGTCGGTGATGATACCCATTTTCGAATTTTCATCTACTTTCAGAGAGATGGTTAATTTATCTCTTTCGGAAGGGTCTAATCGTCTTCTTTCTTCTTCTATAAAGTTAGGGATGGCAGACGTTTCAACAATTACATCATTCAACTGTATTCTGGGTTCGGTACCAAGAATCGCTTTGGTAGGAGAACCAACAAATATAAAACTTACCAATGATTTTTTCTCAAGTTTTTGAAGTTGTCGTGCCTGAGGAATTTTATTATTAACCAACAGTGTAGTTTCCCGGATGGAGGTAGTTACCATAAAGAAAAACAAAAGCATAAATACAATATCCGGCAGTGATGCTGTGGATATTTCGGTAGATACATTCGCTTTTTTTGAAAACTTTGCCATTTTTCTTTATTCTTTTTAAGATCATTCAAACCTTCAAGGTTAGCTGACGCCTCAAATCCACGCAAAACCTTGAAGGTTAATCTTTAATCTTTTTTCTCACTTCGCTCCTCCTAAAGTTGAAGGTTCCGCTTCCGAAATATTGAGCGGAAAAATTTTAGAAACTCTGTCTAACATTTCCTTCTCTTTTGGATTTTGTCGGCTTAACTCTAAGTATTTATCTAACGTCAAACCGAGCTGTTCAGCCCTTAATTGATTGTAAGCGGCACGGATATGATCCATTACCTTTATATACATTTTATAACTGGTTCCTCTGTCATTTTTTACTGAAACGATGGCATCTTCCGGAGAATCTGACAAAGACGGGTCTTTTTTATTATTGGAAATAAATTTTTTAAGATATTCAGTGATTTCTTTTACATTCATTGGTTGACCATTCACTAAAAGCTGGTCATTGGAGTTTACAAGAACCTTGCATAAATTTCTATCCAGAATTTTAATCTCCTCTGTTTTAGGTTTTTCCTCCAAAGGAGGAAGTAAGATGGCTAATCCCTTGTCACTTTGGATAGTCGTAGTCATCAGGAAAAATATAAGCAACAAAAAAGCAATGTCTGCCATGGAGCCGGCATTGATGGTAGGGGATTGACGTAATTTGGATTTTGCCATGATTACCTGCGTTTAATAGCAGTGTTAATTTCAGTGTAAACGATACCACCCATTGATATTACGAAAAGTAAATACATCATTATCAAGCCACCACCCACCATTTTTGAATCACCTGAATCGAGCCCAAATTTTTCACATGCAGGAGTCACCACTGAATCAGAAAAAACATACGAGATTAGAAATAATACAAGCAAACTTGCTAGAGCCATTCCGGTTTTTTTTAATTCTTTTGGGTTTCTGATAGCATGTAACACGGGCCATCCGATGATTAAAAGAATGGAGCAAAAAAGCATAAGGTAACTAATGTAAAGGCCAATATTGACCCAGATTTCGGTGGTGTGACTAACGGTTTCCATGATACAAGTTGTTTCTTTAAGTTAAGTTATACTGTGGGTATAAGGGTATAAGGGTATAAGGGTATAAGGGTATAAGGGTATAAAAATTTTTAATTTATTATTTTTTCTTAGCGTTCAAAAGGTCAATTAAAGAAATAGTGGAATCTTCCATTTGATTAACCAATGAGTCAATTTTTGAAATACAATAATTGTAAAAAACCTGTAGAATCATAGCTACAATAAGACCGGCAACGGTTGTTAAAAGAGCTACTTTAATACCTCCGGCAACTAAGGAAGGGGAAATATCTCCGGCGGCTTCAATAGCATCAAAGGCATAAATCATCCCGATGACCGTTCCAAGGAACCCAAGCATAGGAGCTAATGAAATAAACAAGGAAACCCAGACCAACCCCTTTTCGAGTGAGCCCATCTGAACGGAACCGTAAGCAACGATTGACTTTTCTACTTCTGCGACCCCTTCATGAGAGCGCATGAGTCCTTGTGTAAAAATGCTTGCAACGGGACCTCTGGTATTTGCACAAACTTGTTTGGCACCTTCAATTCCGTTGGCATTGAGCGCATCCTCCACGTCTTTTAATAATTTATCTGTATTGGTTGTTGCCAGGTTCAGTGTAATAATTCTTTCAATGGCAATTGCCAATCCTAAAATTAAACATAAAAGTACCGGAGTCATCCAAAGAACATCTCCTTCAATAAATTTTGTTTTGAGAATCTGATGCATGCTTTGCTCTTCAGCCGGAGCGCTTGTGGGCTCTGTTGGCGCTGTAGGTGCGGTGGGAGCCGGAGCGACGCTTGATGCCGGTTTAGAGGAATCGGCTGAGGAAGAAGGATTTTGCGCGTTGATTAATCCAAGAGTAATCAATACCAAAAAAACGGAAAAAAGAGTTCTTTTCATGTTCTTATTATTTAGGGGTGCAAATATAATTGAAATAATTTAATATTCATATTCTACCTACGTACAACTTTTATTTCCTTTATTTCATCCGGTTTTATTTTGCCTGTTAAAAAATTTTGTTGGCGAAAAGCACGTTTGAAATATTCTACAATGGGTTCATCATCTTTCATTGGAAAATTCTTAAAAGCGGAAGCCACTGAATTCACTAAGGAGTTATAGACATTAAAATTCTCGTACATGACTTTCTCGTCATTGGTTTCCCAATATTTGCTTTCGTCATACATTTTAAAACGGGTAAAATAATTTTGATTGAGATACCGGAACAGGGTAATTATTTTTTTATGAGTCGAAGGACCTGCATATTGTGTTTTGGTGAAAGATGAAAACAACAGGGTCTTTCTCATTTTCGCGGTAAAATTTTTATCCTGAAGGTCTTCTTTATAACATTTCAGAAAATAAAACGGGTTGCACAGGCGACCGTTGGATAAAAAGGTCAACGTGACGGTTTCACAATCGGGGGGAGTGAAACAAATACCGTAAACGTCATCATTAAATGTCTTTTTATTCAGGGAATTCTTTGGGAATTCCCGGTCGAATATGTGGTATTCCCACCGGTTGATACTGACAATGTCCTCCACTTCTTCAATCATCTTTGAAAGGGAAGCGCCTGTACGGAAGTTTCCTCGATAATGGATAGTTAGTCCCATAAAAATAGTGGTTATGCGGGTGCAAGTTTAATAAATTTTATTTAAACTTCCTCACCTCGCCTTAATTATCACCGTATATTTCCCCACCGAAGAGGGAGCGGGATCTTTATTTTCACGGGTAGGTACAAAAGAACCTTTCTCAATTTCTTTTTTATAGGTTTCAATGACACTGTTTGGAACGCTTGCTTCCACGGCTTTCACAGAAACAATTTCTCCGCTTCCGTCAATCTTAATCTGAAATACAATTTTTCCGCTATAGGGAGAACGGTCATCAAATTTTGGCTCATCTGCCCATTGCCATCCGGTCATTTCCAGAAAATTCCCTCCTTTTCCGGCTTTTCCATATAACGATTTAGCATCAATACTCCCCTTCGGATCACCCTGGTCACCCACTTTTCCGGTTTTGTCTCCTTGATTTGCTCCGGGAACCTCTTTGCTTTTCCCTTTTTCCCCTTCCGCTCCGGAATCAGTAGATTTCTTTTCTGATTTTACAGATTTTGCGCTTGGCTTTGGAAATGAGGGCGCTTTAGGAACAGCCGAAACCGGTTCTGGCTCAGGAGTGGTTGCCGATTCGGTAGTTTTTTCTTTAACCGCCTCCTCTTCCAACGTGGGTTCTTTACTTTCTGTGTTTGGTGTCACTGTTTCTTTTACCGGATCATTGTTGGTCTCTGCGGGTGGCTCAGGAAGTGCGTCTTGCGTATTTACTGTCTCCGCTACTTTCGTTTCAGGTTGAATTTGCCCCGACCCTTCATCGGAAGTACCAAAATTTATTTCCATCCCAAATTCCGGCAATGGTGGAAAAGGTGGCTTCCAGATAACTATAAGAAAAAATAATAATAGAATAAGCGTATGGAAAGAGATGCTTACTATCCACGCGATACGTTTGCTTTTCTTTTCAAATGCTTCTTGTGATTTCATTTTCTTAATATTGATTCGTGTCTGTCTGTAAAGTAAAAGTTAGCCACAGATTACACGGATTTTTTTAATAAATAATTTTTAATCAGTGTAATCAGTGGCAACCTTTTTTTATTCTTATTATGCAACACCAAAATTATGGACAAACTTTAATTCCTATCTCCCCCCGGTTTTGTTGCCAATACAATTTTTATTTTCGCATTAAACTGCTTTGCCATATCCGCCACTTCTACAATATATTGAATGGGTACTGTTTTATCGGATTGTAAAAGCAAGGTCCCTCCTTCCATTGGTAATTCATTTCTCAATAGCTCAGGCAACTCGGAAGCAGTTATTTTTTTCCCATTCAGATAATATCCTAAGTCATCGGTAATTGATACCGTCACCTTCTGATTAGCGGTCTGATTGGTTTTGCTTGTGGGAAGAGTGATGGTTAAACCGGAAGGGGTCACTACCGTTGAGGTTAACAGAAAAAAAATCAACAACAGAAATATCATATCTGTCATTGAAGCCAAACTGAAAGCCGGGTCAATTTTAAAATGTGATTTTAGTTCCATGGGGGGGAGTTTTTAGTTGTTAGTTGGATATTTGATATTGGATATTAGTTTTGTTGTGTAAATTTGTGTTATGTGTTTTGTGTTATGTGTTTTGTGTTATGTGTTTTGTGTTATGTGTTATATGTTTAGTGTTATGTGTTTTAAGTTTAGTGTTTTTTGTTATATGTTTTTTTACATTATTTTATTTTCCTCCCCTCATTTCGGCTCTTGCAACAAATCAATAAATTCTACGGAGGTTCGCTCCATGTGATGTACGATGGTTGAAACTTTTGTCACAAGATAATTATAGCCGATGTAGGCGGGAATCCCAACAAATAGCCCCGCGGCAGTAGTTACCATAGCTTCATAAATTCCGCTGGCAAGCAAGGCAGGACTAACATTTCCCTGCTCGTGTGCAATCGCAATAAACGCCCGTATCATTCCTGTTACGGTACCGAGGAAGCCAAGCATGGGTGCGGCGCCGGAAACAGCCGCCAGTGTAGCAAGACCGTTTTCAAGTTTGAAAATTTCTAATTTCCCAACATTCTCTATGGATACGTCTATCATTTTAAGTGAACTTCCCAACCGGCTAATGCCTTTTTCCATCATCCTTGAAATGGGTGAATCGGTTTGTCGGCACAATAGTTTTGCCCCTTCAATATTCCCAGCGGTGATAAGTTCTTTTACCTGTGAGAAAAATTTTACAGGATTGTTACCTGCCTTCTTTAGAACTAATAATCGTTCTATAAAAATATAAATAGCAATGATGGAAAGGATTCCAATCGGAATCATCAGGAGTCCCCCGTTCATGATAAGTTTGAGGATTGTGACTTCCTGTCCTGAACTTGCTTGTGACATTACCCCTGTAGTGTCACCGGCTTGTAATAGTAATAAATGAGTCATGGTGTTTTATTGGTTAGTAAATTTTTAAATCCATATTCATTATCCAGATATTTTTAATATCCTCTTTAATATCTTCCCTCTTTTTCACTGCTTCTTCACGGGAAGTAAATGGTTCCAGCACAACGCGGTATAAGATTCCATCGTGGAAGGGTGCTAAAATGCTCGTTTCAAATCCTTTTTTTCCTAATTCATCGGAAAGTTGTTCTGCATTCACCCTTTCTGAAAATGAACCAGCCACTAGAAAATATTTTGTGTCACTGATTGTTGCAGTATTTCGTGTAAGAATTTTGTTACCGTTTCCGGCAGATGGCTTTTCTGCGGCTGTTAAATTAATCTTATCCCAGATTTTTTCAGGAACATCTGTTTTCAACGAAGAAGTGGTTTCAGGGTTGTATTTTTTAATATAGACAAAATAATAGAGAGAAGAAAGTAAAAACAAAAGCAATACCGCCACCTTTGCGTATGTATATGCCCGCGGGTTGACGTATGCTGTCAGTTTTATTTTTTTTAATATTTTTTTAAATTTATCACGGGGGTTAACCTGATTTGCTTTTGTTGTCTCCTGTTTTTTATTGATATTTCTAATTTCCGCCGGTTTTTGGGAGACGGATGTTAACTCACTGATTGCATTTATTATTTTACCGGTAAAACCATGAATATAATTGCTTAACTCCGTGGACTGTTTAAATATCAATGTTCCGTTTCTTTCTGATTCAATATTTCCTAAAATCGAAAAGGTGAAATAACCGGTGTCATTCAGAATTTTATAGAGTTGGTCAACATAGTTAAGAACTTCCTGACTTGCTTCTTCCTCGTTCAATCCGCAGGTATCCATGATGGTCTGGACCAACAACCCGTCATTGGTTTGCAGTTGTTCATTGAAATGTAACAAAACGGATTTCGTCGTCTGGATCTTTAAAAAATAAAAAGCCCCCACCCCTGGCAAAATTACATACGGATTCCGCTGAAGCAATCTGAGAATTTGTGTTTCTATTTTTGAAATTTGTGTCATTTATCTGAAATAATTAAAGTAAATCCTAATTCCAAAGTTCTAAATCTCTAAAATGAAAAACTCAATCCTCCAATAATAGTAAATCCGTTCACCGGATAATTATAAAATCTGGAATATTTTTCGTTCATCAGATTGTACGCTGTCGCAAACAGAGAAAACCTCTGTGAAAATCTATAGTCCACTCCAAGATTAAAATCCATTAAACTTTTTTTCTCAAAATTTCCATTTCTATCTTTTTCAGAAAGAAAATAATTGTTCAATAATGAAATCTCTGAATGAATTTCTATCTTTGTTTTTATCACATAAAAAATAGCAAATGCTGCTTCAAGTTCTGGAACACGCCAGGGTTTCTCTTCCTGTTTGTTCATGTCGTAAACATTGGTTTTTGCATTTAATAGAATACGTAGCGCATCATTGTATCTGTAAACAGCTTCTCCAAAAAACCGTTTTACGGAAATGTTTTTTACCTCAATAATATAATACTGTAATGCAAAATTTGTGGGGTAGAAAAAATAATTCTTTTCATACTTTCCAAACTCGTACCCAAAACGAATATCCAAAGTAGTCGTCAGGTTTCCTTCTACTCCACCTGAAACCTTATAAGTGAGATCTGGGTTTCCTGAAGTAGAGTCGTTTGCAAGAAAATTATAATACATCAGCGGATTTTTTAATACAAGACCCTTAAGAGTTGTTTTTTCTTTTCCGCCGTCAGCCATGGTAAAAAGAGAAAGTCGCTCTTCAACAATTGCATATTTCAGAGAGACATCCGGGTAAATCCCGGTGTTATCTGAATTAACCGGTTTAATGGATTCATGATGAATTTTTAAGCCCAACTTTGCTTCGGCTTTTTCCTTTTTGTACCAGAAAAATGGCTCAAAAGCAAAATAGGATAAGCTACGGTAAAGTTTTTCTTCATTTTTTTGATCGGTAGTGCTTGCATAAAAATTACCAAAAATGGAAGAAGAGGAGTTTATTTTATATTTTAAAAATGCTTTAAAAGTTAAATCATTTTCCTCTGCGTTAAATTCATTTAAATAACGATAGAAATTAATTTCCGCTTTAGAACGAAATGGTATTTCTATATTTGTAGTATAAAAAAATACTTTCGAATCAAAAGTATGATGAATTGGCTTTTTAAAAACATCAACTTTACGATAGAAAATTTCTATCATTTTGGGCATAACCATATTTACGTAGTTCCTTTCATAACCGGCTTCTGCTCCAAAAGTAATCTCATCCATGAATTTTTTTCCAAATAACCTAATGGAATTGTCACTGAATGGTCTGGGATAAAAAGCATTAGTATCAGTTTTGGGTTTAGAAGCAAGATGTTTTACCTGCGCTCCAAACGAATGGGTCTTACTGCGACCATTATGAAAATAGCCCTCCAATAAGGACGAAAAATGATTGCCCCCCCCCGCCCTCAGATAATTGGGGTATAATTTGGGAATTTTAGGAGTTTCTAATTTTTGCACACTTACCGTTGGTTTTACAGCAGGCAAATCAAGGGTTACAGGATTTATGGAATAAGAAAATTCGCGTGTCTGCTCATTCACGGGTTGTGTTTCCGCTTTTTCGAGAATGGGCTCCGCATATCCTAAGGTGTTTATGCGGTCTTTTACCACTACCACTTCCCTGTCGGCTATCTCTCCGGAGGGTGACACAGTGGTTTGTGTGAAGCCAGTGACACCTGCAAATAAAAAAACAATTGTGAAAATTATAAACATGTTTAATAACTAATGACCAATGACTAATGACTAATGACTAATAACTATACTGTAAACGGAACAAATTTCAGCAAATGTCTATATTGACATATTGTTCTATTGTTTCATTGTTTCATTGTTAATTGACTCCATGATTTCAGCACAACAATGAAACAATGTAGCAATGGAACAATGAACAGAGTTACACGAAAATTTATACCGATTGCAGTATAATAACTAATTACTAATGACTAATGAAAATTTCCCAAACTATCCACTGTTTCTTCCTTCCCATCCATTCTTTTCTCCATTTCCATAACCTCCTTCAATTTTTCGTCTGCCTGTTTTTTTAATTTTACGTCTTCCGCATTATCTAAAATGGATTGCAGGGTCGCTTTTGCCTGAAAAAATTCTTTGGTGGCTATATAATTATCTGCAATCAATAAAAATGCTTTCCCTATCCAATCATCGTACGAAGGAAATGTTTCGTTCATTTTAAATAATGCATCAATGGATTCTTTATGTTTTCCCTGCTTATATAATACCTCCGCTGATAAATAGGCGGCTTCCGCTCCCCCTTCCCCAAAGTCCCCTGAAATTAAATTTTTTAACTGGTCAATGGTTTTTTCAAATTGGTTTTGTCCATATTGAATTTTTGCCTGCATCAGTTTTGCCTCATGAATGGCATCCTTAGTGGCAAGCGGATAATTTTCAATATCTTTTGAATAGTTCATGGCGCTGTCATTTTGACCAAGTAGAAAATAGGAACGCATAAGTCCACCTTTGGCATTTAATAAATCGTAACGGGTTTCCGCCAACGACTCCGTCCGTTTATAATAAGGAATAGCACCGGCATAATCCTTTTTATCAAAAAGCAGGAACGCCGCACGTTTAGAGGATTTTAATGTGTACCATTGAGTGCCACTGGTAATCACTTGCTGATAAAGTGGTAACGCTTTATCTGCATCTTTCAGCCGGTAATAACTTTCTCCTTTGAAAAACAAAGCATCTGTTTTAAATCTTCCCTCCGGATATTTTGCTATATACTGGTCAAATGTGTGAATTGCCTCCGGATATTTTTCTCCATCGTACAGATTTTTTGATGCCCGAAAGGCAATATCCTCCAGCGCGGTACTTTTTGGATTCGCTTTTTCAAACGTTGAATAGTAAGCTGGAAATTCTGCGCTCTTGTATTCTTTATTATGAATTTGCTGAAGGTTTAAAATGGCATCTTCGGCGGCAAGATGATTTATAAAATCATCCAATACCCTGTGATAATCTTTTATTGCCAAGGAATAATTCTCCAGATTATTATAACAATTTCCGCGATTTATCAGTGAGAAAGGGTAATAAGAACTTAAGGGCTTGGTTTCAATCAATTGAGAATACGCTGTGATGGCTCTTTCATAAAAACCTTTTTCATACAGCGTTTGCGCTGAATAAAATTGCGCATCATCCACATATCGTGATTTGGGAAATGTATTTTTTATTTTATCAAAACAAATAGCGGCTTCTTCCGGTTTGTCGTTTATACTATAAATGATTCCTTTCTGAAATAATGCATAATCAAAATAAGGATCTGTCTCTTTCGCATGATTTTCATACAACAGCAAGGCACGTCCGTAGTCCTTTTTTACGTAGTAACAATCGGCTAACCGGATTTCGGCATCTTTAAAAAATGGTACAAAATTTTCCTCTTTATAGTCAGAAGAAGCAAGCAGAAATTTTTCAAACCATCCGCTTGCTTCCTGATATTTTTTCTGATTGTAATAAAGGTAAGCCATTCCATAATAACTCCGTTTATACAATACATGATTCGCAAATTCCTTGTTTTGAAGCACCGAAGAATAGGTTTCTGTAGCGGAAGAATAATTTTTGGAAAGATTATAACTATCTGCCAGATAAAAAAGGGTTTGAAACACCAACTCTTTGTTTAATCGGTAGGTTAACGATTTTTTAAAGGCATCAATCGCATTTGTATAATGACCCTCGTTATATAATTCCACTCCCCTGAAATAGGCAACCTGCTGATAGGCAGAATTTACGCGGAGATTTCTGTCTTTCATGTTTTCAATGACATAAATGGCACGCTCATAATCACGGGTGTCTAGAAAAATTTCACTCAACAAGGCATTTGCTTCACTCAGATTTTTACTTTCAGGATACGTACGTGTGAAATTTTGTAATTCGGTTATTGCCAGATTATACTGCCGGTTCTCAATGCATAATTTAGCGAGTAAAAAATTTGCCGTCTCTGCCAGTTCTCGGTTAAGGGTTCCTTTTTTTGCTTCCGTAAATGCCGTTATAGCAAAGGGTTTATTGTCGAGTTCTATGTAACACAAGCCCAGATGATAGGCAGTATATTGTTTCAGCGAATCATCCGATGTGTTTATTTGTTTAAACGCATCCGCCGCCTGTTGATATTTTTTTTCGGTAAGAAGGCAATAGCCGAGTTTATAATAAAGATCCGCATCCCGCGATTTTGATTCTTCTATAAATTGCTGGTAAAGTGGCACTGCATTGTTAAATTTCTTTTGCATGTAATAACTTTCAGCAAGCAGGAGCCGGATTTTGTTAGCATCTTTCACTTTTGATTCTCTTTCAAGCGCCGAAGTGGCATACGTTTCAAGGAGCTCGTAACTTTTGTTCTGATAATGGCAACTTGCTATTAAGGCAGGGACAACAGAGGTGTAGGAGGCATGGTTAGCCGCATCATTCAGGTCTTCAATGGCATCGGTATAATTTTTATTCCGGTATTTTAAATAACCGGCATAATACGAAGCGGGAGCCGAATATTCATGTCTCCCTTTTTTCACATCATTGAATTGTTTTTCCGCCTCATCCATTTTCTTTAAATTAAAAAGAGAATAACCGTATTTGAATTGCGCTTCCACTCTCTGTTTTTTAGGAAGAGAATAGAAATTTACATTAGAAAAATATTTCAACGCCGATTCATAATCCTTTTGACTGTAATAAAGGTCTCCGGCAGAAAACAATAATTCCTGTCCGGAAGGATGATTCGGGTATTTCTCTCTGAAATCATCTGCTAACAGAATGGCATCCTCGTTAAATAACTTGATGCCGCTTGATGCATAAAAATATTCTGCAGTCATCTGTTCAAAGTACGGGGCATTATCTTTAAAAACATCTCCGAACCTGTTTTGTGCACTCCCATATTTTCCTTTGTCATATAACTCAAAACAGGTAGAAAATTTTTCAGGTTCGCTGTTTATATCCAACGGTTTTTGGGCATACGTCACACTTGTTGCTAAATGCACACTAAAAAATAATATTGAAAATTTTTTATACATGCCCTTTTTTTTCTTCTATTTTCTTTTTTCTTTATCCAAACTTTCAAGGTTAGCTGACGCCTCAATTCCATTCAAAACCTTGAAGGTTTTTCCTTTTTACTTTATCCTTCTTCCTTTCGTCCACCCTGTACCTTTCCCACCCCACACTTTAACCCTACAAAATTCCACCATTGACAACGACATTCTCATGCAATAAATCCACAATATTTTGTGAATTAATAATATAGTGTACAATGGGGTGAAGGGTATAGAGGTATAGGGGTATAGGGGTATAGAGGTATAGGGGTATAGAGGTATAGGGGTATAGAGGTATAGGGGTATAGAGGTATAGGGGTATAGAGGTATAGGGGTATAGAGGTATAGGGGTATAGAGGTATTTTTACAAACAGGCGTCAATTAATTTTCAAAAAACTTGCTTTTTTAAATTATTTATCGTACGTTTGTGCTTCCTCGCTTGATTTTATCAATTACCGTTATGAAACATCCATCATCCATCTTTAAACATCATTTCTATCTCTATGTCCTAGTCCTCTCCCTTAATTCCATCATGTTTTCTTCCTGTAAAAAGTCCGAAGATGTAATTGATACGCCAACAAAATATCAAAATAACTTGCGAAAAGGCGACGCTTCCTTAGAAACAGACCCAAATGTTTTTAATGATTTTACAGGGAGTGAACCCAATCCTTTCCAACCAATTCAGATTAATAAATTTGAAACTCCCAATAAAGGAGGCGAAACCGGACCTCTTCCTGAATCTCAGATTCATGTAATTGTCAGAAATTTTCAACCCTTTGCCGGCGAAAACTATGTGCCTTCACGTACCCAACTCATAGATCTTAAAACTTATTATAGAGAAATAAACCAGGGGCAGTTATATGATGATTATAATTCCTTTACCAGCTCTGTTTTCTATAACGTACATGGTATCCCTGACTTTGATGTACGGGATATTCCTCCAGGTAAAACACGGAACTTCCGGGCTTCATTTGAAATCAGGATTCCAAGCGCCATTACCTATGCTAAGGTGTATGCCCGCCTTTATTATTTTCGTTCTCCCGAAGAATATGGAGGAATGTCATCTCTAGCGGAAGGGAATGCAATTTACACTAATAAGATAAATGAATTCACTACCAATAACTATTACGGCGCATCCGCAATTGTTCCTATTACTATTGATGAGCGTATTTATAATCGGTACATTACCGTTTCCATTGATTGGAAATTAATTCATGACCCAAAGAATTTATTTGACCCAAATACATCTGACGAAGACCCAAGGTATAATCTGGAATTGCCTCAATCGGGGTATTATGATGTTATGCTTTTAGTTGCCAATTCGGAGCAGGAATTAGCTTTTGATTTGAAAAGATACCACCCGCTCACAATATACGCTCCTCCTTATTACCCCTGGTGCGGAAACGATGCTTTCTATGATAGTCCTCATGACTATAACGAGCTTTTTATAAAACAAGGTTCTGTAAACATTGTAAGGCACGCTTTACATGTTACTGTGCTAAATGATGAGTTTGATGTGGATATTACAACTGAGAGTATTTTGGGTCCTCCATTTCCTTTCAGCAATATTTATTGGCAAACCTGGTGGCCCGGGTCTGATAATGGAGGTGGTATATTCAGTTCTAAAAAACAAATATTGGATGAAAACGGCAATATAGTTTATGCCATTAGCATTCAGAATGACACATACACCAAAAATGATTATACTTCTTATGATACGATCCCCGACAATAACCGTTATCCTTTATATTTTCATAATGATTCCAAATTTATTACTTCTAATTTTTCTTATGGAGGTTCTCCAAACAATTTAAAAGTTGGATGTAACGGACAAATAGAAGAAGGCGAAATCCATAGAAATTTTTCTGCCCCTTACTGTAAAAGACCAATAAAATACGGAACCATAACAGCAAGAATTTACGTACCGGAAATTCTTAATTCCAATAATTTCCCTACTGGAATTTTTCCTGCTTTTTGGTTGTATGAATATCCAGATCCACTTGTTTCTGTTAAATATGGCAATGAGGATGTATATAAATTAACCCGGCATTGTGAAAATAATGGATATTACACACAAGAGCCACAATTACAACCACAGGAAATAGATATTGAAATATTTTCGGATGCCACCGCTGATGACAGGGTCATGATTGCTACCGGCATAGTTGATTTTGCTTGAGGACCTTACCATCAAAATTCATGGACCAATAAATATGGTTTTAAAATTTTCTGAAAATTTTCCTCTGTAGGTGATTTTAGCTATTCAGGCGTTTTAAATAAGACCTATATTCACAGAGATAAACTCTTAAACGGTTTTCACACTTTTATTATTAAATGGACTCCTTCGGAGGTAATTATATACTTAGATGATTTAAAAATTGCTCATTTCACGGGAGAAGATGCACGGATTCCGGACCGGGAAATGCAAATTAATGCATCGTTGTACTGGAGAGAATGGAATGGTCATAACTATTACATTGACAAGGGTGATACTGTTTTTATCGGTTACTCCCTTAAAAATATTCCCTTACCAACCACCGAAAAATTTATGCTTATTGACTATGTTAAAGTTGAATAAAAATACCGGTTTTATTTTGATATTTGCTTGTATCAGTGCCGTTCATGCTCAAACATTAAAGCAATTGGGGATTGTTTCAAAGTCTGGTGGAGTAAAATCGTTTTGTGAATATAAAAATGAATGGTATTGTGCCGGAGGTGCAGAAGCTACTTATCCTGGATATGGTTTTCTTAGGAAATGGGATGGGTTGAACTGGGTGGAAATTTCAGATTGTCCTGATTCGGCAGTAATGAGCATGGTTATTTTTCAAAATAAACTTTATCTGGGTGGATGGTTTGATTATCTTGCGTCCTGGGATGGGCAAAACTGGGAAAAACATGTTAAAATTTATGGCTCATTCCCTGCGCCAGATTATTGGAGAATCGAGAAACTTGTTGTTTATAATAATGAGCTTATTGCAGGTGGGCAGTTTCAAGCAGTTAGAAAAACCTCTGATGATACTTGGAATTATGAAACCAATTCCTTGTTTCGCTGGGATGGTATTTTTTTGCAAACTTTTGGTAGATACAGTTTATCAACTGATGCAGATTATGATCCGGTTGTTTATACTTTTTCAATTTTTAGTAATGATTTGTTAATTGCTGGCGGGTTTAACTCTCTGAGGGATTTAGATTCCACAAAATATATAGACACTAAAAGTTTTGCAAAATGGGATGGCTCAGTTTTATCTCCAATGAGTTTTTTTTCGCTGGGCTCTAAACATGGTAACAAACTTCATGCTTCTTATAATTTTAATGACTCCATGTTGTATGTTATGAATAATGATAGTTATAACTTTTCTATTTCACAGTGGGATGGTGTAAATTTTAATGTTCTTTTGGCTGATAGTTTCCCTTACCGTTCGGTATATGCAATAATTGCTTACAAAAATATTATTTATTTTGGCGGTGATTTTGAATTTATAAAATCCCCCGGTGATACCATTCGATGTTTAATGAAATATGACGGAAATAATTTTTCCAGGATTATGCCTCAGCCCTTAAAATTTCTTAACTCCGGATATGATGTTATCAGAGCTTTTCACGTTAGAAACGATACCCTGCTTATTGGAGGTTCTTTCACTTTAATAAACAACGAAGGCGATACGGTCCGCAACATTGCTTACTTTACAGATTCTCCAGTTGGCGTTTCCTCGCAGGAAAAATCCAATATGCTGAAAAAAGATTTTTTTATTTACAAAAATCCTGAATCGGAACAGTTAATTATACATTCGCAAAATAATCCGATAAACGAACCGGTCACTATTAAGATAATGGATGCGCTTGGCAGAAGTTTATATGAAAAGGAGAATATTTATTTACCTGCTCAAGTGAATTCTAGAGATATTCCGGAAGGGGTTATGTTTATAAAAATTACATCTTTCCGTGATAAAACGGTTCTTGCTACGCAGAAGTTTGTGAATGTGAGGTAGATTACAAGATTGTACCCTAATGAGGTAATTATTTTTTTGGACGATACCAAAATTGCACATTTCACCCAGGAAGATGCGCTTATACCCAGCCGCGAAATGAATATAACGGCATCCATGACCTGGAGGGGTTGGAATGGACACAATATATCACATTATAAAGACGGAAAGCCGGTTTATTATGGTTATTCCATTGAAAATATTCCATTACCAACATCTGAAAAATTTATGCTTATTGACTATGTTAAAGTATATTAAAATTACCGGAATCATTTGGCTTTTTGTCTGTATAAGCGTCGTTCATGCTCAAACATTAAAGCAAATGGGGGCTTTCGCAAAGTACGGAGGAGAAAGAATATTTTGCGAATATAATAATGAACTGTTTTGCGCTGGCGGGTATAAATTTGGTACAGCTGGTAGTAGTGGATATGGATTCCTATGGAAATGGAATGGGTTAGATTGGGTGGATATTCCTGGTTGCCCTGATTCAACAGTCATGTGCATGGCTGTTTTTCAAGACAAGCTTTACCTGGGTGGGTGGTTTGATTATCTTGCATCCTGGGATGGGCAAAATTGGGAAAGACATGTTAAAATTTCTGGTTCAGCGCCTGAGCCACAATCTTGGAGGATCGTGAAACTTGTAGTATATAATGATGAACTTATTGCAGGAGGGCAATTTGTAGTGGCAAGAAAAGTTTCAGATGAACCATGGAATTATGTTTATTCATTATTTCGCTGGAATGGTGGTTCTTTTTTAGATTTTGAAGGAAAAGGTCTATATAGTGGATCTGTCGATGCTGTTGTTACTACTTTTTCTATTTTTAAAAATGGTTTATTAATTGCTGGCAGAACCGGTGAAATTTTGGATATTGATTCCTTAGAACATACAGAAACGAATGGGATTGCAAAATGGGATGGCGCTACATTATCTCCAACAAATTTCTTTTACATCGGCAATAATTCCCAATATCTTTATAATAATGTTAGTTCCTATAACTTTAATGATACGTTGTTTATTGGTTCTACTTATGGCTATAATGTAAATATTTCAAAATGGGATGGTGAAAATTTTAATGTTCTTATGGTAGATAGCGCTTCCTATGGTTCTGTGAATACAATTATAGCTTATAAAAATAATATTTATTTTGGAGGAACATTTGAATATATAAAATCACCCGGTGATACAATTCGCTATCTGATGAAATATGACGGAAAAAAATTTTCACACATTATGCCTCAACCCTTAAAATTTCTTTACCCTAAATATGATGTTGTCAGAGCTTTTCACGTCAGAAACGATACCTTGATTATCGGTGGTTCTTTTGATTTGATAAACAACGAAGGCGATACCGTCCGCAACATTGCTTACTTTACAGATTCTTCGTTAGGTGTTTCCACGCAGGAAAAATCCAATATTCTGAAAAAAGATTTTTTTATTTACAAAAATCCTGAATCGGAACAGTTAATTATA
>Ga0156225_125_pt1 | contig 51915 bp, 41 predicted proteins | sample RifCSPlowO2_12_FD_107873 | JGI IMG/M metagenome (GOLD analysis project Ga0156225, IMG submission 107873) | Bacteroidetes bacterium RIFCSPLOWO2_12_FULL_37_12 | reverse complement strand
CCATACTTATGCTTTGTGCCTAGATACTGATCTATACGGAAGCGGGATTTATAGTATAACTTTTGGCGGAACTGCAAGATTATCTGGAAACTTACCCACCGCACAATTCTCTAGTTCACCAAACACGGTTTGTCCTAATTCTCCCATCAATTTTACTAACCAATCTACTTATGCCCATTCATATTTATGGGATTTTGGAGATGGAACTGCTACTTCCACCGAATTAAATCCTACCCATACTTATACGACCGGAGCAACTTCCTATACAGTTACTCTAACTGCATTTAACAATTGTAGTTCGGATGTTTTCACGCAAGTTATTTCAGCAAATAACACGGCACCTGTTATTAACCCTATCTCCTCCCAGTCAATATGTGCTCAATCAGAGGTTTGTTTCCCCATTATTGTAAATGATGCTAATTATGATAATCTAACTGTAGAATTTTCAGGTATAACTGGCGCTGTTTTTGAAAATATTTACACTGAACCAGGGTATTATGAAGCGGACTTGTGTTGGACACCCACCAATAGCGATGTGGGTGTATATACTGTTACTATCAGCGTTAAAGATGAGCATTGTCCACCACCTTATCCACAGTCAATTACAACCTACGCTTTTCAAATTACCGTACTCCTCCCTTCAGTAATAACTGTTTACCCAACATCTAGTACAATTTGCAGAGGGCAATCTGTAACCCTCACCGCTTCGGGTGCAAGTTCTTATCTATGGAGTACTGGTGCTACCACCGATTCTATTAATGTAAGCCCAACGATTAATACTACATATTTCGTGAGGGATATCAACGAATGCGGCGGAGTTGCCACTGCTACCATTAATGTAAATTTCGTAACCATTAGCCCTCCATCTCCTACAGTTGAAACATGTGGCGGACAGCCAGGGTCTGTTACCCTCACTGCTACCGGTACGCCACCTTTTATATGGAATACTGGATCTTCTAATGCATTTATCACTGTTAGCCCAATTACTAACACCACTTATGCTGTAACTGATGCCAACAATTGCCAAGAACTTATTACTGTGAATGTAACAGCAAGCAATATTCCACCAGATTTATGGATGAAGGACTATTATGGAGATAATGGTCAAGAACCACATAATTTTGTTCCAGGGCTAGCTTTCGACATTTGGAATCGTGTTTATCAAGACGGTGGTCTTATTCATCAAGACCCTGATTATTCGGCAAATAATAATCCAAACTATCTTTATATTAAAGTAAGAAACAGAGGATGCCAAGCATCTTTAGGTACCGAACAACTTAAAGTTTATTGGACAAAAATGACAACGGCTAGTAGTTGGCCCTTTTATTGGGTAAATTATATGAATTATGGAAAAATTTGGGGTAATATTATTCCTGCTACGCCTGTAACAATTCCCGTAATTCCTGCAGGAGATTTCACTATTATTGAAATTCCATGGTTTCCTTTTAACCCAGCTGATTTTGGACTACCAAAGGTTTATATATGTTTATTAGCAAGAATTGAAACTTCTACACCTAATCCATCGAATCCAAACAATCCTTTCGGAATGGCTTTTGATGAAGAAAGTGATGTTCTTCATAATGTTAAACGGAACAATAACATAATTATGAAAAATATTCATGTTGTGAACGAAAATCCAGATAACATTGTGGTTCAAACTGGAAATGTATATTGTGAAGTCGCTACAAGTTACAATTTCCTATTTAACATTGCTGAGGAAGAAATAAATCAACCGTTTACGGCTGATGGAATGGTTCGCATTGATTTAGGTAAGGAAATATATGAAAAATGGGTAAAAGGTGGGAGAAAAGGCAGAGGATTTGAGGTAGGAAAATTCAGCCACATGTCACGTAACGGGATTTTGCATCATCATTCTTTGCAACATTTTCCTAATGCTCCATCGCCATATACCATTTCCATCACAGGAACCGCAGAAGCTACAATTGAAAACATTCAATTTGAACCCTGTGAACGACTGCCTATTTTGGTGGGTTTCAATTACAATGCTCAGCCGGAAGGCGTCAACAAAAAAGAGTTTAATTATGATGTTATCCAAACTGTCACAGAAAATAACTCTGAAATGGGTAGGGTACGGTTTAATATTCACAGACCTGATTGTGTGACACCCAATGCAGGGGCTGACCAAACGATTGGCAGGGGTTGCAAAACCATCTTAACAGCCTCACCCATTGAGAATGGCAATACTTATACCTGGTACGATAATGCTACCGGCAGTTTTATTGCTCAGGGCTCATCTATTGAAGTTTCACCTGCCAACACCACTACTTATGAATTGCAAATGGTTTCGGTTAATGGTTGTGTTGAATATGACTTAGTAACCATTAATATGGATTCAGATGATAATGCTATTGCATGCATTCCTGACCCAAATGCTTATGGCTGTTTCCGTGAAGTAGAAGTTATTCCCAACCCTGCTGGTGGCAATGAATTACGCGTAAAATTTATTGCCGAAGAAAAAAATAATATCAATGTTTCACTTATTAACAGCATGGGGAAAGTATATAGTTCTGACAATCTTAAAGTAGAACCAGGTCCCATAGAACATAAGCTTCCTCTTGATAAAGTACCTGTGGGCGTTTACAGAGTTATTATAAAGTGCAAGGAGAAAATGAAAGAAGTTATGGTAGAACGGTTATGATATTAATAATGGTTTTATTTGAATATTTCCTCAACAGATAAGAAAACCACGAAGACACAGAGAACATGAGAAACACTGAGAAAAATATAATCTCTTTGTAGTTTTGTGATCTCCATGTCTCTGTAGTGAGTTTTACATATTTGATACAAACATAAAATTTATTAATATGAAAAAGCAATTTGGTATATTGTTTATCTTTATAATATTTATTTATAAAGCTGAGGCACAATCCCTCCCTTTGCCCTATTACACTGGTTTCGATTCTCCAGAAGAAAAAGCAGGGTGGGTACAATTTCGCTTAGGTTTCCAATCTCAATCTGATTGGTATTTTGACAACTACCCTGGTATTCCTTCTTTGCCAAATTGTATATCTCACCATTACAACCTGGATCCAGAAAATCCAACTGATACCATAGAAGATTGGTATGTTAGCCCTCCATTAAAAATAATATCACCTTCAAAAATTTCAATTAAAATTAGTTTGAGCCTCGCAGAAATCTATGAGCCTCAGAAATACATAGGAATATGGTTGGGTTCAGGGGCTAACAATGACCCTGCCGGAGGTAACTTCGTTGAATTAGCCAACTTAACAAATATGAAACCAGAAGGTAAATGGTTAGATACTTCTATCAATATTAATAAGTTTGCCTATCCAAGTTATATTGCCTTCAAGTACAGAGACAATAATAATTGGTTTATTGTTGAAATTGATAATGTAACTATTTCCCCCGATTCAGGCACATTTATAATTGATAAATTAAAAAAAAATAGTGTAGCTACTATATATCCTAATCCGATTAATGGTGTTGCCATTTTAGAAATATCAGACCCTCTATTTTCAGAAGTGGATGCGGTCATTTATGATTTATTAGGACAAACGGTACATTCACAAACTTTAAACCCCAAACGAGAAACATTGAATTTAAACCTCTCAAACGGAATTTATTTTTACAAAGTGTTAAATAGAGAAAAAGAAATCGTGAGAGGGAAGTTGATTGTTCAAAAACCATAAATAAAAATGAAAACTAAAATTTTACTTACTGCCATTACTTTCGCGATTAACCCTGTTCTTTTTGCACAAAACAACAGTTTTCAACAAGACAGTGGCATTTGTTTTAACTGGGATACCATCACAAATTCATGGCAGAATAATTATAAAAATACTTATACCTACGATGCCAATGGAAAAACCACAAGTGATTTATTGCAATATTGGAATGACACAATACATACATGGCTCAATAGTACCATATCAACAAACACATATAATGCGGATGGAAATCAACTAAGTTATTTATCAAGTTATTGGGATGATACTTCCTGGGTGATTAGTCACAAAAAATCTTTTGTTTACAACAGCAACGGAGACATTATAAGTATTTTACATCAAAGTCAGAAAAATACTATTTGGAATATTCAAAAAGATACTTTTATTTACGATACTAATGGAAATTTAATAAATAAAATATCACTGGGTTTAAATGGGAATATCTGGTTAAATAGTGTTCTAAATACTTATTCGTATGATAACAATGGAAAAATAGCAAATTATATAATACAAACATGGAATGATTCAACGTCTAATTGGAAAAATCATACAAAAGTTATATATGCTTATAATGACAAAGGTTATCGGACGAGTGAGTTAGTTCAAGGCTGGAACACAACAATTTGGGAAAATAGTAATCAACATATATGGACGTATGATACCAAAGGAAATCCGACAAGTGAATTGTATCAAACATGGAGCGGAAATGTTTGGGGAAATAATAGTCAATTTATTTGGACATATAATAACAAAGGAAACCTAATTCGCCAGTTATATCAATATTGGATAGTGAATGATTCAGCATGGAAAAATCACTCACAAAATATATGGGTTTATGATGCGAGTGGTAATCAAACAAGTGTATTGATACAAGAATGGGTAAGGGATACATTGTTGAACGGAACAACCTGTCAATATTATTATCAGCAAAATTCGGGCATTGCAAATTTATCAGACAAAAAAACAAGAGTAACTGTTTATCCCAACCCATTTAACCATTACATCACAATAGAAATACAGAATGAAGAAATAAAAATTCAGAATTTTGAATTGAAGATTAATGATGTACTCGGTCAGCTCGTACATCAACAAACTCTAAATTCTAAACATGAAACGTTAAATTTACACCTACCGGTTGGATTTTATTTTTATAGATTATTCAATGAAAAAAATGAATTCGGGAATGGCAAATTAATCGTATTATAACACATCATTGTTGTCCTACTAAACATATAAAAACAACTATTCTCTCTCTGATAAATAGTGATTTTACAAAAGTACCCCCCAGATTATGTATGTCTTTCGATTAGCCCTGAAAGGGCGTAATATACTAACACAGGGCAACGCCCTGTGTAATATCAGTCAAGTAATTCCCTAAGCCCTGAAAGGGCGTAACTTTTATCATTAATACTTTATAGTTAAGTTTGGGATTAGAAGTGTAACCCTTTCAGGGTTAAGTTAAGTGCGCGTTTTTTCTACACAGGGCGATGCCCTGTGTTATGAAGTTTAGCCCTTTCAGGGCTATTTGAAGATATCACTTATTTTAATCGGGCAATAATGATTTAAAAAAGTTAAAGGAAGAAAAGAAATTCCACCTGCGAAGAGAAAAGATATTATAAAATTTATCCGGAAATATAATAAACGCATTGTAGAAAAGTGGATGGAATTTTTTGTCATGAATACAAAACCAAAAATTGAAAAAATAACAAGAAAAACATAAATGTCATGAAGGAAATAAACATCAAAAAAGCACACTATTTGAAGGAATATAAAGTACGGTTAATTTTCAACGACAACAACATGAAAATAGTGGATTTTGGAGATTTTTTAAGAAAAAAAAATCACCCTGCGTTTGATAAATATAAAAAATTAACTCATTTCAGGAAATTTAAATTGAGCATGGAAATATTGTTTGGGGAAACGATTGGGGGTTAATTTTTCCCTTGGATGGACTTTATAAAGGTAGGATAAAATAAAAATTAAAGTGAATACATCGCCAACCGTTGATAAAATGTTGAAAACTAAAAACCTGATGTTTATCATTCGTTTGCCCAAATTCCGTAGATTTGCGCCGAAAAAATTATTACCCCCATGAGCACACTCAGATTCAGAGCTGTTGAATTAGCCCAATCCAGACCTATTGTAGAAGTAAAAACACCCGCCCCAAATGTCACCGAATATTTTGGGTTAAAGGTTTTTACTCACGATAAAATGAAGAAAATCCTGCCGGCAACTATCTATGATACCATTCTTCATTCCGTAGAAACCGGCGTCAGTGTGGATCGCAAAGTGTCAAACCACGTTGCGGAAGCCATGCAATCATGGGCTATCTCACACGGAGCCACTCATTATACGCATTGGTTTCAACCCCTCACGGGCGCCACTGCCGAAAAACATGATACTTTTTTTGAGACAAACGGTAACGGAAAAGCCATAGAGTCCTTTTCCGGCTCCGCTTTGGTTCAGCAAGAACCCGATGCATCCTCTTTCCCAAGCGGTGGATTAAGAAATACATTTGAAGCCCGTGGCTATACCGCCTGGGACCCCTCCTCCCCCGCCTTTCTGATGGAAAATAAAAACGGAACCACCCTTTGCATTCCCACCGTTTTTGTTTCCTATACCGGTGAAGCCCTCGATTATAAAACACCTTTATTGAAAGCAGTTGCGGCTGTTGATAAAGCCGCTACGGAAGTATGCAAATATTTTGACCCAAAAGTCACCAAAGTAATTGCCACTCTCGGCGTAGAACAGGAATATTTCTTAGTGGACAGAGCATTGTTTTTTGCAAGACCTGACCTTCTCACCTGCGGCAGAGCTTTCATCGGCGCCACTCCTGCGAAAGGGCAACAGTTGGAAGACCATTATTTCGGTTCCATTCCCGACCGTGTTTATGCTTTTATGAAAGACATGGAAACCGAGGCGTATAAATTAGGAATCCCTCTCAAAACAAGACATAACGAAGTGGCGCCAAGTCAGTTTGAATGTGCTCCCATTTTTGAAGAATTGAATATCGCTATTGACCACAATCAATTATTGATGGATTTAATGGATAAAGTTTCTGTTAAGCATAATTTTAAAGTTCTTTTGCATGAGAAACCCTATTCACGAATCAACGGTTCCGGAAAACATAATAACTGGTCTATGATGACCAATACCGGAAAAAATTTATTTTCCCCCGGAAAAAATCCAGCCGACAATCTTTGGTTTCTTTCCATATTTATTTCAACTATAAAAGCGGTCTATGAAAACGCTGACTTGTTAAGAGCTTCTATCGCTTCTGCCGGGAACGATTACCGTTTGGGCGCCAACGAAGCACCCCCAGCCATCATCTCGGTGTTTATTGGAGAACAACTGACCAACGTACTCGATGACATTGAAAAAAAGAAAACCAACAATAACGGTGACGGAGGTAAAAAATCTCTGGGTTTGGGTATTCCTAAAATTCCTGAAATTTTACTTGACAATACCGATAGGAATCGTACCTCCCCTTTTGCTTTTACCGGAAATAAATTTGAGTTCCGGGCAGTGGGCTCTTCTGATAATTGTTCCTCTTCCATGACCGTGCTGAATACCATCGTAGCCAATCAATTATCGGAATTCAAAAAAGAGGTGGACCAGAAAATCAAATCAGGTAAAGAAAAAGACAGCGCCATTCTTGATGTTCTCCGTTCATACATTACTTCTTCAAAGAAAATTATTTTTGGGGGTAATAATTATTCTTCGGAATGGGCGGCTGAGGCAAAAAAACGCGGTTTAAGCAATATTAAATCAACTCCCCACGCGTTAGATGCATACATTTCAAAAAAATCGGAAGAATTATTTTTAAAGCATCATATTTTTAATGAGCGGGAAATGCACGCCCGTCATGAAATGCGTTTGGAAAATTACATTAAAAAAGTGCAGATTGAAGCCCGTATTCTCGGTGATGTGGCATTGACGCATGTAATACCCGCGGCAGTGAATTATTTGAATCAGCTCTTTCAGAATATTGAAGGCATGAAAAAATCTGGATTTTCAACTAAACTGGCAAAACCACAAGTTGAACTAGTGAAAGAAATTGCAGAAAGAATTGCTAAAATTAAAACGTCAGTGACACAAATGACAGAGAACCGTAAAAAAATCAATGACCTGATTGATTCACGAAAAAAAGCAATTGCTTACTGTGAGGAAGTAAGAAATGCCCACTTTGATACTATCACCTACCATTGCAACAAGCTGGAACACATTGTTCCCGATGAGCTCTGGCCACTGCCTAAATATAGAGAGATGTTGTTTGTGAGGTAGGATGTAAAAACACGGTGCTCCGTTTTTTTAATGTAAAATTTTAAACACAAGTTCCTTCAGCACTTCCCCATTTCTCGACTCAGTATAATTGACGCCTTTGCATCTTACATCTGCTTCTCTTAGTAAATGAATAATCTGTATCGTTTTATGAAAAGAATAATGCCGCGCCGCTTCCGTATAATCTCTCACAAACCAGGGTTTAACGCCTAAGGTTACTGAGGCACTGTTTTCTGTTTTATCAGAGAGAGAATGAAATAAAAGCAATTTGCTAAAAAAGCCAAATAAGGTTGCCACAGTCATTACATCCGGATTATTTTTGGGATTTGAAGAAAAATATTGAATAATCTGGTTGGCTTTTAAAATATCTTTTTTCTGCAACGCCTTGTTTAATTCAAACACATTATACTCTTTGCTGATTCCTATATTTCGCATGACCATGTCTTCTGTAATGGTTCCTCCCTCTCCTGCGCCAAGAATAATTTTATCTGTTTCATTAACTATCTTCTGGAGATTATTTCCAAGATAATCAAATAGAAGTATGGCGGCATTTCTGTCTATTTTTATGTTTTTGTTTTTCAGAAAATCTGTAATCCAGTCCGGTACTAATTTTTCCTGAAGCTTATTGCATGTTACTAGGGTCGCTTTTTCTTTGATGACATGGGATAATTTTTTTCTACCATCGAGTGTTTTGTATTTGTATGAGAAAACAAGGAGAGTGGAAATTAAGGGTTTCACAAGATAATTCTCCAATAAATTTTGTGCTTCTTCTTTATTAAAATCAATTAATGTTTGTGCTTCTTTAACCATGATAATTTGCTTTTCCGCCATTACGGGAAACCTTCTGGCGCTCGCAAGAATCTGATTCATGGTGGTATCTTTTCCATATAAAACAGACATGTTAAAATCTTTCTCCTCTGACTTTAAAATAGTTGACTCAATAATATCTGCTATTTTATCAATAAAATAGGTTTCTTCTCCCTGCAAAAAATATACAGGAGCATATTTTTTTCTGGCTAAATTTTCTAAGACCTCTTCTGGTTTGCACTCCATAAATTTTATAAGATGATGTTCAGACACCAAAAATATTAAATTGCTTACAAACAGTAAACGAAGTTATATACGTGTTAATGTGGAGAAACTATAAAAGTGTAGGGTATGGGGTTTAACGGATTTCTTGCCCCTCCCCATTTTGGAGAGGGGTTGGGGTGAGGTCTTTTAGAAAGGGGGAAAATTTATCCTTCAGTTAACGGCTTTAGAGTATAGGATATAAAAAAAAACCCCGGATAAACAACCCGGGGTTCCACTTTACAGGCAAGGTGGGAGTCCTACTAAAAATCAATCTACATTATCATGAAGAAAACGGTTATTACCTAATAATTCATTCTCCTCCGTTAATGTATATCGTGAAACCCCTTTTTCTGAAGAATGGGGTACATTTTCAAAAACAGTGTTTCTCCTTTGAAAAGCGGGAGTATTCAACATATCCTTGATGTTGGAATTCGGCACATTTACACTCAAATTTTTTAACCGCTCTATCCTTTCTTTCGCCGCTTCCTGCATTCTGGCATGGTCAACTTTAGGGCGTTCATTCATGGATGAAGCTGATGGAGCTGATGGAGCTAAATTTGGTTCCGGCGTATATGATTTTTTTTCATTATTTACCGGAGGAGCAGGAATCTCTGCGCCGGTTTCAAAATCATAGACAACCTTTTTATCTTCCTCTTTCTTATCCTGAGTAAACGCAGTACCGTTATTTTGTGCATTGTTTGAAAACAACGTGCCGGAATCCGGAATTGTTTTTTTCATTTTCGATTCCAGATCTATGACAACTTTTGGTTCAATGCTTTTAAGTTTGTGCTCAAAGCCGGTAACGATGACTGTAAGGTTGATGGAGTCCCCGAGTGAAGTATCTTTGCCATTTCCCCAGATTACCAACGCATCCCTGCCAACTTTTTCCTGAATATATTCATTGATTTCCCCAACTTCATCCATGGTTACCTCATTTTCTCCTGAGGTAATGTTAAGCAGAATATATTTAGCTCCATATATATCTGTATTATCCAATAAAGGAGATGAGAGCGCCAATTCTGCGGCTCTGATAGCCCTGTTTTCCACATCATCTACGCGGGCTGAACCCATTACGGCTGTTCCAGCATTTTTCATTACTGTAATCACATCTTCAAAATCAACGTTCACATGTCCGGGAAGTGTAATTATTTCTGCTAGCCCTTTTGCGGCAGTGGCTAACACGTCATCTGCTTTTCCAAATGCCATGCTGATTTTTAGGTTCCCGTGAATTTCCCTTAGCTTATCATTCGAGACAACCAAAATGGTATCAACATTTTTCTTCAGTTCTTCGAGTCCTAACTTGGCTTTTTCAATTTTGCGCGGTCCCTCGTAAGAGAAAGGAAGTGTCACTATTCCAACAGTAAGAATGTCCATCTCTCTGGCAATTTTTGCAATTTCAGGAGCGCCACCAGTGCCGGTGCCACCTCCTAAACCGGCTGTTATAAACACCATGCGGGTGCCATCAGAAAATAGCTGGCGAATCTGGTCTCTGCTTTCAATAGCCGCTTTTTTCCCTTTCTCGGGATTAGCACCTGCTCCCAAACCTGAAGTGAGGTTGGCTCCCAGTTGCACTTTTGAACTAACCGGGCTTGCCTCGAGGGCTTGTGCATCTGTATTGCAGACCACAAAGTCCACCCCGCGTATTCCGAGACGGAACATATAATTGACAGCATTACTGCCACCTCCTCCTACACCAAGTACTTTGATGATGGATGATTTTTTGGTCGGTAAATCAAATTCGAATTTTGTCATGGTTTTTTTGTTTGATTTATTAATTAAATTTTTTTTATTATTCCTTTTTTTTATTTTTAGTTAATGAAAAACCTCACCCCATCCCCTCTCCAAAGTGGAGAGGGGTGAAAGTGTAGTTAATAACTCTTCGTGTCATCCACTTCTTCATCAATCAACAGTTTCTTTGTGCCATTAATTATTCTGTTAAACCAATCCTTTGTTCCGTCTCTCTTAGCGCTAACTTCATGTGAAAGTTGTGATTGATTTTTCTTTCTTAAATCAAGAGAATCGAAACCCGTTAATACTAAACCAATGCCGGTGGAGTACATCGGACTTTTAATCAAGTCAATTTTACATTTTCCGAGGTGTTCATTCGGATATCCGATTCGGGTATCCATACCGGTTCTGTATTCAAATAATTGTGAAATATGTTGGAGCAAGGAACCACCTCCGGTTAAAACAATTCCTGCTGTCAGTTTGTTTCCGTATCCACACGTATGAATTTCGTATGCGATGTGCTCGATAATATCTTCCATTCTTGCCTGAATTATATGTGCAAGATTTCTAACGGAAATCTCCTTTGGGTCTCTTCCCCTCAACGAGGGTATGGAAACAATTTCATTGTTTTTTGTTTCTGGAGCGAGCGCAGAACCGAATCTTATTTTTAATAATTCTGCCTGTTGAGAAGTAAGGACCAAACCATCTTTAATATCTTGTGTAAGAATATTTCCTCCAAAAGGAATGACCGATGTATGGCGAAGAATCCTATCATGAAAAATAGCAAGGTCTGTTGTGCCACCACCTATGTCAATTAATACTACTCCGGCTTCTTTTTCTTCTTCGCTCAAGACAGAGGCGCTTGATGCCAAAGGTTCGAGAATTACTTCATCAATAGAGAGTTCGGCTCTTTTCACACATTTGCTTATATTATTAATAGCTGAAATCTGACCGGTGATAATATGAAAATTTGCTTCTAAGCGTACACCGGGTGATCCTACCGGGTCCTGAGTAAGTCCTTCATGATCCACCGTAAACTCTTGTGGCATCACATGAATAATCTGATCTCCGGGTGGCACTACCAAACGATACATATTATCAATTAATCGTTTAATATCTTCTTGATTAATCTCTGTTTCAGAATTATCTCTGATCAGTACACCGTGTTCTTGTAAACTTTTAATATGTTGTCCAGCAATACCGACATTTACTAGTCCGATTTTAATACCCGTTTGCTGTTCGGCTTCTTTTATAGCCGCTCGAATTGATTGAACGGTTTTTTCAATGTTCGTCACCACGCCACGGGTTACACCCCCGGATTCTGCGTTTCCCATGCCTAGAATTTCCAATTTGCCAAATTCATTTTTTCGGCCAAGGATGACACAAATTTTGGTGGTCCCTATATCAAGACCTGCCACTATGGTTTCGTTTTGCATGTTTTATTAATTGAATAGTTGAATGTTTGATATTTGATATTTTGGAAAGCGAAAAAGCTTATTTCCTGCAAACAATCTGATTTTTAAATTTTAAACTAATGCTACTATATAAATTCCACCCTGTTTCAGTCATTGCCTGCCGGTAAAAAGCCATGAGGTACTGAAATTTCTTTTGAATTTCTATTGGCTCACCCAGCTGAATCACTTGATCTCCCACTACAGGAATTAAATCCACATTTGAAAAATTGTGTATATTAATCTGGGCAATTTGCATATTCCAGAATTTGTCAGATATAATAAATTGTATTAATTCCATTACAGGTCCGGAAAATACCGATGAATCTGCTATTGGCTTTAGAGGATGTTGAACAGCCATTTTCTTACGTTTATTTTCTAAAAACTTTCTGACTTCCAAATCCGCCTGTTTGCCGGAAATGACAAGTACCCTCGCTGTGTATTTTTGGGATAAGGGAAGCAAGTCACCTTTTTCATCAAGATAATAACTGGTGCCACTACCGGTTAAAATTCTTGCTATGGGTTTTTTTTGTGACACGGTTACATTCATGTTGCCGTTTAAATCACAAAATACTTCCGCTTTATCAACAAACGGATTCTTCTTTAACATTTTTTCTATTTGTGTCACTGGAATTTCTTTCTTAAATTTTCCGATGACTGGGTTCTTTCCATCATTAGTAATTATTTTCATTACCATATTCTTATCTACAAAATAATTATCATAATCAGAGTCGATTTTAACAAATATTTCCCTGCAACGCTTTTCATTCTGATTTATTTGAGCGAATCCTATAAGGAAAAATAATCCTGCCGTGACTCCTGCAACTAGCAGTGCCACCAATGGTTTTCTGAATTTTCCGTTTAACCGGTGTACTATTTTATTCATTTTCTAATAACTTTTTAATCGGTTTTACCAACTGGTCAATATCTCCTGCTCCCATGGTAACAAGAACATCCAACTTATTTTTATTTTTTTTTATCCAATTCATGACTTCAGCTTTTTTTATCACTGTTTTTTGGGGTGACTCAATGTATTTATAAATCATTTCCGATGTTACCCCTGGAACAGGTTTCTCTCTTGCCGGATAAATTTCAAGCAAAACGACTTGATCAGCCAAGCTGAGTGACACTCCGAATTCTCTAGCAAAATCGCGCGTCCTGCTGAATAAATGCGGTTGAAAAATGACAGTGACATTTCTTTTTTTAATTTTCCTTTTTAATGAATCCAGACAGGAAAAAATCTCCTGTGGGTGGTGTGCATAATCGTCAATAAAGAGCAAGGTAGGGCGGTTTATAATCATTTCAAACCTGCGTTTTACACCATTAAATGTGGATAATCCTTTTTTGAGCTTTTTAACCGGAATTTTCAAGAGTTGAGCCACTGAAACCGCCGCAACGGCATTTTCAACATTGTGTTTTCCGGGAATACCCAATACCAAATGATCCAATTTACCTGTTGGGGTTTGAACGCTGAATTCTTCCTTCATTATCCCTTTCCCCGTATTTTCTAGTTTACCTGTATATAACGTTGGATTGGAACTTGATTTTGTATTATTCCCTGAAAGAAAATACCGGTAAGTGCTTTGAAGTTCCAAATCATTTCTGACAATCAATTTCCCTCCTGATTTCAACTTCCTTGTGAAATCCAAATATGCCTGTTTCATTTCCGCAAAAGAGCCATATATATCCAGATGATCGGGATCCATGGAAGTAACTACCGCGATGTCTGAATGGAGCGTTAAAAAAGAACGGTCGTATTCATCGGCTTCCACTACCATTATATTTTCTTTTCCCTTTATATAATTTGAACCATAATTCACCGTAATCCCACCTAAAAATGCCGTGCAATCTATCCCTGCTGTTTTAAGAATATGTGTAATCAATGAGGAAGTAGTGGTTTTTCCATGGGTTCCTGCCACAGAAATTGTAAAACTATTTTCAGTAATCTTGCCCAGTAAAACGGATCTTTTTATCAACTTAAAATTATTTTTAATGAAATAATTAAACTCATTATTATCCTTTGGGATGGCAGGAGTGTAAACCACCAGATTTTTTTCTTTGCTTTTAAAAAGATCATCAATTAACTCCGGGTTATCTTTATAATGTATTTTAATTCCCATTTTCTCCATTTCACTTGTCAATACAGTTTTGGTTTTGTCATACCCTGCCACAGCTATTCCTTTGGAATAAAGATACTTTGCAAGCCCGCTCATCCCAATACCTCCAATGCCCAAAAAAAATGTTTTATTTATTTCGTCTGTTATCATGTTTTTTTAGAATAACACCGTTCTGAAATTAATTTTTCAACTTCATTTACTATTTTTTCTGCCGCATTTTCCGGAACTATTCCTGATTGGTTATTTATCATTTTACCTTTTTCAAATTCGTCAAAAGCAAGTTGCATTGCTTTCTTTATCAGATTTGCCTGGGCATCTTTATCTTTAATTAGCCAACCGGCTCCTTTCTGTATCAACACCTCTGCATTTTTGGTCTGATGGTCTTCCGCCACATTGGGTGATGGCACAAGTATGCAGGGTATTTTTACAGTACAAATCTCTGCAAGAGTTAGCGCTCCGGCTCTGCTTACCACAACATCGCTTGCAGAATATGCCTGGTGCATGTTTTTAATGAATGGAACAATTTTTACTCTTTCTTTAATTATATTGTAATTCACTCCATTTTTCTTGACGATTTCTTCCATCCTGTTTTCAAACAACTTTACCATTTCTTCATAAGGTCTTTCTCCGGTTTGCCAGATGAGCTGTACGTTAGCTTTGTAAATTTCATCCAGCGCATTAAGAACAGAGAGATTAAGTGTCCTAGCTCCCAAACTTCCCCCTGAAATAAATATAACAGGGAATTCTGGACGTAAGTGAAAAGTTTCTATTGCTGTGCTTTTCTCCGGTTTTCTTTCCAACATTTCATTTTTGACAGGATTTCCGGTAAGTATTATTTTTTCTTTTGGAAAATATTTTTCCATATTGTTGTATGCAACACATACCTTATCAACGTAGCGAGCAAGAATTTTATTGGTTATACCGGCGTACGAATTTTGTTCCTGGATTAATGTAGGAATTCCATTAAAAACTGCTGATAGTAATAAGGGACCGCTTACATAGCCACCAACTCCTATTGCAATTTGTGGCTTATACTTTCTAAGAATACCTGCGCATCTTACAAGACAAGCCATTACTTTTAATGGTAAACTCAGATTGACAAATAACTTTTTTCGTTGAAAACCACTGATATTTATTCCTATAATCTTATACCCTGCTTCAGGAATTCTATTCATCTCCATACGATGTTTAGAACCCACAAATAAGATATCATTCTGAGGATTTCTTTTTTTCATTTCGTTAGCAATGGCAAGTGCCGGAAAAATATGCCCTCCGGTGCCACCCCCGCTTATTATTACTCTATATGAATCGTTTAATTTCAATTTTTTTTATAAAATTTCTATATTCCAATGACAAATAACTATTAACTAATGACTAATAACAAACAACGAACAATGAACAATGAACAATGAACAACGAACAATGAACAATTTCTAATTACTATTCATCACCGGTACACCCACCATCGGTTCTTCCACCTTTTGAAAATGTGCAACGCTTTGAATTATGCCAAGCGCCGCTCCTGTAAAAAGTATGGACGTACCACCCATGCTAAGCATCGGTAGCGGTAAACCGGTCACCGGCATTAATCCTACAACAACAAAAACATTCACCAATGCCTGAATAACCAAGGCGAAACTCAACCCTGCCGCCAATAAACCTCCAAAAGCTCTGCTACTTTGTGCCACTGTCACTACTCCTCTGAAAAGAAGCAATAAATACATTAACAGAATTACTAAACCACCAATCAAACCATATTCTTCAACTATAATGGCGTAAATAAAATCTGAGTATGGTTGTGGCAGAAAATTTCGTTGTTCGCTATTTCCGGGTCCCTTTCCAATAATTCCACCTGTGGCAATTGCTATATAGGATTGTTCCGATTGATAACTTACTTTATCAGCTTCTAAATAATCCTGTACACGGCTTACAGCAGTAGGTAAACGTTGACCGACAGCGAGCGCCAAACCACCTGCTATCAATGCCCCTATAAATAACATGCCGATTTGTTTTAGTGGCACTCTTCCTATAAAAAGCATTAAAACACAACTTACAAATAAAACGCAGGCAGTGGATATATTACTTAACGCAATTAATCCGCAGATAAGTGCCGTCCAGAATACTATAGGAAGAAGCGATTCTTTAAGATTATCTATATTTTGCTGGCGTTTCGATAACATTCCGGCGAGAGCCGCCAACAAAGCTAATTTTGCAAAATCACTGGGTTGAAAGGTCTGGTTTATTAAAGGAATTGTTAACCATCGTGATGCATGATTCACATCAGACCCGAAAAGCCAGGTAAATAATAATAATGGCACTGATACCCACAGCGCAATGCGCGACAATCCAAAGTAATATCTGTAATCAATTTTATGAGCTAACCACATAGCTAATAATCCTAACCCTATGAGTAATGCTTGCTTTATCAGAAAATATTCTGTGTTGCCTTCCATCCTCCTGTATGCCAATGCACCCGATGCACTATAAACTACTAATATGCTTATCACTGAAAAGGTAATTACTATAAACCATATAATAGGGTCCCCTTTCAGATTTTTTTCCATCCATTTACGAAGATTGTTCATTGTTTTATTTTTCTATTTTCTATTTTCTATGTTTCATTGTTAAAAATTTCCTTATACCCTATACCTTATCACAACTGTCTTACAGCAGTTTTAAACTGCCTTCCTCTATCTTCAAAATTTTCAAATAAATCAAAACTTGAACATGCAGGAGATAAAAGCACTGTATCCCCTTTATCACTTAGGTGATAAGCCATTTTCACCGCTTCTTCCATGCTTACTGTATTTACCATTACGCTGACAAATTTTGAAAAAGCATCGTGGATAGGACGATTATCAATTCCGAGACAAACTAATGCCTTTACTTTTTTGGATACTAAGTTTGTCAAAATGCTGTAATCATTTCCTTTATCAACTCCTCCGGCTATCCAGATAATATTTCTGGGAGTGCACTCAAGTGCATACCAAACGGAATCCACGTTGGTTGCTTTTGAATCGTTAATAAATTCAATTCCATGAACCTTGCAAACCGGTTCAAGGCGATGCTCTACGTTTTCAAAATCCATGAGAGCTTCTTTAATTTCCGGATTACCTATTCCCTGAACAAGAGAAGTTAAACCCGATGCGAGGGCATTGTAACGGTTATGAATACCATCCAATGCAAGTGTGGTTAGTGGCATGATGAAGTTTTGTTTAGGATTTAAATTAAATATTAAATTGGTGTTATCAACAAACCCGCCTTTGTTCAGTTTCTTTTTAACTGAAAACGGGATAAGTTTCATTTTTTTGCTTTTTAATTTTTTTAACTCTTTTAAAATAATAGTATCATCTGTATTATAAATAAAATAATCAGCGGAGGTTTGGTTCCGGATAATTCTGAATTTTGCCTTTATATAATTTTCAATTTTATAGCCGTATCGGTCGAGATGATCGGGTGTTATATTCAACAGTATGGCTATATGTGCTCTGAACTTGTGCATATCTTCCAATTGAAAACTACTCAGTTCAACCACAAAATATTCCCTGTCTCTTTCTGCAATAGCCGCCGATAAACTTGCTCCTACATTTCCTTTAAGCGCCACATCTTTGCCCGCTTTCTTCAAGATATGATAAATCCATTTTACGGTGGTTGTTTTTCCATTACTGCCCGTGACACATATCATCTTTGCTTTTGAATACCTTCCTGCAAATTCTATTTCGCCAATAATTGGAATATTTTTTTCCCGTATTTCCTGAATCACTTTGCTTTTATCCGGTATTCCTGGACTTCTTATTATCTCTGTTGCCTTTAATATCTCAGTTAACGTATGTTGTCCTTCTTCAAAATTAATTTCATTATTTATGAGTTGTTTTTTCCATTCATCCGGAATTTTTTCATAATCAGAAACAAAAACTCTTAGCCCTTGCTTTTTGGCAAGTATCGCTGCTCCTACCCCACTTTCACGCCCTCCAAGTATTACGATATAGTTTTGTTTAGCCATTTTATTTCCTATTTTCTATTTACTATTTTCTATTTGCTATTTGCTATTTCTCATTCAACCCTTCAAGGTTAGCTAGCGCCTCAAATCCTTACTAAACCTTGAAGGGTTTTTTCTATTTTCTATTTCGCTCCCTTATCTAAGCTTCAGTGTCACTATTGCCAATATTGCCAGAATGATGCTTACAATCCAGAACCTGGTTACAATCTTTGATTCATGAAAACCTGTTAATTGATAATGATGATGCAAGGGTGACATTTTAAAAATTCTCTTTCCGGTTCCAAATCTTTTTTTTGTATATTTAAAATAACTGACCTGAAGAATGACAGAAAGATTTTCGATCAGAAAAACCCCGCAAAGAACCGGTAGCAATAACTCTTTCCGTATCATGATGGCTAACACAGCCACAGCCGCTCCTAAGGATAAACTTCCCGTATCTCCCATAAATACCTGCGCCGGATAAGAGTTGTACCATAAAAATCCAACGCATGCTCCTACAAATGCTGAACAATAAACAGTTAATTCTCCCACACCTGGTAAATACATTATATTAAGATAATTTGAATAAATCGCATTACCGGAAACATAAGTAAGAACTCCAAGCGCCGCACCGATTATAGCGGTTGTTCCCGCCGCTAAACCATCTAAGCCGTCAGTGATGTTCAGCCCGTTTGAAACTGCACTCACTATGAAAATCACAACCGGAAGAAAAATAATAAATACCCATTTTTCACTCCCAATCCCAAAAATTTTCAATGGAGTTGCATAATCAAATTCATTTCCTTTTAGAAACGGGATAGTGGTCAGATTTGCTTTTGTGTCACTACCATTCGCTAACACTTCCGTTTTATCGTAGGATAGTATATTACCTTTTAAGGGAAGATGCCCCGTATTACGAATTACAATATTTCCATGATATAACATGAATAAACCAATTACCAGCCCGATGCTGAATTGACCTAATATTTTAAAAATTCCCTTTAAACCTTGTTTGTTTTTTTTAAACACTTTGATATAATCATCCATAAATCCAAAAATTCCCATCCAAAGAGTGGTGATTAAAATTAGTAGGATATAAATGTTGTTTAGCTTTGCAAATAATACCGTCGGGAGAAAAATGGCTGTAATGATTATCAGACCGCCCATGGTGGGTGTTCCCTCTTTTTCTTTCTGCCCTTGAAGACCCAGGTCGCGGACTGTTTCGTCCACTTGCTTTTTCTTCAAAAGAGTAATGAAATATTTTCCTAAAAACATGGATATGAGTAACGAGAAAACTATGCTCATTGATGCTCTGAAAGAAATATACTCGACTACACCGGCTCCGGGTAAGTCGTAGGTTTTATCAAGCCATCTGAAAAAATAATAAAGCATATTTTTATTTCTATTTACTATTTACTATTTACTATTTACTATTTACTATTTACTATTTTCTATTTACTATTTTCTATTTTCCTCCTTCATCACCTCACATAAAACATCCTTATCATCGAATGGATATTTGATGCCATTAATTTCCTGATAATTCTCATGCCCCTTCCCGGCAATCAATAAAATGTCTCCTTGCTTTGACATAGAATAAGCAGTTTTAATCGCTTCCTTCCTGTCGGGTATTAACAACGTATCTTTTAAATGAATTGCCGGAATCCCTTTCTGCATTTGCTCTAATATAAGCATGGGATTTTCACTCCGGGGGTTGTCGGAAGTAAAAATAACAGTGTCACTCAGCCGGCACGCCACTTCTGCCATGATAGGTCTTTTGGAAGTGTCACGATTTCCTCCACAACCAACTACTGTGAGTACTTTTTGATTGGTGTTTATGCACTCATGGATGGTATTCAAAACATTTTCTAACGCATCGGGAGTGTGTGCATAATCAATTATTCCAATAACCTGATTCGGTGAAACTAATTTTTCAAACCTTCCGCGTACAGGTTGCAATGAACTTAATTTTTCTAATACCAGCGAAAGTTCTTGTCCCAATAACACCGCAGTGCCTACGATGGCTCCTAGATTATAGGCATTAAATATTCCATTAAAACTGAACCATGTATCTTTTCCATTTATTTCAAGATGCAATCCGGAGAAAGTGTTTTCAATGATTTTCACTTTAAAATCAGAGAGCGTATGTATTCCAAAAGTTTTTTTAACTGCTTTTGAATTTTGCAACATGATACCAGAATGTTTGTCATCGGCATTTATAAGTGCAAACGAATGTTCTGTAAGTAAATCAAAAAATCTTTTTTTGGCTTTTATGTAATTGTCAAACGTTTTATGATAATCCAGATGATCATGCGTGATGTTGGTGAACACCGCACCACTGAATTCCAATCCGGCTATCCTTTCCTGAACAATGGCATGCGAACTGACTTCCATAAAACAATGAGTGCAATTGTTTTGCACCATTTTATTCAGCAAAGAATTTAGTGTCACTGGATCGGGAGTAGTATGCGTTGCCGGTATGGATTCTGCACCAATACAATTTTTTATTGTTGATATTAATCCGGAATTATATCCAAGCAACATGAACAGTTCGTAAAGTAAAGTGGCACAGGAGGTTTTTCCGTTGGTTCCGGTTATTCCAACCAACTTCAGTTTTGACGAGGGATTATCATAGAAATTTGAGGCAATGATTCCTAATGTTCTGGCTGAATCTTCTACCTGAACAAAAGTGATATGTTCGTTTTCTTTTTGTAAGACGGGCGAAAGTTGCTGACAAACAATTACCGAAGCCCCGTTGTTGATTGCTTTAGAAATAAATTCATGTCCGTCTGACTGCGTTCCTTTCACAGCAACAAATACCGAATTCCCACCCGATTTTCTTGAATCAGCCGTAATGGCATCCACCTGAAGATCAGTCCTGCCAACTATGGACGATATCGGTACTTTGTACAATATGTCTTTTAACAATTTCATACTAATATTCTAATTTCTAATTTCTTTTTTCTAATTCAAACCTTCAAGGTTATCCGGCGCCTCAAATCCGTACTAAACCTTGAAGGTTTTTTTTTCCCCTAACATTCCAACTCAATCAACATCCCTCTCTCATACCTGACTCCGGGATTTAAGGATTGATTTTTTACTTTTCCGTTACCACGTACTTTTACTTTTAATCCGTTTTGTTCCAGAATATATAAAGCATCGCGGAGTGTCATTCCCTGGACATTTGGTACCAGATTCTGAAAAGTATTATATCCTTTTAGCAAAATCGCGTTATCTCTGCGTTGAGATTGAGCCCATTCTCCCTCTCCCGATATGGAACTAGAGACCGCCAGTTTATTACATAACTCTTTCACCTCAGCTAATTTTCCTGATTTCACTGCCGGCACAGTAACCAAAGGCAGTTCTCTGGTTTTAATAGTTTTCTGATAACCCGGTTGAAGTGCCATAATTTTATCCGCAATCTCTTTAAAAACCGGCGCACTGGCGGAAGAACCGGTTTGCGCAATACCATTGGGTTGGTCAACAATCACAATGCAACTATACATGGGATTTTCTGCAGGAAAATATCCGACGAATGAAGTTGAATATTTTTGAATATATCTTCCATTTTCAATTTTCTGCGCTGTACCGGTTTTGCCTGCAATCGTGTAATTAGGTGAATATATATTTTTTGCAGTACCGTGCTTTACCACGCCTTCCAGCAAACTGTAAATTTTTCCAAGTGTTTTTTTAGAGCAAATGGATGGCTTAATCGTATTGGTTTCAAACGATTCCACTGTTTTTTCAGAACGTTTAATATTTTTTACAATGATGGGTTGTATCATTTTTCCTTCGTTGGCAACTGCATTATATAAAGTAAGAATATGCACGGGTGCCAGTTTTAATTCATAACCTATCGAAATCCATGGTAGTGACACTCCACTCCATGATTTATCTTTTGTGTTTTTTATAAATGGTTTTGCTTCCCCGTAAATTTGAAAACCGAATGTTTTGTTTATTCCCATATTATAGAGGGCATCTATGTATTTTTGTGGTTGTTTTGAAAAATATTTATGCACAGTTTTGGATATGCCGATATTGGAAGATTTTTCAAATGCTTCTCGCAATGTAATCTTACCATACCCGGCTTTGTTCACATCTTTCATCGCGGAATGGTAAAATTTAAATATTCCTTTTCCGGTGTCCACGGTATCTTCCAATTGAACATTGGTATTTTCAAGCAAGGCAATCATGGAAGCTAATTTGAAAGTTGAACCGGGCTCATTCAACCCCTGATCTCCAAGCGCATAATTATAATCTTCCCCATAATTTCCATTTTTTAATCTGCCAAGATTTACCATGGCTTTTATCTCCCCTGTTTTTACTTCCATCAAAATACAACAACCATATTTTGCTTCATTCAGAATTAATGTCTTTAATAATGCATCATGTGCCAGATCCTGAAGATTAATATCTAACGTTGTTTGGATATCCAGACCATCAACGGGTTTAACCATGTTCTCATTGTAAATGGGTATTTCTCCCCCTGAAACTTTCTGAAAAAGTGTCTTCCCATCCTGACCGGCAAGCAACTTATCAAAAGTGTATTCTAATCCTACCCCTTCTTTATCCTCATTAATAAATCCCACTGTCCGTTGTGCCATTGTATTAAATGGAAGAAAGCGGATATTTATTTTTTCGAACATAACTCCGCCGGTGTACCTTCCTTCTTTAAAAATCGGCCAGGTCATCATCTTTTTCTTGTCCTGATAATTTATGCGTTTCCTGTTTATTACCAGATACCTTTTTGGATTCTGATGTAAAATAGAATTTCCCTTGCGGGCATTATGGATAAGCCGGTAGTACCACTCCGCAGGATAATCCTGATAAAATCCGGCAAGTAGCTGAGAGAGTGTATCAATATTTCTGATGTACATTTCATCGGGACAAACGGTTGGATCTAATGCAACACGATAAAAAGGCAGTGACGTTGCAAGTAAACTTCCGTCCGATGAATAAATATTTCCACGGGTTGCCGGTACGGTTTTATAACGAAGTGTATTCTCCCGTGCCAACTCTTTCCATTTTTTTCCATCTGCAAACTGAATTTGACCTAACCGCATGACCACCATAAATGCCAATAAAAACACAAACAGAAATGCAATTCTGGAACGTATGATTATGTCACTCTTTACTTTCATTTTAAAAACATTTTTTAATCGTTAAACTATTTAACCATTTATCCATCTAACCATTTAACATTTTATCATTTTATAATAATCTTCTTCGGCGATTCCTTCAATTCATTTAAACCAAGCCGTTGAACCTTGCGTGCCACTTCACTCTGTTTGCTTGCAATCATGCATTTGGCTTTCAAAGTTGTAAAATCAGTTCTCAAATCCTCTATTTCTACCTTCATGCGATTTATTCTTCGAATCGTTTTTTCGTGATAATGCACATAACCAATATAAATCAGTCCAATCAGTGCCACGAATGCAAGTTTAGGAATGATATTCAATGATACGCCGTGTTCGATGCGAAACCAGCGGTCTAACAGGGCAAACAAACTTCTTCCCTTTTTTTCTTCCGGCGCATTGACTGCCGGCTCTGGATTTTGTTTATATTCGTTGAGCATGTGATATTTAATTCTATTTTCTATTTTCTATTTTCTTTCTTCTATTTTCTATTTTTTATTTTCTTTTTTCTAATCCCAAACTTTCAAGGTTATCCACCGCTCTATACCCATGCTAAACCTTGAAGGTTTTTTCTAACTTCTCCCCTACTCTCAACTTCGCGCTTCTCGCCCGCTGGTTATTTTTTATTTCCTGCGCCGAAGGTTGAATGGGTTTTTTATATACTGATTTGAACGACACTTGCGGATTTCCAAAATCATCTTTGTTAATTTTTCCCTCTGCATTTCCTGAACGCATAAAATTTTTAACTATTCTGTCTTCCAAAGAATGATACGTCAGCACTGCCAATCTTCCGCCTGTATTCAAAATAGTTGCAGTTTGGTTTAAAAATTCTTTCAGAGAATTTAATTCATCGTTTACAGCAATTCTCAATGCCTGGAATACTCTGGCAAAAAATTTATTCTCGAAATTAACATGCGTCAATGGTTGCAATACTTCCATCAGTTGAAAAGTGGTCTCAATTTTCCTGTGTTTTCTTTCTTCTATTAATTTTGTTGCTATTGCATTTGCATTGGTGAGATCTGCGTATCCAAAGAAAATATCACTAAGTTTTTCCTTAGACCATGAGTTAATAATTTCTCTTGCGTCAAACGGGGATTGAGGGTTCATTCGTAAATCAAGTTGATAATTAAACCGGGTTGAAAATCCTCTTTCCGGTGTATCAAACTGATAAGAAGAAACTCCAAGGTCAGCCACAATGCCATCCACTTTGATAATATTTATATATGTTAGAAATCGTTGCATGAATCTGAAGTTGGAATGAATTTTTATGAGTTTATCTTTTTCTGCATCGGGTTTATTTTTCAACGCTGTCGGGTCCTGGTCAAATACTATTAATTTTCCGTTGTTTAAATTTTTCAATATTTCCGTTGCATGACCTCCTCCACCGAAAGTGGCATCCACATAAATTCCATCTTTTTTAATTTGTAACGCTTCAAGGGTTTCTTTTAATAACGCCGGGGTATGAAAAGTTGAAGCCAAGGGGTTTTCTATTTTCTATTTTCTATTTTAATTCTAATCCAAACCTTCAAGGTTATCTATCGCTTCAAATCCTTACCAAACCTTGAAGGTTATTTTTCTTTATCCTTCTCTCCTTTCGTCCCAAGTACATTCTGCGCCAGCTTCGAAAATTCTTTCTGGTCTTTAATAAGATATTGTTCATATACTGCGGGGCTCCACACTTCCATCCTGTTCCCCAACCCAATTACGATTACGTCACTTTCTATGGATGCATGTTTCATTAGGGTTTTAGGAAGCATTATTCTGCCAAGGTTATCAAGTTCCAGTTCAGAGTTCCCACGTCCAAAATTTCTCTGGAAAACCCTGTCCTCTTCGTTAAACTCGTTTAGTGCGGCTACTTTAGTATATACTTTTTCCCATTCATTTACGGAGTACAAAACCAAGCAGGGTTCAAAACCACGATTCAGAATCACTTTGTTTTCTGACTCCTTGGGAAGTTTTGCCTTGAGTTTAAAGGGTAACGACATACGTCCCTTTGCGTCCACTTTACATTCATATTCCCCCGATAAAAAGTTGTTGCTATTTGTTTCCATTGTATAACGGGTACAAATATATAACACTTTTTACCACTTTTTCCCATTTTTTACCACTTTTTTCCACTTTTTTGGTCAAAACAGGGACTTTTTATCCACATGAATTTGGCTTTAGTGTGGATAAGGTAGTGTTAGATTATTTAAGTAATGTTATTTAATATGTTGTTTTTCAGTGTTTTATATTTTTAATATTCAATATAAAATTCATTCTTTGGAATAAAGGATTTTCCTTCTATAAAAGTTCCATATACTCCGACACTCCGATATTCCCAAACACCGATACTTTTTTATCCCATTTATGTGAAATCAGAAAATTTCATTTAAGTTTGTTGAAAAATAAAATTTTATGAAAACTATTGAATTTACCCTGCTATTGATTTTTTCCCACCTTTCTTTTTCACAGAACGTTGTCACCTGGAATTCCCAATCAGATGCAACGACAAGTAATTTTGGCAACCTTCATCCTCGTATCGTAATGGACGGTTCCGGAAATCCTCTTTTGATTTGGGGAAATATGACCGATGAATCTGTTTATTTTTCCCGATGGAATGGAAACAACTTCATTACTCCAATCAAACTAAATCCTGCCTGGCTGTCTGTCGCAACAAGTAATTGGATGGGTCCTGATATTGCAGTGAAGGGTGACACTGTATATGTAGTGGTCAAGCAAACTCCCGAGTCATCTTCAAACAGTCATATATACTTGATACGTTCCTTCGATAAGGGAAATACTTTTTCATCTCCCATTCAGGTTGATTTCATTGGTGACAGCATCTCGCGTTTTCCTGCAATTACTATTGATAAATCCGGACACCCTGTGGTTGCTTTTATGAAATTTGATCCTTCTTTTGGGGATTCACGTTGGGTAATTTCAAAATCAAATGATTACGGAAACACTTTCATGACAGATGTAAAAGCAAGTAACCAGCAAGGGGGTCTTGTTTGCGATTGCTGTCCGGGGGGAATCACAAATTCCGGTGACACTATTGCCATGCTTTACAGAATGAATAATAACAACCTGAGGGATTCCTGGGTGGGAATTTCTAATGATAATGCCACTTCATTCCCAAGCGGATTTGCAATTGAAAACAATAATTGGACTATTTCCTATTGCCCATCGTCGGGACCCGATGGATTTATAGAAGATGACACGTTATATTCTGTTTTTATGAACGGCATCGGAGGAACCTTAAAAACCTATCTCAGTAAATCATCATTGAAAAGCACAACGTTAAATTCAGTAAAACCGCTCACGGAGAATATCATGGGTCTTTCCTCTCAAAATTATCCACGAATATCCTCTGATGGGAGTGCATCTGCCATCGTTTGGAGACAGGTGGTTAATAATGTAGTCGAACTACCTATACTTTTCACCAATGATTTAAAAAATGGTTTCCCAACTCAATTTGATATTGTTGACCAGGATGAAATCAGAAACGCTGATGTAGCGCTTTCCAATGGAACTGTTTTTGTGGTCTGGGAAGACGACAATTCCGGTACAGTAAAATACCGCAAAGGCACATTTGTTCCTGTTAATACATCAATCCTTGAATCTAAAACTGTTAACCCGTTTGAAGTTTCTTATAGTATATCTTCCCGGAAGAATCTTTTTATACCCGATGGTGAAAAATCGCACATAGAAATTTTTAATACGCAAGGCGAAATCATCCTAAGGGAAATAAATAAATCAACGGTAAATATTTCTTCACTTTCAGAAGGAATGTATTTTTTAAAAATTAACACCAGCGGTAAGTTTAAAATCGGCAAATTCCTTGTAGTTGGATTATAGTTTTTTATTGCCTACATGACAAATTTTTTCGAAAATTTCTATCAACAATTAACTAAACCCAAGGCATTTATCTGGATTACTGTTATTTTGATTATTTTCTCACTTTGGGTGACACTTAGGGATAAATACTTAGTTTCAACCAAGTCAAAACTTGAAAAGGGCGATGAAATGCTAAAACAAGGGCGATGGAATGACGCTTTTTACTGGTATCATCTGGTTGATTCTACCGATGTTCTTTATCCAAATGTCTTAAAAAAACAACGGCTGGTTGATTCCATCAAAAACACTGAAAAGAAATAAATCCTTCATGAAAAATCTTTTTTCCCATCTTATTCCCACCATAAAAAAGATACAAACTGAAAAAAATGGAATACTTGAACTGACCTCTTACTTCGGAAATAAAAAACTCAATAGCCAAAATGCTAACTACTCTTATGGCTCCCTGCAAAGAATACTGAACTTCGCTCTTGTTAAAATAAATCTCTCGCAGGTCGAACACATCCTTTTATTAGGATTAGGTGGAGGATGTGTCATTCACTCTCTCCGTAAAAAGTTTCATTATCAGAAAAATATTACTGCCATAGAATTTGATAATACTCTCATTGAAATTGCCCTTAATGAATTCCAACTGGCATCCGATAAAAATTTGAAAGTAAATTACTGCGATGCATCCGATTATATTTCCAATAGTAAGGAAGTATTTGGATTAATTATTATTGATTTGTTTATTGATGATTGCGTACCGGATTTTTGTTTTACAAACCAATTCTGGATGGAGATTTCAAACCGTACCTTGGAAAAAGGAATCGTAATTTTCAACGCTGAGGTTTCGGGAAAAAATTATAACAAGCTGACCCCAATGGTTGATTCTCTGAAAAACAAATTTTCTTTAAAAATTTTTGATTTGGTGGAAGGAGTGAATACCGTTTTAATTGCAGAAAAACTATGAAATTTTTATTATTCTCTAATCTATGTTAATTTAATTATTATTCGGACATTTGTATCACGACAAAATGTATTTCCTATTTCTGCTTTTATTTCTTGTACCTGTTAATTCTGCGTTCCCGCAGAAATTTACAGGAAATTTCTACTCCCCTCCGAAGTTCACCAACTTCTCCATGAAGGATGGTTTATCCATGAACCCTGTCATAGCTATTGCTCAGGATAAAAAGGGATTTCTTTGGTTTGCCACTCAGGATGGTTTGAACCGCTTCGATGGTTACACCTTTGTTGTCCATAAAAATAAAATCGGTGATTCAACCACGTTATCTGATAATCTTCTTACCACACTGTTTATGGATAAAACCAGCAATATATGGGTTGGAACGCTCAATGGAGGAATTCAGTATTTTGATATATCGCAGGAAAAATTCATTCGCTATTCCCTTCTGAAAAAGGGGGCTGTTGACCTTACCCCCAAAACGGTTTGGCAGGTTTATGAAGATAGTGATGGTTTTATGTGGATTGGCACCATTTCCGGTTTATATCGCCTTGACCGGAAATCCGGTTCGATTTTAAGTATAAAAGATATTTACCCTTCCTTTTCTTTGCTCAGTAAAATCGATGTCATTTCTATTATTGAAACAACACCGGGAATACTTTGGGCTGGCTCAGATACCGGACTCTTCCGGTTGAATTTACATACAGGTGAAATAAAATTGTGGACCTATCAACCTGGTGACACAACTTCCTTAAGCGATAATCTTGTTCTTTCTTTATTTCAAGATAAAGATAAAAAATTGTGGGTAGGCACTGCAGACGGTTTGAATCTTTTTGTCGAAAATGAAAAGATGAAAACCGTTCGTTTTACCCATGAAAAAGAAAGTTCTGATAAAATAAAATCCAGAACCAAACGAAAATATTCAATATTTGATACATTCGAACCCTCTACGGTTCGTAGCATTACACAAACAGATAGTGGCACACTTTGGCTTGCCACTGACTATGGTTTAATTCAATTCAATCCTTACGATTTTTCATTTAAAAGACATATTCATGAACTGTCACAGCCCAACAGCATAAATTCTGACCTGATGCGTTCTGTTTTCATTGATAATTCAAAAAATCTTTGGGCGGGTTCCATTTCAGCCGGCATCAGCAAATTAGACCTCAAACCAAAAAAATTTGAACATTTTGAAAAACGTTTAAACAACCCCTTCCGGTTTACGGAAGATTATGTCCGTTCAATACTCGAGGACTCAAAAGGAAATTTATGGATAGGAACGGTTCTGGGAGGCGCAATTTTTCAGGAAGCCGGAACTTCCTACATCACTCATTTTCTTAAGAAAGATTTTTCAGACGGTACTTCCATTAATAACAATAATGTCTGGGCTATGTATGAAGACAAAGCCGGCTACGTCTGGTTAGGAACTACGATGGGATTAAACCGCTTTGACCCTGAAAATCGTAAATTCTCTTATTTCGAAAACGACCCATCTAATCCTTTCACTATTTCCAATAACAGCATACGTTGTATTTTTGAGGACTCCCGGAATAACCTATGGATAGGTACTGAAAATGGATTGGATAAATATGATCCGGAAACAAAAAAATTTACAAGATTCTTTAGAATAATAAATATATCAAATACGCTCTGCGATAATTTCGTCTGGAAAGTTATTGAAGACAATAATGGGTTTATGTGGATTGGGACGAACAATGGTCTGAATAAATACGATGTACTTAAAGATACTTTTTATACATTTAAAAATATTCCTAATGACACTCTTTCTTTAAGTAATAACGGAATACGCACACTCTATAAAGATAAGCGAGGGTATATATGGGTAGGAACGCAGGTGGGTTTGAATCAAATAGACCCTGAAACCGGGAAAAATCATCCTTATTATGAAAAAGACGGTCTCCCAAATAATTTTATTTATTGCATCACTGAAGACAGTAAAAACAATTTATGGATCAGCACTAACAAGGGTTTATGCAGGTTTGACCCTACTGCTTTTAAATTTAAAAACTATGACGTGGATGATGGCTTGCAGGATTTTGAGTTTAATACCAATGCTTGCTGTAATACCCGTTCCGGATTTATGTTTTTTGGCGGTCCCAATGGTTTAAACCGTTTTTATCCTGATAAAATTACAGAAAACTTTTTTGTCCCTCCGGTTTTAATCACAGACATTCAATTGATGAATAAACCCTTGCGGAAGAAAACACCCTTAACAGATATCCGGGAATTAAATCTTACTTACAAGGAAAATATTTTGTTTTTTGAATTTTCTTCTCTTGATTTCACCAGCCCAACTAAAAATAAATATGCCTATATCATGGAGGGTTTTAATAATGAATGGATTTACTCAGGAAACAGACGTTCGGTTAACTATACGAATCTTAATCCGGGAGAATATACATTCAGGGTGAGAGCAACCAATAGCGATGGCTATTGGAATCCCGAAGGACCTTCCCTTATAATCATTATCACTCCTCCGTTCTGGAAAACAAATTGGTTTTATTTAATATGCATTGTTACAACGGCGGTTTTTATATATTCATATATAAAATGGAGGGAACGGAATCTCAAAGTCGAAAAAAGAATTCTTGAAGAAAAAGTCGGTGAGAGGACTTCCGAACTTCAGCAGGAAAAGAAAAAAATTGAAGCCATAAATAAGGAATTGGAAAAATTATCCATTGTGGCGCGTGAGACATACAACTCTGTCATGATCATGGATTCTCAGGGAGAAATTGAGTGGGTAAACGAGGGGTTTACGCGCCTGTTTGGTTATTCACTGGAAGAATATAAAATGGTTAAAGGAAAAACACTTTATGAAGTGAGCGGGCATACTAACATTCGTGAACTGGTAAAAAAATGTTCTGAGGAAAAAACATCTTTAATTTATGAGTCGGTAAATTTTTCAAAAGATAACAAATCATATTACATTCAGTCCACGCTTACTCCCATTACTGACGAAAACGGCAAACTAAAAAAGATTGTTGTCATTGATACGGATATTACAGAAAGCAAAAAAAATGAAGAAATCATTAAAGAAAAAAATCGCGATATAACGGATAGCATCACGTATGCAAAGAACATACAGGAAGCCATTCTTCCACAAAAAACATTTATTTACAATTCGTTCCCCGAAGCATTTGTATTATTTAAACCGAAAGATATTGTCAGCGGCGATTTCTATTGGTTTAACCATGTAAAAAATTCTCAAACCGAAAATCTCCCCGTTAATGACTTCAAAGTAGTTGCCGCTGTTGACTGCACTGGTCACGGGGTTCCTGGCGCATTTATGTCAATGATTGGAAATGATTTATTAAATCAAATCATTATAGAAAACAAGAATATTGATCCGGGAAAAATTTTATCCCTCCTCAATGACGGTATCCATCGTGCATTAAAGCAAAACGAAAAAGCAAAACATCTGCGGGATGGCATGGACTTATGTTTATGCTGTCTTGATACTTCCTGCAATGAACTTTCATTTGCCGGAGCGGTAAGACCTTTATGGATATTGAGAAATAATGAGCTTATTGAAATAAAAGGCGACCGTTATTCCATTGGTGGATTCACAGATCCGGGTTCGCCTTTTACCACTCATAAAGTGTTATTGAACCCGGGTGATTGTGTCTATCTCTTTTCGGATGGTTTTGCTGACCAGTTAGGTGGAAAAAACAATAAAAAACTTCTCACCAAAAACTTCAAAAGCCACTTAATTTCCATTCAGTCAGTGCCACTACGTGAACAGGAACAACTTCTGCTACAATTTTTTGATGACTGGAAAGGAAAGGAAGTTCAGACAGATGATTGCATGGTGATTGGGTTTAAGGTTTGATTCTTAATTCTCTTGCCTCTGAACCATAATGAAAAAATAGCCAAAAAGTCATTATACAATAAAACACAACAAGAATGCTACTCAATGAACTGTCTTTTTGGGTATATTTTTTTATTATCTTTTTATAGCGATCCTTTCGATTAAATATAAAATAATTTATTATTAGAATAATTCCCATAAGTGATTTCTCCGGAAATGCACTATCAATATATATGTGACCTGACTTAATTTCAAAGATTACAATCAAAGTAAAAAGATTCAAACCTACCAAGGCTGTAACGAGGCACATTGCAGACCACTCAATTATAGTATTTTTTAGGGTATGGTTAATTGAGTTTAAAAAAACGTAAATTTTGTAGTACAAAAAATAGTAAGGATTCATTATTTGTTTGAAGGGTCTTTAAAAGTATTTCTTTAGCTGTTGGTTAAAATTAGCTGTTGGTTAAAATTCTTTTACTGCACTTGGTGCTTGCATCTATTCGAATATTTGTACTTTTCTATTACACTTCTCTGGGAAACTTAAGACCATCACCGAGGATACTAAATGATTTGAATATTTATTTCAACTTTTTGAGAAATATTTTTTGAATTATTTTATTTATTAAAAAAATTATTAATGAAACTACTATTAAATCAATTACTAAATTAAATCCCATAAATTTATATTTAATATGATCATCTAATTGGCTTACCCAAAGTTTAATAAATGTAAATGGAATACCAATATCATAACTCCCATCAGAAGGTAATGAGTTATGAACAAAAATAAATGATGAAATAACCCATAGTAAGATTATGCTTAAGCTGACAAAGAAAACAGATCTATTCATTATAAAATATTCCTGCTTCATATTTTTTATAGCAGTTTTGATTTTTTCTGGAGTAACTTACCTGAATTAAATTCAAGATACCACTCTTAAAAAAATATTCAAATTTTCTGATTCTTCTTATTAATATAATCTTCCTGCTCATATTACTTTCTTGAGCTGTCAATTTCAGCTTAATATTGCTTTTGGGTTAGCGGTTTGCCTTAAACAGTAAATACCATGGTACCCCTTTTATCCACTTTATTCATTCCATAAACCAACTGTATAAATCTGTCGTCAGCTTCATTAATGTAGCTATGAAACGTTTCTCTAAAATGCAAATATCGTACATTTTTATTTAACTTCTTGGTGAAAACTTATGGGACATTTTCACTTTTCAAAATCTTTGTAACGCTTATCTAAAAACTTACAAATCTTTTCAAAATTTTCCCAAGTGTTTTGAACATTAAAAAGTGTAGGTAAGTTTACAGCTAATGTTTCTTCGTAATCTTTTAGATATTGTCCTTTCTCAAAATCAAAATAACTTTTCGTAAATCTAAATCCTGCATCATTTAAATCATTCGAGTTAAATACTCCGTCAAGTTGATCTTCGTATAGTTCTACAGCCGTTATTTTTTTAGCTAAAAATTTTTGTATGTATTCCTTACTTTCTTTTTTAAACTCATCACTTATTAAGCTGTTACGAACTAACCAACCAATGTAAAATCCCGTATGTATGTATGCCTGATGAGGATTTAACTCTGCTGGAAAATCACCACCTAAGTGCCATTTTGCTTTATCGAAAGTTTCAAAGTTAATAAGCCCAATCGATTCATCTCCTAATACATACCCTTTGGTCTGATATTCTTTTGTAAGCTTTTGAATTTCTATAATAGCACCATCATAACTACCACATTTGCTGGTTGAAGAAAAGGAAACAGGTTTTCCCAATTTCCCTTCCTTCTTTATAACTAAATTATTTTCATTTTCCAGAATAACCACATCCGTAGTTTTCTTATTCTGCTTAGTAAGCTTTACTATCATTAGTCTGCAATATTTTACCGAGTTTCAATTATAGCTGGTGGAGTTGACGTGCTCAAAATGACATAACAGCCTTAACTATCTGTATTCTGCATCTGTTTACGTGGGGGTGATTTCTTAGCTCTTATCTTAAAAATATTCCTTTCGCTCGCAATATGAATTTTGTATCTTTTTATTTCTCTTCTTCCGGGATACTTATGGTTAAGGAACAATGCCGAAAATACCTTGATCAATTGGTACAATCAATCTTATTGAAATAACATTGTTTTTACCAACATTCAAATTATTCTTTGCTAATTCAAGTCGTTTACCAAAGGTTATGTATAAACAAACGAACCCAACGCCAATTTCAGGAATAATTTGTAAATTATAGCGATTATCTTTTAAATAGTATTCTATGTTTGCTCCACAATGCAAATAAACTATATTTATAAAGGAGGATAATTTAACTGCCATCAGAGATTCTATTTGTTTTTTTTCATTTTCGTAATTAAAAATTTTATTGATTCCCAAAACAAACCCTCTTCCCATTAATAAATGATTATTTCCCATTGAATAATCAACTTTTCCTATTGAGAAACCTATTGAGGAATATTCGTGAAATTGGTAATCTGCTATAAATCCAATTCGATGTTTATTAAAAAAAGATTTCGTCATATCTGTGTCATTTTGAGCCATTGAATTAAAGCACGTCAAAGAGAAAAGTAGTGCATAACTTAAGAAAATAATTTTCATATAAAAGCAAAATTACAAAAAAGCATGTGAAGTTTAGAAAGTGCTCAGGAATAACACTTTTTATTTTACCGGTAATATATAAGCTATTAAGGACAGATCGCTTCTGGTTTTTCAACGAAATGGTGATTTTTATCTCTAGTTCCCGGTTGTCCTCCATGATCACCCTCTTCAAATAAGAAATTTACGTAGTTAAAGCCAAAATGATCAGTCAGCGTGTAGATACAGGATAAAATAAATTCGGAGGATCCGGTACTTCCCATCCGTTGGGTGAAATAGTTGGTATTAACTATTTTTACAAAAATAGTGTCTCCTTTCGTTTTTATTTTTTCCAGCTGAATTTTATATATTTTTCCAACCAAGACCATAGCTGAATCCGCACTTTTAATGCTACCCAGTTTGTCTCCTCTTTTCATTATAATCCCTGCCTTATGCGAATCAAATGATGAATACCAAATGAATGAATTCTGTTTTAGAGAATCGTCAGCACAAGAATCGTCTGTTACTTTACTTACGCCTGTTGAAGTATCTGAAAGATTATCAACATTACTTGCTTCGCTAATAACAGAATTACAAGAAGTACACAGATGAAGATTAAATATTAAATATTTTATCATATTTATTTCATTGCTCCGCAAAAGCTTATGGGCACTTAAAAAATCGGACTGCAATAAGTTTTATGCTCTATAATTTTATCATCGGAGTAATTAATCTCAGAACATAGAATGTTATTGTTTGAATAATTTTTCATTTTACTGTTTTTTTTACCATTTTTAAAAGTCAACCGAGAATATGCCCCTGATTTGTAAAATATAGTCGCTTGTCCTGTTTTTAATCCATTTTTGTATTTACAAATAAGTACATTAACGCTATCAATTGTTTCTATCCATAAACCTGTTTTATCTCCATTTTTATTTTTCTTATTCTTATTTGACTTTATAATTGGAGGCTGGCAACAGATAAATAAAATAGATATTACAAAGCAAAATATATAACACCTTTTAATCGAAAATTTTCTCTCTTTTTTTAAGATTGTAACTATCTTACTGAATATCATATTTATCTATTTGAAAAAATACATCTTTATCATTGGGTGATTTTTTTCAACTTTGCATTTTATTCTGAATTGTATTGATTTTCGAATCGGGGACACTTCCGCTTTTTCAAATTCGTTTTCTGTTTCGCAATAGCTTAATTTAAGGCATCCCATTTTCTATCATATTAGAGTGCATAAAGATACATAATTTTTATTGAATTTCCTTTGTTACAATATGATTAGTTTCTGCTGAACTGATTTTAAAATCTGTTTTATGAAACCGGTTGTTATATTCAAATATTTTGTATCTTTGTAGCTAACTATGTTGGATTTTGAAATTTTTTGAGATTTCAAAACACAAACAATGTACATACTAATTGAATTTGTAACACGAAGGCACTAAGATTCACAAAGAATTTCTTATTATTACTTTGTGGTTAGATTTTGTGATTTTTTAATAGTGACAGTACATTAATAAAAATAAAATACTATGCAAACGGTAGATATAATGCAAGAAATTAAACGGTTGCCACTCAATAAAAAATTCTATGTGGTGGAAGAAACCATTAAGTCCATTAAAAAAGATGAATTAAATCACCAAATGGGATTAGCTGTTGATGAACTTTACAATGATTATGTAAACGACAAAGAGTTAACCGCATTCACTACTTTAGATTTTGAAAAATTTTATGAAGCAAAGTGAAATTTGGTTGATAGACCTTGACCCAACCAAAGGGGCTGAAATACAAAAGAAAAGACCGGCTATCATTGTCAATGATGATAAGCTAGGCAAACTACCTTTAAAAGTAATTGTGCCTCTTACCGACTGGAAAGACCGATATAGTATTGCTACATGGATGGTCAAAATTGAACCTGATACAATCAATGGGCTAAACAAAACTTCTGCAGCCGATTGCTTTCAAATTCGTTCATTATCGCAGGAACGACTTATTAAAAAACTCGGCACTATTGATACGCAAACCCTTGATGAAATTAAAGATGCTATCAGAAAAGTATTAGCGATGTAAAATAAAAAAGCCCCGCTTTCCGGAGCTTTTGAAAGTTGGTTTGTTTTTTTATTTTTTCTTCTTCCCATCTCTAAATTCCATCTCCTCTATCTCCCTCTTTATCCGCTCCGTCTCCGCAGTATCTTCTCCACTCTCAATATATTCCTTAAACCCTTCAAAGAGTTCCAGCATTCGTTTTCTATTTCTTTGTAATTCATTTATGCCCATTTCTGAAAATACATATTTGCTCCCTTTTAATTTCACAGCTCCGGAAAAGCTTGTGTTCGAGGAGCAGTTTCCGACATTTTATATTCTTCATATTTTCCTGAATAAATTGCTATCCATTTCTTTCTATTGCCAAACCAATAAACTGCGTTTATAAAGACAAGGAAAATTAAAGAAACAATCATACCGGTTTTTTTTTGCGATTTTCTAAATTAAGACCCTTAACATCTGAATAACCGGGGAAATAAGGATAATATAAAATAGTTATTCCCTTTAACCCAATTTCAAAATTCTTTCTATACAAATCTTCAGACATGTCTATTTTTTTATTATATACCTTTTCCTCTATGACATACTTATACTGTAAGGATACAATCCAGTCATTTTTTTTAAAACTAAATGTAAACACCCGCATCTCTTTTAACTCAAATGCATTTAAAGCTACATAACCAACTAAAGCATAACCAAACAAAAGCCCACCTAACAATAGCCCCAAGAAGTAAAATAAATTCAAAATGTATTTCATGGCTTCTTATCATCATCCTTTGAATATCGGGGTAGTTTCTGTTTTATCTGCACCAAATCGTAAACTGCCAATAATATTCCGTTTTTCTATTTTAAAATTGGGGTTTAGTCATTTGCGTTAGTAGGATATTAAATATTACCATTCTATCCACAAAGTTAATTTTTTTTATCAATAACGAAGGGGTTTATAAACCATTATACACAGCTGTATAGCTATTGCCCACATCATAAAAAGGAAAAGAAGTTCAGACGGATAATTACATAGTGATTGGATTTAAGGTATAAACACAGTCACTCGTTCTTCACTCCTGTTTTGATAGAATGATTTTTACCGTTGTCGGTCACCTCGAAAAAGTAAACCCCATTTCCAACATCGTTTAAATCAACCTCTACAAATGTCTGCCCTTTGGGTACTGTGGCATCCACTGTCTTTATTAATTGACCGAAATTATTCATCACGTTTACATGAACAATTCTTTCATCCAAACTATTTATAAGCAGGTAAGTAATATTAACTAAAGGATTAGGAAAAACATTGAATGAGAGGTCATTTTGTTCTGAAAAATCCTTAGATGTTTTCTTCTCTTTTTCAGCCATTCTTTTTGAACTTCCTTTTGGTGAATTATCTTTTGGATCCGGATAAACCCGTGGCCATACACAAATAATATTACGTTGTAAATCCTTTTTATTGGTGATATATCTTGGCCATACACAAATAATATTCTTTCCGGGTCTGAAATTATCTATGGCGGCATTTCTTACAATGGAAAACTCCTTGAATTCGTTCTCTTTTAATGTCATGCTTCCTAAATTATACTCAAAATCACCTTTATCAATCCCAGGGTTTGACTCTCCTCCACTACGATCCAGTGACACTTCAAGAATAACTTCCCCATTAAATAAATCTGAAGAATTATTTTTTACCTTTCCACTTAATGAATACTCCCCTTTCTCATTTAATTTTTCATTAGTTGACAAATCAATTATATCAAGCGATTGTGACTTGCCTACAAGCGCAAGTATAATTAGACCTGAAAATAATAACGATTTGATAAAGATTCTAATCATGGTTTTAACCCTATTTTCGATTAAACCATAAATTTACTACATTAAAGTGAGAAAAACAAGTTTTTTTAAAAATTTTTTCCACATTTTATCAAAAAAGATAAGAATTAGCTATTTTAGCGGTGATTATTGCGATTTATACCCCTATACCTCTATACCTTTATACCCTATACCCATGATAAACCTCTCCGATATCATTAAGAACCTGAACAAGGAGGAAATACGACATTATAAAATATTTACTACTCGCATTGAGACACAGGAAGAACGGAAAGACATTAAACTTTTTGATTTATTAAAAAGCGGAGAGTATAAAGATGAGGATGAGGCACTTATACAAAAAATTTATCCCGATGGGAACCGGAATGCATTTTACCGGTTAAAAGGCAGGTTACTCCGGGAAATTGAAAAAAGCCAATTAGTTTTATATGATGAGTTGGATGAAAGGATTAAAATCATTAATTCTATAAATCTTGCAAGGATCTACACTTATAAACGTGCCTATCGCCATGCCTTGTTTTTGCTCATAAAAGCGGAAAAATCTTCCGTTGAATTCAAGTATTATGATTTATTAGATATGATTTACAACCAGATGATCGAAATCAGTGACCGGATTGATAGCCCGGATCCCGCTGAAATCATCCGTAAAAGAGAAGAAAACGATATACATTACCAGGTGGTTAAAGAATCTCAATACATTATTTCATCGCTAAAACACGAGTTAAAAAAAACAAACTTCTCGAGCCGGAAGACGAATATTACTGAAAAGTTACAGCATTTGCTTGCTGAATTAAAAGTAAAAGAAGAAACCTATAAATTGCCTGAGGTACGTCACCAGATTTTTACTTGCGTGAGCGAGATACTTCTTCAAAAACAGGAATTTAAAACCCTCGAAGAATTTTTACTTAAAAGCTGGTCTGATTTTGAAAAATCCAATTATTTCAACATCAGTAATCATGAACAGAAAATTACCCTTCTTGGTTGGATTATTAATACCTTATTTAAGAATAAAAAATTTACGGAGTCACTCCATTGGACCGATATTTTATTAACTGAATTGGAGTCGTTCAATAAACTTTTATTTAAAAAATATATTTTTATTTATCATAACGGTCTGGTTATCAATTATGCATCTCTAAACCGGAATAAAGAAGCCATTGCGCTTCTTGAAGGATTAAAAGAAGATCCAGCTTATAAAGGAATCTCATTTTATGACCTTTTTCTCTATCTAAACCTCGCTACGTTGTATTTTAGTGAACAAGATTTATCGAAGGCAGTAAAGAATCTTTCTATGATTTTACGAAAAGATAAGTATGATAAGTTGGAACCACAAATTCAAATGCAAATTACTTTTATAGAAGTTATCATTCATTTCGATTTGGATAACAAGGAATATATTTTTAACAGAATAGCTGAAATGAAACGTTCTTTTCGTTCATTATTAACTTTGGAGGCGTATGAAAGAGAGTTAAAATTCCTTAAACTTCTTCGTGATTTTTTGCGTTTTCCGGAGCCATTTTCCAACAAAAAAGTACGTAAAGGCATCGAACAATTCTTATCCATTCCCTATAAATTAGAACCTGGAAGTAATGAAGGAATTAATTATAATGCGTGGCTATTATCCAAGATAAACCGGAATAGTTATTATAGTAATTTGCTGAAATTGATGCAAAGCTAGGGCTTGTATCAAATAAAAATTAACCGCTAATTTACGCGAATAAATAAATTAGCGGTTAATTTTTTTATTTCTTTGTTCGCGTATATTCGCGAATAATTAGCGTCAATTAGCGGTTAATTTTAGTATTTCTGTTTCAGGTTGGTATAATTCATCTTCTGACTGCGTAAGAAATTACTCTTTTCTTATAACCCCTTTGGCAAATTACCCTCATCTTTGTATTAAGAATCAGGCATAAAAAATTTTTACACAGTCAAAAAGGAGGGTAACTATATGAAAACCAATCACAAACTACTCAGTACCACTACTACCTTAATTTATTTATTGCTAACTGTATATTGTTCTCATATACTGTATGCAATAGATTATATCAGCATAGCAAATGGAAATTTGAATAACATTGCTATCTGGTCTCCGGTAGGAACTCCTGGCAATAACGACAACATTATTGTAAATCATACCATCGATCTTACTTCAGACGCGCAAATCAATGATATAATTATCAATGGGGGCAGTGTCAATGTAGGAAGTTACTCTATATCTGTATCTGGTCAGATTTCAGGGGTTGCCGCATCGAATTTTATCACTACTTCTCTTTCAAAACTTGAAATAGCAGGAAATTCCGGTGCTTTTTCTTTTCCTTCTGGTATTTCAAAACTTCAAAAGCTAACCATCAATAGAAGTTCGGGTGCTATTTCAGACCATTCGTTAGATATGGATGATAATGTACCCGCCGATAGTGTAGTACTTGTGTTAACCTCGGGAATCTTAAGATTAAGTGCAACCTCTAAGTTATTTTTGAATTCTCATGGAGTAAAAAAGTATATTCCCTGTTCTTCCTCTTCTTATGTGGAAGGAGTTGTTTCCAGAAATATTAAGAAAGATGCAGGGATGCATTATTTCCCGGTAGGTGACGGTGGCACATTAAGGTTAATGTCACTCGAAGTGACTACCGGTGGAGTAAACGAAGAAAATACCAACGAATGTCGGTTTTACAAAGCTATTCCGATAAACTATAATTACATTGATTTTGCCAAACTTCCGGGTGGCATTACCGATAAATATTATTGGACCAGTAACCGTGTTAATGGAGCAAATACCCGCAGAAGATTATATTATGAGTACAGCGATTTTGGAGCTCTGAATTCGGCTCAACGTATTGCGGATCTTTTATTAGCAAATAACAGTGGTGTACCCGCATCTAACTGGACAACTCAAACTACCCCTGTGAATGTAAATGATGTAAGTAAATATGTAGAATTTGTAAACAGCAACGCATCGAATGATAATTACTGGACTTTTGGTTCTCAAAGCGCGGGTTCTCCGCTACCCATTGTAGAAATTGTTAATCTTAATGGGAAAAATGAGGATGGAATTGTTTCGGTGGAATGGGATACTCCTCAGGAATACGCTAAAGTTCAATTTACGGTAGAAAGTGGATTAAACCCAAGCAACATGGGATTTGCCGGTAACCCGGAAATAACTGAAATCAAAAAGGGTTTAACACACTATGTTTACAGAGACCTCGGTGAAAAATTTCCTGCAAATTTTTACTACCGGGTAAAAATTACCAGAAATGCAGAAACAAATGATGAAGATTATTCTAAAACCATTGCGGTAAGAGTCGAATCAGAATTTAAAGAAATAAAAGTAAGTGAGCCCTATCCGAATCCTTCCAAAAATACACCATTACAATTCACAGCGCTTATTCCCGAAGAAGGAACAGTGTCACTCATAGTTTATAATAATCTTGGACAGGTAGTGAAAGAGTGGTTGATGGAAGGCACACCGGGCTTGCTGAAATTTGAATTGCCCGTGGATGAGTTGGAGAAAGGCACGTATTTTTATTCTGTAAAATACAAATTGCAAAGTAATAACGGAAAGTTTATCAAGCTGAAAAATCAAGTCATTGGGAATGAAATAGGAATTGCAGATAGTACGAAGTAGGTAAACTGATTTAGTGCATCTTTTTATTTTATGATTATTTTTTGGGAGTAATTTCTACATACTCTTTCAAAAAATCAGGACAAAAATCGTATCCATTGGGCCAAGCAATGCCACCTCCAGGTTCTATGGTAGCTTTCTTAAAATAATTCAGTTTAAGAATTTCCTTTGTAAATCCTTTTCCAATAAATGGTAAAAAATTTACCGTTTTTGATATACCATCATTGAATTTTAAACGGATTCGATAATTATTTAAAATTTTTATTCTCACAATCTTATTCATAATAAAAAAAATTATTTTAATGGCTCTATTGATTTTAAAGGTTTGGGAACGGCTGATAATTCCCAGTTTTTGATTAATTCCTTTCTGTGATCATCTGCCCATTCTAAAATTAATGCATTTGCACGTTTAGACATTTTGCCTTTAATTATTTTCAATGTTTTAATATCATACTTTGCTTCGTATTCCTGATATTCAGCATGAAAATGTGGTGGGGAATGATCATTAAAATACATTCTTACAATAATTCCAAAAAATCTACTAATCTCAGGCATTTTTATCTATTATATCTATAATAACTCTTACAAAATAAAACAAAAAAACTGAATTAATCAAATCGCGTACGAAAAAAATTAGGATAGCATTGCTACTGTTATGTAACACTAAAGTTTTCACATCTTCACCCATTTTCCAACAACTACCCCTCCCCTGTTTCTTAACACTATAAAATAAAACCCGGCAGAAATCTCTCCTATTGGAATTTTATAACGATTATTAAATGGAAAAACCGAAAGCTGTTTAACAGAGGTGCCACTTGAATTATAGATTGTGATTTCGTAAGGTAAATCAGATAAATGTTTAAAAATCTCAATATTCAAATCATTCCCCGATTGATAAAAGAGGAAATTATTTTGATAATAGACGTTCTCTTTTATTGACGTAGCAGATGAAAGTTTATACATAAAAATTCCTCCTCCAAAATTACCAATTACCATTTCTGATGAATTATCATTGGTTATATCTCCCATGCTTAAAAATATTCTATGACCTGGAATTTTCACGGAGTCAATCAGAAGAAAATTACCGTTCAGGTTATTAGCAATATCATCGTATTCATAAATCCATCCATTTTCTGAACCGGCTAAAAGTATGATTTTTCCCTCCGATTTTGTAAAAAGTGGTGCGCAATACCCCGTGCAACATTGTTTCATCACATCTACTTTTCCTAAAAATGAACTGGTTGGTGTATCTGAAAAATCCGGTTCTGTTAACGTACCTATGTTCTCGTAGTATTTTATTCTACCTCCCCTCTCCCCTATTATAATATCCAGTTTTCCATCTTCATTCAAATCAAATAACTGCGGAATGGCACTGTTCCCGGCATCAATGTTCTTATAGTTAAATTGTTTTAAAGCAAAATTAGCTGGTGAATTTACTTCGGCAGTATCCAAAAAAAGATGAACATGACCCTCCAAATCCCCTAAAAGTAAATCTGAATCACCATCATTATCCATGTCACCGAAAGCAGGAGATAATCCAAATAAACCAAACGAAGACGCAGATAAGTAATCATCCGTATCCATAGTAAAAGCAGGAGAGGAAAGAGTTCCAGTATTTCTAAAATACATTAATTGCCCGGTTTGCTTACCGTTATTATAGGTATAAAATTGATTCCCGATCAATAAGTCCTTCAACCCGTCTTTATCCAAATCAATAAATACGGGCATGGCACCGGTTCCCACATCAATGGTTTTTCCTGACCAGAGAGTGTCACTGAGGTATTGTAGTGAATAGGATGTTGTCAGTGAAGTATTTTTATAGGTAAAAATCTGGTTTATATTAGCCGAAGCAGGAGGAGCATTTGGAGCCGCTATAAGGTCCTTGATATTATCATTGTCAATGTCAATAAGATAAGAAGCGGGAAAAATTCGGATATTTACTTTATCAGATGAGGTGGGGAAAGTCGGATTTTGTTCAGTAATATTTGCGTAGTTATTTGTTCCCCCATTCGTGAGTAAATTCAAATAATAAAATGAGATGTCACCGACCAACAAGTCATTATCGTTATCTCCGTCATAATCCAAAGCAAGCAAGGTACTGCCTGCATGCAGATTATTCTCAACTATGCCATTTTTAGCCCACCTTCCTCCTGAGCAGGAGTCATTCAGATTAACATTGTTAGTAGAAAAATCTTCAGAAAAATTTCCCCAACAAACGGGAGAAGAAAATAAAAGAGTGTCACAGGTACCAAAATTATCCATAGAAAGATTTTTATAATAAACCACTCGGGTGCCAAACTGATCAAACGAAAGTATATCCATATCTCCATCGAAATCAATATCTGCAAAAGCTGGAATATCAGAAGAGGGACAAAAGACCGGAAGAGAATCTGCTTTCAGCTTAATAGAGTTATTTGAAAATTTAAGCTGATTATTCTTCATGATTCCTGTGTAGGAACTTATGTAATCGTACTCAGAAGTAAAAAGGTCATCAACACCATCACAATTAAAGTCATATACATGTATCCAATTATACATTGCGGGAAAATTAGTTACATACTCGGGCGCATGACGAAAAGGAAGCAATTCATTTTTACCCGTATTGATAAAAGTTGTAAGTGTATTTCCGTCTCTGTCAAAGATTACCAGGTCAGGAATATTATCTTCATTCAGTTTACAATGAAAAAACTGTGAACTGTTGAATCCGCCGGTGAAGGGCCAATCAATAAGTTTTCCATTTTTATAAAATGTTGCGGAATCCCAGAGGGAATAAGAAAAACCATTAAAGCCGGTAAGTGAGAATTTAGTGACGGATTTTAAATTTTGTGCCTGAGTTTTCCATAAAGCAAAGAAAACGAGAACAAAAGAAATCCAGGTAATATACTTTTTCATTCGTTTGAAGAGTGTAGTTTTATCGGTTAAAATAAATTAATCTGGGAAAAAATAAATTAACCGCTAATTTACGTGAATAAATAAATTAAACGCGAATTTACGCGAATAATTAATGTCAATTAGCGGTTAATTTTTATATTCATTTGTTCTATCTCGTACAGTTTAGAGCTTGTAAAGAACTAAAGTTTACAGAGTTGAAGTAAAATAACCCGCTATTATTCCGTCAAATTCAAATTTACAAAATAAATTCATGAATTTTCTTGAAATTACGGTTAAAAAATACAGTCGTTGATTCTTAAACATTAATAGCTAATAATCAATTACTTACAAAATCCTACCAATGTTTGCCTTTTGTGAATAAAATACCCGATTTTTATTGGTTTTCTCAACTGAATTTCATTACCTTTAGCTTTTTTTTGACCGGAATTTTGACTCTAATATTTATCCGGTATATAATTTTTCTTAAGAATATTTAGCTTCGAATAATTATTACTGTTCATTACCCAAATTAATTAAAACGCTAATTGAACAAGAAAAAAAAATTTAGCCACTGATTACACTGATTAAACACGATTTTAAGATTTTTTGCAACATTAATCCGTGTAATCTGTGGCAAAATTGTATTTTTTCATTTTTTGACTGAACAGTAACACACATTTTTTATTTTTCAAATTTTTAACCCTATTAACATTAGTAATTATGAAACAATTTTTAATCTCATGTTTCACATTTGCCTTATTCGGAATCACCGGATTTTCTCAATGCCTGATGGTGGAAGTTCCCTTTGAACAAAGGGTAAACCAATCGTCTTTCATTGTAGAAGGCAGGGTAAAAAGTAAATCCTGTTTCTGGAATCCTGAACACACTCTGATATTTACTTCTAACATCATTGAAGTTTTTAAAGTATTTAAAGGTGGTTCACTTCCCTACGAATTGGAACTGATAACAGAAGGAGGATTAATTGGTGGCGATCTCCATGTTGTCAATCCAACCCTTGAGCTGAATGCAGGAGATGTAGGTTTATTTTTTTTAACTAAAAGTTCTACGTCAAAAAAAATAATTTCAAACCGGTTTATAGATGAAAATTTAAAATTTATTCCCTTTGCAAGCGCTCAGGCATTTGTTAAATATGATGAATCGAATGGGGAGGCAATTGATCCTTTTAAGAAGTATCAAAATGTAAAAACGGAAGTTTATCAGAATATAAATTCCCGCCTTAACAAAAGTTACCGTGAAGTAAAAAAATATGATTTTGAAAAAATTGTAGCCAGAAACATTGACTCAGAGCGTAAAGCACAGATTTCACGCGCCGCTCCAGTTATCAGTTCTTTTACTCCTACTACAATCACTGCCGGAACTCAAAGTGTTTTAACAATCAATGGCAGTAATTTGGGAACATCCGCTTCAGGCACTGTTAAATTTAAAAACGCTGATGACGGTGGTGCCACGTATATCAGTGCCGCCTCCGATAGGGTTGTTAGCTGGTCATCCACACAAATCCAGATTAAAGTCCCATCAAATGCCGGCACCGGAACCATACAGGTGGTGGTTTCAGGAGGCGGCGGTGGCACTGGAACTTCGGGTTCAAGTTTAACAATTTCTTACGCACAAACCACCATTAGCTCTCCTGAACAGGAAGCTGACTTATACAACCAAAATGGTTCGGGTGGTTATACCTATAAATACAGTACAAACACTGCTAACAGTGGAGTAAACTTCGATACGCATACAACAGCAAAGGCGGCTTTTCAACGCGCTCTAACAAGCTGGAGATGTAACACAGGTTGGAATGTGTTGGAAACAGGTGGCACTACAACCATTAATTCAGCGGGAGCAGATGGAACTAATGTAATTATGTTTGACAATAGCGCCGGTGCGTTGTCTTCCGGTGTTTTGGGCACTGGCTATAGTTATTATTCCAGTTGTGGTTCCCGCTGGAGAGTAAGTGGCATTGATATTAAATTCAAAAGAGATGGAACAGGGGGTGTAACCTGGGAATTTGGTCCCACTGCCCCCTCAGCCGGTGAATCGGATTTTGAATCAGTGGCACTGCATGAGTTAGGTCACAATCATCAGTTGGGACATATTATCAATAGTGGAAAGGTTATGCACTATTCTATTACAAACGGAACTTCCATCCGGACACTTGATTCAGGAACTGACATAGCCGGTGGAAATTATGTAATGTCACATAGTACAACTGCCAATCTTACAGCATGTGGGCTAACCGGAATGAGTGCATACAGTTGTTCTTCGCCGCCCGTTGCTAATTTTTCTGGCTCACCAACAAGTACCTGTAGTTCTACCTTATCAGTTAATTTCACTGATTTAAGTACATATACACCAACTTCCTGGTCATGGACATTTACCGGTGCCACTCCCTCATCTTCCACTTCTCAAAATCCTACAAGCATTAGTTATAATTCCTCCGGTACTTATACGGTTTCTCTTACTGCTACAAATGGTTTTGGCTCTGATATTGAAACTAAAACCAATTACATACAGGTAGGAGGAAATGCCATACCCTATACCGAGACATTTGAATCAGGGACTTTTCCTCCCGGCGGATGGTCCATTACAAATACAGATGGAGGGTTGACATGGGCAAGCAGAGCATCAACTACCGGAAGCGGTGGAACCTCAACCACCGTTGCATGGATAAATTTCTTTAACTATAGTACAAATGTTGGAACTACAGATGAATTAATAACCGGTAAAATAAATTTATCTGGTGCCACAAACCCAATTGCACAATTTGATTTAGCTTATGCACGATTTTCAGATAGCAACAGCGAAAGATTAAAAGTATTTATTTCCACGGACTGTGGTTCATCTTTTCCTACTACCTTATATAATAAATCCGGCAAAGATGCTGATGCCGTTTCGGCAAACCTTCGCACAAATTCTTCCAGTCAAAGTTCTGATTGGTTTCCAGCTTCTTCTGCTGACTGGAGAAAAGAAACTATTAATCTCTCTGCTTATGTTGGTCAAACTGTTATATTAAAATTTGAAGCAACAAATGGTTTTGGAAATAACCTTTTTATTGATAATCTCAATGTACTTGAAAATACTTTTACTGCATCTATTGTGGGTACTAATGTTACTTGTAACGGAGCAAGCACCGGTTCAGCAAATTTAACAGTTACAGGCGGAACAACACCTTACACCTATGCTTGGTCTAACGCCGCCACCACAGAGGATATTTCCAGTATAGCGGCGGGTACTTATACAGTAACGGTAACAGATGCTGGTTCGTTAACTACAACCTCCAGTGTCACAATTACTCAACCCACTGTCTTGTCTTTAACTATGGGAAGTACAAATCCAACCTGTTCAGGTGGAACAAACGGTTCTGCAACGGTGACAGTAAGTGGAGGTGTTTCTCCCTATACATATCTGTGGTCAAATAGTACCACCACATCAAGCATCAGCGGTGTATCAGCGGCAACCTATACAGTGACAGTTACTGATGCAAACGCATGTACAAAATCAAATTCAGTGACACTCACTGCTCCGTCTGCGGTTACTGCAACTATGTCTGGAACTAATCCTAGTTGTAGTGGTGGCACCAACGGCTCTGCTACTACTACTGCAAGCGGTGGTACTGCGGGATATACTTATTTATGGTCTAATGCGGCAACCACATCGACTATCTCGGGATTATCTGCCGGCACCTACACTGTTACAATTACGGATGCTAAATCTTGTACCGGTTCCAATTCAATAACCATCAGCAATCCTACAGCAGTTACTGTTAGTGTCACCGGAACAAATCCATCTTGCAATGGTAGTTCAAATGGAACTGCTACTGCGTCCGCATCCGGTGGTACGGGAAGTTTCACATACATCTGGTCCACCGGATCAACTACTTCTACTCTCACCTCGTTAGCGGCAGGCACTTACACTTGTACTGCAACAGACGGGAACAGTTGTACTTCCTCAGGAAGTGTCACTCTTTCAAGTCCTTCTGCTCTCACATTATCTGTAACCGGCACTAATCCTGGTTGTAATGGTGGTACAAACGGTTCTGCCACAGCTACCGCCGGAGGTGGCACTCCAGGATATACCTATGCATGGAATGGCGGGCAAACTACTCAGACGCGTTCCTCGTTGGGAGCAGGTACCTATAGCGTGACTGTCACTGATTCTAAGAGTTGTACTATTTCCGGTTCAACTACATTAACAAATCCGGTTTTATTGACTGTTTCTACTTCGGGAACAAATCCAAGTTGTAATGGCGGTTCTAATGGTAGTGCCACTGCTACCGGTTCCGGTGGAACAGGTACAATTACTTATACATGGTCAAATGCGGCTACAACCTCAACTATTTCTTCTTTAATTGCAGGAACCTATACTGTTACTGCAACAGATGCTAATAGCTGTACCGCAACTACAAGTGTCACTATTTCTAATCCTGTTCCTTTAACACTTTCTGTTTCCAGTACGAATCCGAGTTGTAATGGAAGTGCAAATGGTTCCGCTACAGCAACACCTGGCGGTGGCTCCGCTCCCTATACTTATTTATGGAATGGAGGACAAACTACTTCCACTTTGTCTGGTCTTACTGCAGGCACCTATACAGTTACGGTTACTGATACAAAATCATGTACAATTTCTGGAAGCACTACTCTTTCAAATCCTACAGTAGTTACAGCTACATCTACCGGAACAAATCCAAGCTGTAACGGAGGTACTAATGGAACAGCAACAGTATCGGGTGCAGGTGGAACCGGAACATACACTTACGTTTGGACTACAGCCGCAACTACTTCTACGATTTCTTCTTTGTCTGCCGGGACTTACACAGCTACCATCACTGATGGAAACAGTTGTACTGCCTCAAGTAGTGTCACTCTTACTACTCCAACCGCTTTATCTTTGACTGTCTCAGGAACTAATCCAAGTTGTAATGGAGGAACCAACGGTACTGCTACTGCAACTCCCAGCGGAGGGACTCCTGGATATACTTATTTATGGAATGGTGGTGCCACTACTTCGACCCGCTCTGGCTTAGGGGCTGGCACTTACACCGTTACTATCACAGATGCAAAAACATGCACTGCTTCCAATAATGTAACTCTCACAAATCCCACATTATTATCTGTTTCAACTTCAGGCACAAATCCAGGTTGCAATGGGGGTTCAAATGGTAGTGCCACTGCTTCAGGCACCGGTGGAACAGGTGGTATTACTTATCTCTGGTCAACCGCCGCAACTACTTCTGCTATTTCATCTCTTTCTGCAGGAACATTTACAGTCACTGTCACTGATGCTAATAGTTGCACTTCTTCTTCAAATGTAATTATTTCAAATCCCGCCGCGATGACTCTTTCAACTTCAGGAACAAACCCAAGTTGCAATGGCGGAACAAATGGCAGTGCTACTGTTACTGTAGGCGGTGGAACTTCTCCTTACAGTTATCTCTGGAGCTCTGGTCAAACAACAGCTATTATCTCCGGACTTGCGGCTGGATCTTATACAGTTACCGTTACAGATTTTAAATCCTGTACTGCCTCAAATTCTGTTACTATTTCTAATCCTGCTTTGTTAACTGTATCTGCTACAGGTACAAATCCAAGTTGTAATGGAGGTAATAATGGTACTGCTACTTCCACTCCGTCAGGCGGGACTGCACCCTATACCTATAACTGGTCCACAGGTGCAATTACTTCTACGGTTTCCTCACTCTCTGCCGGTACTTATACAATCACAATTACAGACGCCAATAGTTGTACTGCTTCCTCTGGTGTCACAATCTCAAATCCATCACTATTGACAGCTACAACATCAGGTACAAATCCAAGTTGTAATGGCGGTTCTAATGGTTCAGCTACTGCCTCTGCAGGTGGCGGTACGCCCGGATATTCGTATTTATGGAATGGAGGTGCAACGACTCAATCTATTTCTTCTTTATCTGCAGGCACTTTTACTGTCACCATTACCGATGCAAATACTTGTACATCTTCCACGTCAGTGACACTTTCTAATCCCACAATCCTCACTGTATCAACCTCCGGAACAAATCCAGGATGCAATGGTGGATCTAATGGAAGTGCGACAGCAAGCGGCTCAGGTGGAACACCCAGTTATACATTTTTATGGTCTAATTCATCAACAACATCTATTATCTCTTCTATTTCGGCAGGCACTTATACTGTAACTTCAACAGATGCAAATAATTGCACAGCTTAAGCAAATATTACTCTTACAAATCCTTCTGCTATATCCATTTCTGTATCGAATACAAATCCATCCTGCAACGGTGGCTCAAACGGTAGTGCCACAGCTACAGCCGGAGGGGGTACTTCTCCATATTCCTATCTATGGAACTCAGGACAAACCACTACTACCGCATCCAGTCTTGTGGCGGGAACATATACTATTACTGTCCCCGATTCAAAATCGTGCACTAATTCTGCCAATACTACTCTTTCCAATCCCGTTGCTGTTTCAGTCAGTGCCACCGGTACAAACCCCGGATGCAATGGCGGTGCCAATGGTTCTGCCACTGCCTCTGCCAGCGGCGGTGCCGGTTCTTATACATATTTATGGAATACCGGAGCAACCACTTCCTCCATTTCTTCGCTCTCAGCAGGCACTTACTCTGTTACGGCAACCGATGCTAATAGCTGTACTTCCTCCGGAAATGTAACATTAAGTAATCCTTCTCTGCTTACTGTTTCCGCATCCGGTACTAATCCAAGCTGTAATGGTAATTCCAATGGTACTGCTACCGCTGTTCCATCCGGTGGCACAGCAGGTTATACTTACCTCTGGAACAGTGGCGCAACTACTCAAACCCAAAATGCGTTAGGTGCAGGAACTTATTCTGTTACAGTCACTGATGCCAACTCTTGTACAACTT
>Ga0156225_103_pt2 | contig 54839 bp, 39 predicted proteins | sample RifCSPlowO2_12_FD_107873 | JGI IMG/M metagenome (GOLD analysis project Ga0156225, IMG submission 107873) | Bacteroidetes bacterium RIFCSPLOWO2_12_FULL_37_12 | reverse complement strand
AAATACGATGGAGGGGGCTACCGAAGTTTCAGTTCAACACAGGATTAAATCGCACCTTTGCGAAAAGCAAAGCTGCGTTTAATCCTTATATGTTAGGCGCGTATGTCCAATCAACCGGATTTCTTTCTCTACCCCAGGCATCGTAGTTCTGCTCGTAGATGACAGCGCCACTTTCGTCCGTAAGTTTGAGAATAGAACCCAAATGATCTGTATAAACATAATACATTTTATCTACATTATTATGCCTCACATTTATAGCCGTTAGCCCATCGCCTCCGGCAATATAGTGAACTTCGTAAGTGTCACTACCAATTATAATTTTTTCGTAACTGCCGGAATAAATGATTTTTTTAATAACAACGCCACTTTGTTTTAATTCAGTTACTTTTCTTGCATTGCCAGCGCCGTATTGAATAATAAGTTCATAATTATTTTCTGTAATGGTTTTTGTTTTATTGAAAGGCGTGTAGGTGATATCTTGATGGTTATGGCTGATAATGTTATGGGTAGCAGTGCCCTCCTCATCCTGGTTAATTATTTCGTCTGTCAAAGTGATTGTCTCTACTGCGTTGGGTGCTCCGCGTTTGTATATATAAGAGCCAAGACCGGTTTTGGTGGCGATGTTGCCGTTGTCGGAGTAGGTGAGTGTCACTGAAGGTTTTCCATTCACAGTAGATTGGGTAAGACGGCTCAAATCATCGTAAATGAAAGATTCTTTGAGGTCACTTAAATTATATTTTCGTTCGTCTAAGTTACCGGTGGTGAGATTCCATGTTAAACTCAAACTCTGAATGGAACCGGCATATATATCAGTGACGAGACCATATTCGTTAAATGTTTTATAGGTTTTTACATTATTACCGAGGGTAAATTCCGTGTATTGGCTAAAACTGTTCATAGCATCTGCTTTCCAGATAAATTTGCCATCGGCAGAATTATTTATTTGTGTAAAATATCCTTTGGCATTAAAACTTCTATCAACGCTGAAACCGGAGGGGTATGTAGTTTTTATTGGATTGCTGAATTTATCATATTTATAGGTTGTAGTATAATCAGCGCCATCAATTGTTTCTGTCACTGCTGTATTTCTTCCGAGTTCGTCGTATTGGTAAGATACGATGTTTCCTTCAGGGGTTGTAATTTTTTTTACCTGATTTAATCCATTTCCGGAAGTAACGTATTCATACACGGTTACGCCATCTGGTCCCGTTTGTGTTATTATTCTTCCAAGAACATCGTATTCCATAGCGGTAGTTCCTTTTGCATCGGTTTGGCTTATTAGTTCGCCGAAAGCGTTGTAAAGATACTCAATAGTTCCGGCATTGGCATCTATTAGTTTGGTTTGCCTTCCGTATTCGTCGTATTCAAATGTTGCAACAGTGATACCATTAGTAATGTCTTTCACATTGCCGTCGCTAAAGTAGGTGTAGGTAATTGTACCGCCGTCATCTTCTGCTGTAATTAGTTTTCCCCCGGCATCGGTTTTCTTTTTTGAAAAATGTCCGGAAGGTTGATTAGTTACGGTCACTTCTGTGCTTCCCGGTGTATAATCATAAGTAGTGTATCCAATAGAATTAGTTTCAGAATTAATTCGTCCAAAGTCATCATATACATAGGTTGTAGTGACAGTAGTGCCACTTTGGCCAAAGGAGGGTGTGCTTGAAGTAATGAGTCCTTTTTCATTGTAGGTTTTTACTGAAAAAACGGATTCATTAAACCCTTCCGTTTCTGTTTTTACTGCCCTGCCGAATCTATCGTATCCTATTTTAACAGTTGGCGCTAAAAAATTAAGTGAGCGCAAACTGACCGATATGGAAAAAATGAAAATAATTTCAGAGGGCAAAGGGGTTATGCCGAATTATTCATTTATGCCGGAAGAAAATGTAAAAGCGGTAGTGGAGTATGTGAATACGTTGAATTGAATTGAATATGATATCAGCTTTTATTTTTGTGTGTGATTGATTTTATTTAATTTTTTATTATCTTATAAATAAAATTTTTATTTAACGTAATGACCTTTAGAAAATAAATACCTGGCTTAGTATCATTCAAATTCACATCTATACTAGTTTCAAAAGTTTTTCTTTTAAAAAATTTTTCACCCATAAAAGTTGAAAGCTCTAAAATTGTTTCTGTACCTGATAAATTGTTTCCTTTAATTAAAATTGTAAAATGGCTATTAGTTGGGTTTGGAAAAATAAGTGCATTGTTTTGTTTTTCATTAATCAAGTTTCCGTTTTCATCACTCGTATTTGATACGGAATTTTCTTGATAATTTTCTTCATAAAAAGAACCGTTATAAGGAATTGTTTCATTAACTATTGACTTCATTTTCCGCATTGGAGAAAGACAGAGGTTGTTTGCAATTTTATAAGTCCCTGCCTTAAGGACTGTATTGGGTAAGATGGAAATACTATTGGTTGCGGTAACTGTAATATTATTTACAATAGTCATTCCACTCAAAATAATGTCAGTACCCGTTATATCTTCTAACAGGTCAAAATTTCCCTGTAATTCAATGTCTTTTGGTTTGACTCTGAAATATTTAGTTGTTTCCACCCAACCTTGTTTGTTAAAAGCGAGTTTGATTCTGTATAAACTTCCATGTTTCAAAGTAACACCTAATTCAGATAAATCATTGTTATCAATAACAATGGAGTGAATAGAAATATTTTTTAAATTAACACTAGCGGCAGAATTACGCAACCATTTTGAATGGTATGTTTGAGCATATGGTTGATATGTGTCATTTACTTCAACAATTTCTATAAAAAAATAATAAAAATAACAAATACAACCCAAAAAAGGGTTTAGTGGGTCTTCACAATTAAAAGCGTTGGGATTATCACAAGTACTTTCAGGTAATTCTTCTTTCGTAACTTCAATTTCCCAATTCGCCTCACCACAATCCTCAGTAGGATATGGATAAAGTGTGATTTCACCATCAATACATGGGGTTTCTACATTACTTCCATTTATAATCATTCCCATTGTTAAAGGTACTTTATACCATACATTTCTGCAATCTTGCTCGGATCCACTCCCTCCTGTTGTTACTGTTCCTGTGGGAGAAGTAACGGTAGATGTAGGGCAATAAGTATCTATTGAAGTAGCACCCGTATTACCCGGATCAAGCCAAGTAGCAAACCCACCATTTACCCATGATTTATAGAATTTGCCGTACAATTCGGATTCTCCATTATTTGTAGTTGGTGAAGTGCATTCAGAATTCCCGCCTGCCAATTGCCCAACAATGCGGTGAGAGCCATCAAACAAAGGGGAACCGGAAGAAAAATCCTCCATAACACCGATATCCCATTTTGGAACTCTCCAAAAATTGCCATTAGAGTCATCAAGATTGTCTTTGAAGGTGCTGGATATAAGATTCTGGTTGGAGATTGAAATTTTTTTTGGGTCACCTTGTGGATGATGAATTCCCGTAAAGGGTTTCTGTGGATTAGTGCTAAGTGTCCATCCTGAAAAGCATGCTCCAATTGAGGATAAATATTCTTTATCGGTATTTAACTGGAGAAGTAAATAATCTGAATTTGCATCCACAATAGCAGAGTTTGGGTCTTGAGATAACATTGTTGCCCCGTAAATACTTTTGTTTTCCGGTGAATCATAAGTGCCGCAAACTTTATTTTGGTAATTGAACCAAAATATCCAGGTGCCAAAATCAAAAATATTTACGTTATTATTATAAACATGATTTGCAGTAAGAAAATAAGGTTTCCCATCCTGAGCCGTATTATTAATTAACGCCCCGCTCCCAAATGCCATATAGTCTCCATATTCCCCTGTGGGAACCCGATAAACAATTGCCGCTACCGAATTGATTTCCTTTTCCCAAATTGCGCCTTCCGCGCAAGCAACATCTTTGTTGCATGGTCCGGAAAGATCCCCGGTAAGTTCCTTATGAAAAAAATCAACAAACACATGAACTGCTTTTGCAACTCTTAATTCCCCGCTAAATTCCACATGAGAGGGTTCATAATATTCCAGAACAATTTTTTTCCCCTCTATCAGTTGTGTTCCAAATGGAATAGCTTGATTGGGGTTACTGGGATTATTTTTTGATGTAAAAGCTCCCAGAATCATGGAACTGTCCTCATTAAAAATGAATAGAGTTGCACCAAAGGGGAGATGAAATTTATCAAAATAAAACTGAAGTGCATAAGCAGAGGATGATTCAAATCTTACTCTCCATAATTTTCCTCCATCGCTGAGTGTTTGAAGATAACCTGTATTGGTAAGTTCAACACTACTGTTTAACACTTTTCCATAATATCCTGTTTTGCATGATTCGCAATTTTTATTTTTAATAGTATCCGTTTTTAACTTTTCTATAGCATTATCTATGTATGGTAGCTGTATAGTTGGAATTGCAAAATTTTCATTGATTCTCAAGCTTACAGGCACTCCTCCGGAACTCTGTTGCCCATAAGAAAAAGATTTGTACATTAATAACAAGAAAAATATAATTCCAATTCTATAAATTATAAATTTTTCTTCTTTAGTGTTTCCACCTCGGATCCGGTTTAATAAATTTAATTTCATTTTGTTTGAAGTTTTCCATTTTAACAATTCTATTGTAAACTGTACTATCGCCTTTGCCGGATAGTATAATTTCGGTCATTGATATAAATTGTATTTCATTATTATCCTTTATTTTAGGAACCAGACAACAAATTCTATAAGGCATTCCACTTTTAGCAAAGTATTGGCTTGCGTCTCTTTTAATCCAAAGTCGAAAGAGGTAATTATTATTATATTCATTTTTCAAAATGTCGTAATTACTTTCGGGTAAAAGTCCACCCCCAACACTCCAGTCCACTACCAGAAGTGTATAATAATTAAAAACATTTTTGATTTTAATAGATGGATCACATTCCCATGAATTAAAAAACCATCCGGTATTTTCAGAATATTCGGAGTCTGATTTAATTATTCTATAGTACCAACCTGGTTGCCCAAATCCAGAGCATTGGCACTCTATTTTTGGAACTTCAATCGTATAATCCTCTAACTTCAATTCCTGTCCTAAGATTGAATTTGGAAATATTAAAGGATGGAAAAATTCAGTAACGAATATAATTAAGCATATCTGAATTATCCATTTTGTTTTAATAAAATTCATATTCATTAATTTTTTTCAGCAACATTTTTTATCATTCTGTGAAAAAATTTAACCTCTTTATAACATTCACACCATTATTCTCTTTCAGAAATTTCCAATATTAAACTATCCAACTTTTGCCTTTGTTCGTTTAATTGGATAGTTAATACCTTATTTTCTTCTTTTACAATTTGTAACTCCTTTTCTACATTGTTCAATCTGTCTTCATGTTTAAAAAGGTAAAGGAATATTTCTTCTATCTTTTTCATCATTTTTTCCATCATGTTACCAAGATTTAACCCCCCTTTTTCTACTTCTTTGGCAGAAGGAATTTCAGGTAAGTGTTTGTTTAATACGATAAACTCTTTTACTTTATCTAACTGCATTAAATTATAATCTTCGTTAAATACATAATCGCACCATGAGTTTTTAACAAAAACTATTCCAGTTGTTATTGTGCCGCAAACGGATAAATGATCACTAATTTTAACAACATTATACCTTGGATCAATTAGGAATGGAGTTTCTCCAGTTTGACTATTATGAATACCGAAGTAATTTACAGGGGTATTAACTTCAACTAAAACTGGTAAAAAGCCCCACATCTCCCATTCATGTGTAGTAATAATATCATCCTTAGAAAACATAGTCCATATATTTCCCTTTTTTGTTTCAAGCAGGATATTTACATCTTCACCTATATTGGATTTTATATGAAAATTCTGGTCATTAATAAATACGTTATTGAGATTTACACTACAGCTCTGATTCGAGCACACATGCATAATGCTACCATTAACTTCGAGATTTCCGTTTATAATAGTTTCGGCAGTACGGTTATTTGTGATATTACCCAACGTAATACGCGTCACACCATAACCAATTCCCGCAGGCAATAATTGTTCTTCAATAGAGAATATAGGTTCATTTAAAGAATTATAAATCTTCAAAGGCGTAACAATTCCAGCGCTAATGTCCATGGCTTGAATTGTTAATGATGCATCAATGGGAGCCGTCATAACACCAACCCCCACTCTTACATTTGAAAAATCCGGTGCATTGGTCGGCATACCTTTTCCAAATATCAAATTTCCGGTTGTTGAATAAATTGTATTATCATTGTTCCCTCCTGTTACGCCACCAGCTATAATTATAGAATTCCCACTCTTCAGATAACCACTTGCAACTACATTACCTGTAAATTCTGCTCCTATATTACCACTGGCAATAATTTTACCACTTACCCACAAATCCCCATTTACATCCAATTTATGTTTAGGGTCAACTGTCCCCACCCCTACAAACCCTTCATTAGTCATAGTTAATACCACTTTCTTGGTTACATTATCATTATCAAGCGCTTTGAAAAAAAGTGGTTTTTTATCTCCTGAAATCGGTTCAATATCCCATACAGAATTTTTGTTGGCTGTTTCGTTATTATCCTCTAATCGAATTCCGTAATGACTACCCCCACCTGTATTATGTATTGTTTTTATATGTAGCGCTTTTTGAGGGTCCATTGTTCCAATCCCTACTCTTATTTGTGAATAACCGGAGGTGCTTCCCCCAGGCGCTCCGTTGGCAATCATCAATTTTCCGTTTGTGTAAATAGTATTAATTGTATTGGCATCCGAACCACCGGAGAAATAAAATGAACTCCCGCTTTTAAAGAACCGCGATGCTATTACATCTCTTGCTGAAACTAAGTCAACAGAAGAGCTTATATTTCCTGATGCAGTGACACTTCCAGACGAAGTGACATTTCCCGTTGCAGTGACACTTCCTCCTGTGCTTATATTTCCCGATGCATTAAGATTTCCCTTGGTTTCAATATTCCCATCTGCCATCATCTTAAAACGCCCTCTTATATTCCCATTTACATCTAATTTGAACTGAGGGTCATCTGTACCAATTCCTACAAATTTGTATCTATTACAGATAAACAGTTTGTCGGGATAAGTTTTATTTTCCATCCATGCGTTTTTAGCGGCGTTGTCACCTTTACATTCCACCCCGCCCGTTTGAGTTCCTCCATTTCCATTATCTCCACCATCTCCGTCACCTCCCCCACCAACCTTATCACGAATGATACACATTTCAAAATTTGCGGCTGTGGTAATTTGTTCCCTCTCCGCCTTCACAATATATTTTTGACCTACAATTAATTGTTCCATACGCATCCGGGGAAGTTCGGGCGGTTGGGTAGAAACTTCTTTACGCAAATGTAAATCAGGGCATGTATTTTCAAAGAGCGTTAGCTTTGTGATTTCTGCCTGGGGTTGTGTTTCCGATGGCGATACAATTACTTCATGCTCCGGTGCATTGGCTGTAAACTCAAACCACATCTCTGCTTTTTCCATTTTATATACATCTTTAGGGCAGAGTTCAGCAGCAGGAGGTTTAGTGATTCTTTGGGCGCAATTACTACCGTCATTTTGAGAATAAGAATTTTGCAGAGGGAATAAAATGGTAGATATTAGAATAGAAAAGCCACAAAATAAAGCATGGCTGTTATATATGGCTGTTATATGTAGTATCGGAATTAATTTTTCGCGGGGGGGGGGGCGATTGATTTAATATTTACGATTTTGGATTTACGGTGTTCAATTGAAGGTTGAAAATTTGCGTAGTTTTTCAAGCAGAAGATTGAAGCGTTAGTAATGGATTTCATAGTATTATTGAGTAAAAGAAGGGTTAAACTTTATAAAAAGGAAGTAAGGATAAAAAAGCAAATATACAACAAATTTTTTTAAAATGCAACATTTTGTGGAAAAAGTTATCCACATTGATTTTTTACCGTAAAAAAAATTTACAAAAACTTGTTAGTGGGCAAAAGTTCCTGTCCGCACTTTCTATCGCTACAAACATAAATAAAACAAGATGGGGCTTTTTTTTTCTTAATGCGTCATACACCCATTCCCATCCCTTACTTTTATCACATAATTTCCGGATAAAAGAGAACTGAATAAAACAGGCGTATTTGCCGCAATATTATTATAAACGTAAGATGCTCCTCCATCTATTGAAAAATCATAAGGTGCTGTTCCACCGTTCACCTGAACCTGAAATTGACCGTTATTCATTCCAAAACATGAAACGTTTATTTGTGAAACTAAACTGATTGCAATTCCAGGTGGTTCCCCTAAAATGTACGAGAAAGAAGCTGTGCAACTCTTACTGTCCGTAATTGTAACAGTATATGTTCCTGCAGTAATGCTTGATAAATCTTCGGTGGTGTTTGAGTTTGACCATAAATAGGTATAGGGAGGAGTTCCACCGCTCGCTGATAAATTAAGTGAACCGGTTGCATCGCAAGGGCAGGTTGGCTGAACCGTACTGGCTGAACTTGTGATTACGGTCGGCTGTCCAATAGTTACATAGGCAGTATCCTGAAAAAAATAGTCATCTTCAATAATGACAGAATAAGTACCAGCGGTGAGAGATGAGATAGTTTGAGAAGTGGCTCCGGTTGACCATAAATAAATATATGGCGCAGTTCCACCGACAGGAGTAGCAGTTGCTGAACCGTTACTTCCGCCATTACAGGATGGGTCGGTAGAGGTAATAGTTGCTTCCAACGGTGGTGCAAAAGGGGCAACACATCCGTTATTCCCATAAGTGGGTTCTCCACTGTTTGTGTATGTAACGGTAGCGCCATCTTGCTCCCCCGGATTTCCTGCCTGGTTTAATAATTCATTGGGTTCATATTTTACGGTGTCACTACAACCTGAACCAAAATTCATAACAAGAGTTCGGTCACCGCAAGCAGGAGTGCAATAATTTTTAAAATGTCCGTTTGTATTCCCGGCACATTGAAAAATTACATATAATGTATAATTCAAATCAACAAAACTCATCGCTGAACTTACGAGAGCAGAACTTGTAACTAATAAAACCTTTGCGTTTGCTGGGATTATCCCACCTGGAGGTTGTACTAAAGAACCTCCACCGGTTATTGTTGCATTGGTATTGGCGACAAATGCGGCTGTATTTGCATCCTGACAAATGCCCAAATAGGAATTAAAGGGCCATTCAACGGTCAAATCAGAAGTATTCACAGGAGTTTCTCCGGTTTCAAATTGTACCATTTCCTGCAATCCTTCTGTCAATCCTCCACATGCATCTACCATAATACTTTTGATTTCAATACATTTTTCGCACGAATCTGCTATTACAATAGTTGGTGAAATTCCATCGGTGAGTGTGCCATTGGAAGCTTTTAAAGTGTAATTACCTGCCAGGTTAAATTGAAGATTTGAAACAGTGGCACACCCGTTAACAAATGTTAAAGAGGTAGTTCCAGATAATGTTCCTGGACCGGAATTTTTAGATAAAGTGGCACTTCCCATAAAAGTAGATGCCAGATTTCCACTATTATCAGTGGCACAAACCGTAGTAGAAAAATTTGTGTTTTTATTAGTGCAATAGGGAGGAGTAAAAGTAAACACAAATTTTTCAGGTGTAATAGCGGCACATCCAAAATCCTGTCCTGTGTTTACACTTCCTCTGGAATTAGCCGACGGTCCGGTCCATGAAAAATCGGTATAGGTTGTACCGGTTCCTGTAAGTTGTAAGGTATTTCCAACGGCAGGTTCAGGATCTTCATCCACTCCAATATTCACGGAAGTCATTCCGATAGCAGGACCATCAGCGGCGGTTATGACTCCTTCATAACTAAGAAATTGAATTACGGTAGATGTGCAAGTATTGTATAGCGCCACACCATCAGGCGCACCATTCTGAAGACCTGTCCATGAAAACCAAACAGTGCCATATCCATCACATTGATCAGGAATAGTACCGCTAAGATTGAGATTCATGTAGAATTTACTATCGCCACCATTGTAGGCAACTAAACGGTAACAGGCGAGATTTGTACCGGCAGGACCTGATATCTCAATGCCCTCATCCACATCGGCACCGGCATTGTCGTAGTGAATCTCGTTTATGAAAATCGTTTGAGAAACAGAGCGATTTAAAAAAATTAAAATAAAAAAAAAGAAATGTAGAATTTTCCTCATGAAGTTTTAAGGATTGTACATAAAAAACCACGTTAAAGGTAAAAATAAAAATAATATAAAGCAAATTTATGTTTAAATAGTTGGAGGGTTGGAGGGTTGGCTAATTCTTTTTTTTGATGTGCTACGAGTAATTCTTATTATAAGGTGCTAAACAATTTTTGCTAATAAAAACGTAATGTGTTAATTTTGGTCTAAAGTGCCGTAGGCACGATTTTATTTTGTAAGGATGGACTTTAGTCCGTCCTTCAAGCTCAACCATTATAGTCCATAAGTGCCGTAGGCACGGTTCATATCAAATATTTAAAAATGATTCGTTCCTACGGAACTCAATTTCAAAGATTTGTCCTTTCTAACATCACTTGTAACACATCAAATAAAGAATTAGCCATTTTATGTGATTCAGAAAATTTTACGTATCTTTGTCTCATTATGGTCACAGTTACAGAAAAAGCCAAGAATCAAATTACCCGTTTAATGTCAGATGGTAGAATGGGTGAAGATTATCATTTACGGGTTGCTGTTACATCAGGCGGATGTTCAGGATTGTCTTACAATCTTGATTTTGACAACAAAAATAATGAAGGGGATTTGGTATTTGAAGATAAAGGGGTTAAAATAGCTGTTGATAAAAAATCACTTCTTTATGTTGCCGGTACTGAATTGGATTTTTCGGATGGATTGAATGGGAAAGGATTTCAATTTAAAAATCCAAATGCAACAAGAACCTGCAGTTGCGGGGAAAGTTTTGCCGTTTGAAAAAGTATTTTTTTGCATATATTAATGCATACTATTACATTTTTGCCATCTATATCATTTAAAATCAATTTCTTTGCTTTTGCCGTAGTTTTACTGGCAACCTCATGCACTATCTCTGACAGGCAAGCAATAAAAAAATTAGAAAATACTTTTAGCACAATACAAGAAGAAATTCATTCAAAAAAGAGCGAGCAGAAATTACTCACTAATTCTGTTTACAGATACCATAAATTTCTCGGAAAAGGTTTTCTACCTTCTCCTGCTATGAAGAAACTTCTTACTCCGGAATTAATGAATTATATCAATGTAAATTATCATTCATTATTTGAAAAAGTGGAAGAAGTACGGATATATCCTTCAGCCGGTGCCCGAGTTTTTGCCTTAGACAACGAGTTTAATGCAGAATATGTATGGGAAAAACTTTATACTGGAAAATCGTCTGAAACATTTAACAGAATTATTTTTTTATTTCTTGATTTCGTTTTTATTTACAAAGACCATTTAATCATTTTAGAAAATGATTTTGCAAACCGGGAACTTTCACCCGTTCAGAAAAAATCAGTTGTAAACTATGAAAAACCATTCAAAAATTATAATCCTGAAAAAGCCGAAGGAGAGTTTTCAGTTTCTGTTACAATAAATGGAACGGGAAACGAAGATTTTGAAAAAGATACCCTAGAAGAAAAAATTTTAAAAGGATACATTACTTCCCGCCAACTTATTCATAAAACACGAGAATTAATCAGCCAAGATATGACTGAGCAAACACTGAAAAGTTCAAAATTTCTACAAATCAATTATACTGATTTTTTTAAATGGGGGTCCGATGATAAATCGCTCGAAATAAAACGATATCCGATGATTTGGGTTGACAACTGGCTTAGCGACAGGGCTACCGAAATAATTAAATATCTTGAAACAGAAACCGCATTTACGGATTCAGAGGGGATGCTCGATTCTTCGGGAATATTAAAAGAAATATCCAGCTTATATTTCCCATTTGCTGTATTAAAAAATTATGGTTGGATATTTGGTTCAACCGATCGCACAAAATATTATTTATTTCAATCCATGGCTGGTAAACCACAATTAAACGGATTAGTAAGATTCACCGGTTCAGATACACTTTTTGATAAACTGGAAGGAATGGACATAAATTTTGATGGTTGGGATGATCTGGCTTTTACCGAAAACATTGATTCTGTAAATAAAACGCTTACTTTTTTTATGATTTCAAAAAACGAGAGTTATAAACTAATTCCAGGCGGCATCGGTTTACATTCAGTCAAGCTTCTTACTGAAGAAAAGATACTATTAACCCAAAATTATTCTAAAAAAGATCCTATGAAAATTCAACTGAAATATTTTAAATGGATGAATGATAGTTTGCGACTTGTGGCTCAATCTTTTTCAAATCCAACACATGGCTCCCTCGATGTAACAATATGCATTAATAATGTGTGTGATACCAAAGGATTTAATCCCGATTCACTTAAAGGTAAAGATTGGGAAATTATGGTTGAAAAATTATCAAACTATCCCCCGGAATGGTAAACGACATTTTAGCATCGTATCTAGTACTTTATCCACATGTATAAGATGTGTGCGAAAACAAAGCACTGCCAGCCGTAGATAAACATGTCCTTCTATTAATGTAGAAGAAATATAAAAACTTTTCTCCTTTCTTATTAATTTTAGAAATCTCTGAGTCATTGTATCCGGATCATTCATCCCATCGTTATACCGGAATAAAACCACAGAAAAATCAGGAGGAAGAGGTGCTTCGATGAAAGGAATTTTTTTTATTCTTTCATAAAAATATCTTGCCAATAAAATTTTTTCTTCTATGGATGCTTTTAGCGCTTTCATTCCTGCAAAATGAATTGTAAGCCACATACGCATTGCCCGGAAAGGTCTGGTTAGTTCAGGAGAGAGAAGTGATGGATATAATTCTTCCTCTTCGCGATAAATATCGTGCATGTAATTTGCCTGATATTTAAAGGATTCCATTAAATATTTTTTATCGCGTATAAGAACTGCTCCTATTCCATAAGGAAGAAATAATCCTTTATGAGGGTCCATCACTACAGAGTCGGCATAGTTGATTCCTTTCATTATTTTTTTCCCTTGAGGTGAGAGTAAAAAGAATCCACCGTAAGCGGCATCTACATGAAACCATAAATTGAATTTCCTGCAAATTTTCGAAAGAACGATCAGATTATCACAAGCACCGGTATCGGTAGTACCGGCATTTCCCAAAACGAGCCACGGATGCAATCCTGAATTCTTATCAGATGAAATAGTGTCACTCAAAATAGTTGTGTTCATCCTGAAATGTTTATCCATGGGAATTTTACGAACCTTTATATCACCTAAACCAATTACCCGTAATGATTTTTCTACGGAATGATGCGTTTGGCTACTAAGATAAATAACCCAGTTAGTTTGGTTCTTGAATTTCTTAATAAATTTATCTCTTGCAGTTACCAGCGCAATAAGGTTAGCCATGGAACCGCCCGAAGTAATATTCCCGGCGGCAGTGTTGGGAAATTTAAGCAAGTGACACATCCATGAAATCATGCGATTTTCAAGTTCCACCGCACCGGGGCAGGCAAAATAGGCACCGGAATAGAGGTTTGAAATATCAGCCATATAGTCCCCTAAAGCGGCCCAGGGTACTCCTCCTCCGGGTATATAAGCCACATAACCACTTGAAGCCGGGTTTACTCCTGAATTTACTATTTTCTGATTAAAGATTTTGAGTAAATTTTTTGAAGACCCTGGATTTTTATTAAGTAGTTTTTTCCATCCGGGAAGTTTTTTGCGTCTTTGAATAGTATAATGTGCAGGTAAAGTTTTTAAATCAATAAGGAATTTTTCTGCCCATTGACTAATATCTTTATTCATGCGATTAAACCGTTGTTGATTCGGTTCTAATGCAGATGAAATTTTTTCTAATTTTTTGATTTTGTCCGTTTTCATTTTTTATAAAAGATGCAAATATCCAAGAATTTTTGTTACTGTTCAGTACCAACGCAATTAAACTTAAATTGAATAAAAAAAATATTAGCCACTGATTACACGGATTAAAAATGGTATTAAGATCTTTTTATAACATTAATCCGTGTAATCAGTGGCTAAATTGTATTTTTTTTTCTTGGGCTGAACAGTTACAAAAAATTTTCAGTATATTTGGCTTTTTAAATGAAGTCCTTCCTGCTTAAAATAAGTTTAATTTTTACCGTATGTCTGTTGATTCTTCCTGGTATCGGTAAAGAATTACATAACTACCAACACAAAGATGATTTTCATTGTGTCAATAATTTTGAATCTCATTATCATGAATTACGTCATTTTTGTGGTTTATGTAACTTTATTATTCCTACTCACCTGCCATTTCAAACCCTGATTGGATTTCATACAAATCAGAAATTTCAACGGGTTATTTTCTGTTATTGTGTTGCTGAACTCATCCCCGGTTCAAAACATAACATTCAATTACGCGCCCCTCCTTTTGCGTAAATTGCTCCTCCCCTATTTTTAGAATAGAGATTTGTACACCCTATTTTGTGTATGATTTTGTTGTTTCAATTAACCGGAAACAAACTATCAAACTTCAAATGTCAACTTAATTTTTTCGTAAAAAATTATGAGAAAGTATTTATATTCCATTTTTCTTTATCTATTTATTATTTCAAATAGTATTGCTCAACATACCATCTCAGGGAGAATCACAGATATTCTTACACACACAGCGATTCCATTGGTGAATATTTATATTCCTGACCTGAAAAGAGGAGCGGCAAGCGATGAAAATGGTCGTTTCAAAATAGAACACTTACCGGATGGAAAATATCTGATGATATTAAAACATATTGGTTACGCTTCTATTGTAGAGAAAATAGCAATTATACGAGATACTATTATGGAATTTCAATTAGTGCCAACCGTTACGGAATACGATGATATTATCGTCACAGGAACTTCAGCCGCTACTGAACGTAAAGAAAATCCAATTCCGGTGGTGGCAATCAGTAAAGAAAATCTGAACCAAACTATTTCAACCAACATCATTGATGCCACTGCAAAGATCCCCGGTGTCTCACAGATCACAACCGGTACCGGAATTTCAAAACCGGTTATCCGGGGATTATCCGGTAACCGCATAATAGTACTTCAGAATAACATACGGCAGGAGGGTCAAACGTGGGGAGAAGAGCATGGAATTGAAGCTGATGAATATGCCATTGACCACGTTGAAATCATTAAAGGACCTGGTAGTATCTTGTATGGGTCAGATGCAATGGGTGGTGTTATTAATTTACAACCTTCTTATATTCCAGAAATTGGAAAAATCAAAAGTGAACTATTTACTACTTTTCAAACCAATAATTCTTTATACGGTTATTCCTTAGTTAACTCAGGGAATCTAAACGGTTTTCATTGGTTAATCCGTGGAGGTCAAAAAATGTCAGGTAATTATTCCAACAGCTATGACGGTACAGTATTTAATTCCGGATTCAATGAAAAAAATTTTAATGGCACTATCGGATTAATAAAGAAATGGGGATTTGCCAATTTACATACCAGTTCATTTAATCAAATCATTGGTTTGCCTTCCGGAGAACGAAATGCTTCCGGTCAATTTTTAAGAGAGGTTGTTTTAAATGATTCAATAATTTCCAAAAATCCGGTGACAGAAAAAGAAATAAATAGCTCCTACCTTTTTGACCCAAAGCAAAAAATTGAACATTATCGCGCCCAAGGTGAAGTCAGCCATTTATTGGGAAAGTTCAGATTTAACTTTGATATAGTTGCTGAAATAAATAAGCGCATGGAATTTGAAACCTATATTCCACAGTATTCTATCAATCCATTTAATCCATTGAATGCTCCTGATTCCGCGGCAATTATTTTGAATAAATTAAATTTCTATCTACAAGAGAAAATTTTTATCCCTGAAATTTATGAGATAGAACCCACTCTCGGATTTAATTTTGACTATCACAAAAATTCTATTGGGGGGAGAGAATTCATTATACCTTCATTCCAGGAAAAAGGGGTTGGAATTTTTTCTTTCTTTAAAAAATCAATTATGAATTTTCATTTTTCAGGAGGCATACGCTGGGATATATTTTCGATACAAACGGATGGTATAAATTTGGATTCAACAGGTCATATAGTTTCTCAAAATGATCTTTTGAATTCTGAATACAAATTTTATCCGTTTTTATCACGCTATTCCAATGGGAGTTATACTTTTGGAGTAAGCTATAAAATAAACAAGAATCATGTCATTAAATTGAATATGGCAAGGGGTTTTCGTTCGCCAAATATCTCAGAATTGAGCGCAAACGGTCATCATCACGGCACAGACAGGTACGAAACCGGTGATACTTTGTTAAAATCTGAAACAAATCTGCAATACGATGCTGGATACGTTTTAAATTCTGAACATTTTACTTTTGAAATTTCTGCTTTCAGAAATTTTGTGAAAAATTATATCTTCAGTCATAAACTTACTTCCAGACAAGGCGGTGATTCCGTGCTAATTGATGACGAAGGCGGAGAAATCCTTAATGTTTTCAACTATGTTCAAAACAATGCACTATTATTCGGTGGGGAAATTTCGATGGACCTACATCCACATCCTTATGATTGGTTGCATTTTGAGAACAATTTTTCATTGGTTATGGGCGAGTTATCTGATTTGAGTGGTGTCACACAATATCTTCCTTTTATTCCTGAACCAAGGTATATTTCCGAATTGCATGCTTTTTTTAAAAATATAAGAAATCGTTTTATAAATTGTTTTATAAAAGTAGAATGGGAGATACACCTTCCTCAAAAAAGATTCTATTCGCTTTATAACACGGAAACTTTTACTTCCGGCTATAATCTTTGGAACACTGGCACTGGGTTCGATTTTACAACCAAAAAAGGTCTGCGAATTTGCCAATTCACTTTTTCCGTCAACAACCTTTTGGATGTTTCATACCAAAATCACTTGAATCGTTTGAAGTATATTGGTTACAATCCTGCCACAGGGAGAATAGGACTCTATAACATGGGTAGAAATTTCAGTGTAAAGTTGATTTTTCCTTTCGAATGGAATGTGAAAAGGAATTAGGTATTTAGGATTTAAGTAGTTCGTTAAATTCTTTTTTAACAAAATCACACACATCTAAAAGATATTTTTCTGTAAAATCAAATTTGATTCCTGCTGTATCATATACTTCCGGTATGGATTTTGTAAATCCCAATTTTAATGCATCTAAATAATTTTGTAATGTCTTATTGGGATTAATACAATTATTTTTCCAGAGAGCCAGTGCTCCTAATTGAGCGAATGCGTACTCAATATAATAAAATGGAGAAGTAAAAATATGATTTTGTTTTTGCCACATAAATGTCAAATCATCCTCATAGCCGGACCAATCTGCTATATCAGGATGAAATATTTCAAACATTTTCTTCCAGGTTTCTCCCCTTTCTTTCGGAGAATGAAATGGGTTCTCATACACCCAATGTTGGAATTTGTCAACTAAGGATATCCATGGAAAAAGTGAAATAATTTGTTCGAGGTGTTGAAGTTTTGCTTGTCTTAATTGCTCGCTATTTTGAATAAAAGCGTTCCATTGATTCATAGATAATAATTCCATTCCCATGGAAGCTAATTCCGCGATTTCGGAAGGGACGTGTCTGAATTCTCTTAATTCAAGTTCGTTCATAGCAAATGAATGAACCGCATGACCGCCTTCATGTAGCATGGTAATCATATCTCTGAAAGAGGATGCTGAATTCATAAAAATGAATGGAATGCCTGTTTCATCCAATGGACAATTATAACCACCCGGCGCTTTTGCTTTACGTGATTCGAGATCCAGGTGTTTAGATTCATTCATAATGTTAAGACATACAGCAAAGTATGGATTTACAGCATCAAAGCAATTAATTGATTTTTCAATTAGTTCATTGGTGTTATTAAAAGGTATAACCGGTTCCATTCCTCTTGCATCAACCAGCAAATCCCACGGTTTCAAAATAGTTAATTTTAGTCCTTGTTTTCGTTTCTCAGCAAACCAGGCATTTAAGGGACACATCACACGTTGTATCGAATTGTGAAATTGATGACAGTCGGCAATGGTATAATCAAATCTTTCCAATAAATCAAATGAAAAATTTCTGAAATTTGAGTATCCTGCATTCAGTGCCATTTGATGCCGCATCCTGATAAGTTTGGAAAATAATTCATCCAACTGGTCTTTATCCTGCAAACGTCTTTTTGAAATTCGTTCGTAAAAGTTTTGGCGTAACGCCCGATCATTTTTTTTTAAAAAATTAGTTGCCTGCTGGAGGGTTAATTCTTTCTCACCGTCCATAATGGTCATGTCACCGCAAATCCGGTTATATTCCTTTTCAAGTTTCTGAATTTCTGTAAATAGCAAGACATTTTCTTCTCTGAAAAGTTTTGCTTCCATTTCAGCTTTGCGAATCAGATTAATATATCTATGATTCTTTTTTAATTCCGTGAGGTATTGGTTTTTCAGAAATTTGTTATTTAATCTATTAATAAACCGTTCACATTCCGGTTCAATTTCAGTGATAAAATTATTAAAGGCAGTTATGTAGCCATTATTATCCGTATGGCATGTAAACCGGATATATCTCCAGGAACCTTCTTCATTTACTGCTGAGAGCAATTCACTTTTATCTTTTAGCCAACGCATTAAGGAATCAAGAGAATTTATTTCTCTTTCCTGAAGGTTTTTAAAATACAACTCAACATCCTGAAAAGAATTAACTTTTAATTCTTCCGGCAGAAATGTTCTTTGATAATTTTGTTTTACTGGGGGAGCTAAAGTCATAGTTTTTTTGAATATAATCGTTTACCATTGTTACCAGATTTCTTTTTCCATTCGTAAATTCCACTTTTAAAGAGTTCTCAAAATCCTCAAGATTAATTCGGTTTATTAATATTTTTTTCAGCATGAATAGACCTTTCCTGAGCCATTTAGCTTTTTTTTCAGATTCATCATTGTTATAAATTCTTTTTTCTATTTCATCTGAAAGAGTTGTAATGCCATTAATAGTACCATTGGATTCATCTGTATTTTGATTAGTAATTGTTTTAATAACCGGAATAATTTTTTGGGAAATTTCATTCTTTTTCAGAAAGTTCATTAACAGTTGAAAAAAATTTTCAGCCCCTTCCCTATCCGATTTATTTACAACTACTATATCGGCGGCTTCCGTAATTCCGGATTTCATGATTTGAATTTCGTCTCCCGATTCTGGCACCAACACTAAAACAGTAATGTCAGAAATATAAGAAATATCCATTTCATTTTGTCCAATACCTGCTGTTTCAATAATAATTAGATCAAATCCTGCTACTTTCAAAAGTTCAATAATTTCTGTTGTATTGCTCGAAATTCCACCTAAAACACCCCGCGTAGCAAGCGAGCGAATAAAAAATTTATTATGCACATCCGGCTGAGTGAATCTGATTCTGTCGCCAAGAAATGAGCCACCGGTAAAGGGTGATGACGGGTCTATAGCCAATACGGCTATTGCTTTATTTTTAGAATCATAATGGTTTAAAAGGCAATTTATTAATGAACTTTTTCCCGCTCCCGGTGGACCTGTTATACCCAGAACAGGAACATCCGGTATATTTTTAAGTTTGAGCAAAATTTCAGCCCCCTGTTCCAAATCATTTTCTATCAACGAAATTGCTCTTGATAATGACTGTCGGTCACCACTTTTGATCTTATCAATATAGCCGGAGGATGAAATTGTTGTGTTCACGAATTAGTGGGTATAGGGGTATAAGGGTATAGGGGTATAGGGGTATAAAATTAATAATGCATCCCATTTTTTCTAATATGCACCCAGGGCTTCATCTCGTCGTTAAGCTCTTCTCCTCCTGTTATTTTTGAAAAAACAAATATATGGTCATTTAATTGAAATTCACCCATTAATTCTAATTCAAGGTATCCAACCGATGAATCCAACACAGGTCCATATTCACTTATTTTTTTAAGTTTTACATCTGAAAATACTTCTTCATCGGGTTGAAATCGTTTGGAAAAATGTTTTAACAAATTAACTTGATTTTCTCCCACAATATTCAACACAGACCTGCCTGATTTCTTTACCAGTTCATAAATATATCTGTCCTTGTTTAAAGATATGCCTACGGTGGGAGGATCAAATCCTGTTTGAATAACAAAGGATGTCAGGGTACCGGTCAGTTTCCCTTCATGTTGTGCTGTAAGTACGTATAAGCCAGATACAATTTTCCCCAGCGGTTTTTCAAAATTAGGTTTAAGCATGTCATTTTATCCGATTTTGTAAACAAATATATATAATTAACTTTTAATTGTGAATATTAATCTTACGTTTTTGGTTAGATATTGGATTTCTATTCATACTTTTGCTTTTAAAATATGACTATTTTTTGTATTGGTAAAAATTATTCGGAACACATCAGGGAAATGGGTGGAAAACCTGATTCTTCCCCTGTATTTTTCATTAAACCTGAAACCTCCTTGCTTTTAAATAATTCCCCCTTCCCATACCCTTCATTTTCAAATCAAATTCATTATGAAATTGAATTAGTACTCAGAATTTCTTCAAAAGCAGCAATTGTAAAACCTGAGGATGCATTCCGCTATTTTGATGGCATCGGACTAGGTATAGATTTTACTGCACGGGATCAACAACAAAAGGCAAAAGTGGAAGGCAATCCGTGGACACTTGCCAAGGGGTTTGACCATTCAGCTCCTATTTCAGATTTTTTACCATTATCCCCTGAAATTGATTTTCAAAACATTAATTTTCATTTAAATATAAATAATTCATGCAGGCAAAAAGGGAATTCTTCAACTATGATTTTCTCTTTTGAAAAAATCATCTCATATATCTCTGAATATATTACGCTTAGACCCGGCGATATTATTTTTACGGGAACCCCACAGGGAGTAGGACCTGTTTTTAAAGGTGATCGTCTTGAGGGGTTTATTGGGGAGAAAAAGTTGCTTGATTTTTTAATTTCTTAAATCAGAAATAACCGGTACTTAATGGAATGATTTTTCAAAACTCATGTTTGATTTTAATTTTATTCTATTTATTTTCATTTTTTAATATTTTGAAGGGGCAAAATAGTGTCACTCCCGATACATTACTCTATCCAAAAGATTTTTTTCATTTTCCAATTATGCCCGGTGAACAGAATTTTCTCACCGGAACATTTGCTGAGCTCCGCCGTCATCATTTCCATGGGGGTCTCGATATTCGCACTAAACAGCAGGAAGGGTTGGAAGTTTATGCGCCAAGAAATGCATGGGTTTCCAAGGTTAATATTTCAAAAGACAGTTACGGGAATCTTCTGTATTTGACACATCCCGAAGGGTTTCAGACACTTTATGCTCATCTGAAGGGTTTTGATAAACCCATTCAGGATTTTGTGAGACAAAAGCAATATGAAGAAGAAAGGGCAAGCGGTGATTTTTATTTCCCTCCAAAAAAATTCAAATATAAAACAGGGCAGGTGATTGCATATTCAGGAAATACGGGGTCTTCACAGGGTCCGCATCTTCATTGGGAAATACGGGATAAAAAAGGGTATGGAATAAACCCCATGCTTTACAGATTTACTGAACTGAAAGATAAAGTAAAGCCGATCATTGATAAAATTGCCTTAAAAACTTTTGATGCGAATTCCAGGATAAACGGCGAATTCGGACGTTTTGAATTTGCATTGAATGACAACAATATTCCATTTCGTAAAATTAAAGCAACCGGATTGGTTGGACTTGAAGTAAATACGTATGATTTACTAAGTGCTTCTTCAAATCATACAGGCATATTCAGTATAGAATTATTTATTGACAGTGTAAGAATTTTTACTCATTCTATAGAAAAAGTAAGTGTTGAAAATTCTAGGCAGATAAATGCACATACCGACTTTAAAACGTATCTTTTAAAAAACGAATTCTTTCAGAAATGTTACGTTGAAGAAGGCAACCGGCTAACTACTTATACTTGGATTGACAGTTCGTATAAAGGTAAATTCCTTATAAATGAAAATAGAGATTTCAAGGTGTTATTAAAGATCAAAGATGTCTATTACAATGAATCTGTTTCTTCATTTCTTATTGAAGGAAATACTCCCGAAAAGGATACTTTTCAACTTGATGACACAAAAAAAGGAAAGTTATTTGATTATGAAATACATGAAAATCTTCTTAAGATCGATGCCCGGACTATTAAAAATAATATCGGCGTAATACTTTATTTTCCACCTCCTCCCAAAAAGATCAAACCCAAACAGGAAAAAAAAGTTGACAAAAAAAAATCTTCTATATTAATCTCTCAAAAAAATGTTAATGAGGACAGCACAACTTTTGAAGTGATTGAAAAAAATGAAGAATTCATTGACCCGTTTTTACAAAAAGATACTTTTTTTCAAGAACGTTCCATGATGATAAAATATATTTTATTAGAGAAACCAACCTATATCAGAGGAAACAGGAAAGTATTTTTTTATGATTTACGAAAAGGGGTTCCTGATTCCATCGACAATGGTTTCAGAAATTTACCGTTGCTAATTAAAAAAGTAATTTATCCCAGAGAAAAAAGTATTTTTAAAAGTGATAATATAATGATTATGTTTCCTGCCGGTACTTTCAATGATACTTTATACATGGAATATGAGCCAATTACAATGAAGGATTCCGGTTATGTCACTGAATTCAGAATCAATGACCGTTTCATATCTTGCTACAAGGAATTCATTGTAAAAATAAAAGTGGATACTCAAAAATTTAACATTTCTAAAACGGGTGGTTATTCTTCAGGCAGATACGGCGGGTACCGTTATGAAGCAAGTACCTGGGATAAAAATATTCTGACGTTTAAGACCAAATATCCGGGGACTTATAAATTATTGGAGGATGATAACAAACCGGTAATTGACCCGATTTCAACAGCATCACTGCATTATTTGCGTATTCGAATAGATGATGGACTTTCAGGCATCACTTCGTACAGGCCAACGGTGGATGGGAAATGGATATTGATGGATTGGGATGGAAAGAACGATGTAATTTTCACTAATCCTGATGATAAAAATATTCCTGATAAAGGTGAATTTATATTGGAAGTGACAGACAAAATGGGGAATAGGGCGACTTTTAAAAAAGATTTCAGATAAGAAAAAGAATTAATGCTAGATTCGACTATTTCTTTGTTTCATTGTTACATTTACCTCAATCTGTTTTAGTAGAATCCCTCTTAAATTTCTTTCTGAAATGTTTTCGTTGTTTATGAAATTTCTTTTTAAAATCATGAAAATCCTTTTGACAATTCCAATCAAAATAAAAATCCATATCGGGTATTTCCATATCAAAATCGGGAATAGTGATATGAATATCTTTCTCGGGGAATTCAAAACAATATGTATCAGAGTGCCAGGAGAAGTTTAAATTTCCTGGAAATCTGTCTGACCAAACCCATGAATCAGAATTTTTGTTTCTTTTACTTTCGGAATAATCCTCCTCGGAATATTCAATCTTGACAGTATCTTTTTTTTGCGCTTGTGTTAGTTGCATCCAAGCCGGGAGCAAACATAACGTAATTATAAATGTTTTCATAATTAATTTAATTTAAAATTTTAATTACTGAATTATTATATCGCCGAAAGAAGAGTTTATTTTCAATACCGGTACCTCATTCCCTTTACGATTGATAACTTTACTTTGAAAACCTGTCTTGTTAGAATTACTACCCTCATCCACGCTCTGAGGTAACCGGATTTTTCCAAAAGATGTTTCAAGATTGTACCCATATTGAGCGGGTGATTCAAGCCGTATATCAACATCCCCTTTAGAAGAATTAATAATCAAGCCATGTAGGTTTTTTAACCTATCAATCTGTATGTTACCAAAATCAAGATCAATATCAAATTTACCTTCTGTTTCATAAAATTTTATGTCCCCATAATTAGAATTTACAGTAATATTTCCAGCTATTTTTTCCCCTGTTATATCACCAAAATTTGCTGAAATTTCCATGACCCCACGAATATTGTTTAGCGAAATATCACCATAATTACTTTCAACATTCAATTTATTATCGAGGTTCTGAATGGTAATATCTCCAAAATTATTTTCAACTTCAGACAAACAGGAAGGAGGTACATTAATTTCAATATGAACTTTCTTACGGATTCGTTGTCCATGGGAATGGATACGTGATGTTATATTGACTACTTTACCTTCTGATACTTCAATAGTATAATTCATATCATTTAAACCATCCTCCGCTTTTTCTTTCAATGGATGTTTTGAAACCATACTCAATTTTATATAAATCTCGTTCTTCTCCCATCCGGATATTTTAATTTCAGCTTTTTCTGCATTTACGTTCAGGGACATCCCTTTCTGAAAAGGAATTGTTTTTTCAACAATCTTTTTAACCACCTGAAGTTTCTGCGCCATCAATCCGTTTTGAATGATGAAAGCAATAATAATTCCGATAAATAATTTTTTAGTTTTCATGTTTTTTTTATTTGTTTGAATTTTTTATTAAAAAATAACCTCATCCCAGCCCCTCTCCAAAAAAATGGAGAGGGGTGAGAAAGCAGTTATAATTACCATGTTTATATACAAATGAAAATTTGTTTTAGTTTGATTTAATTAATTTTAAGATACCACATATTGCATTAGTTTTTTTATTGACTTATTCTTTTCCTGTTCCAAACGTGTTTTTATTTTGAGTAATCCTTCCTCTTCAGGATATAAACGGATTTTTTCATCCGTATTATTTATTGCAAAATCTATGGTATCTATTTGAGTTTTCATGGCAACAAAAATTGTATCCTTGCAAATCTCGGGTTGCTTTTGACAAACTTTATTAATTTGTTCAAGGGCATTATTTACTTTTTCAGGAATACAATGATTGCCTGATTCAGCATTAAAGTTTGAAACAAACACAGTATCAATTCCGGATGTGTTTTTTTCTTCATGGTAGCTAAAAGATATTTTTTCCTTTGGATTAGACAATTTATCTTTTAGAAATATAATTGCAGATAAACACAAAACTATGACTGCCGCTATTCTCCAAAAAGCCGGGATAGCATAAAGTTTTCTTATTATCGCATGCTTTTTCTTATCAGGACTTTCTAAAGCGCCCAATTTCGCTGAAATTTTTTCCCAAACTTTTGAGTCCGGTTCGAACTCAGGCAATTCATGAATAAATCTTTCAATCATGTTATTTAGTGAGTATTAAATTGTTTTTTTAAACGTATTTATACTATTTCTTCTATTAATCCTACCTCACCCCAGCCCCTCTCCAAAAAAATACGGCAATCCGCCAGTGGCGGATTGAGCGAGAAAGTGCGGTAGGGGTGAGAAATTTGTTGAAATTTTATACTGTTTATATGGAAATCAAAATTTTCATGTAAGTTTGATTTTAGCTTCACCATATATACTTACGTAACCAATCATACTAATTCAAATTAGGATTTAATTCTTTAAGTTTTTTCTGCAACATTTTCTTTGCATGAAATAATTGTGACTTTGAAGTTCCCTCTGAAATGGTCAACTCCTCCCCTATTTCTTTATGGGAATATCCCTCAATTTCACTAAGAACGAAGACCATGCGATATCCGTCAGGAAGTTCTTGTATTGCCTGGTGTAATGTATTTCCATTTAATGATTCGTCCCAATAAACGGGTGTGTCATGAGTTTCAATTTCTAATGATTCTTCAAAATTTGGCTTTTTTAAGTATACTAATGACGTTCTTACTAATATAGTTCTTATCCAAGCCCCCAACGTAGATTGGAATTTAAAATCATTTAATTTATTAAAGACAGTCAAAAATGTATCCTGCAAAACATCTTCTGCAGTGTGTTTATTTTTTACTATTCTAGACGCTAAAGTAAACATGGCTTTTTTGTATTTATCGTATAAGGAACGTTGAAATTTCCTGTCATTTCTCAAACAACCCTGAATGAGTTGCCTCTCAGTGTCAGGAGTGCCGTAAATCAGATTCATAACAGGTTTTTTCCAAAATTTGATTTCAATAGTAAAGAGGGTAGAAAATATAAAAAGGTTGTATGGAGGTAAAATTATTTACAAACAAAGACAATGCTTCCCATAGAAATATCAATATCAAAAATAAGTGTATTGGGAGCATTAATAGCATAATATTCGTTCACAAAAATACCGGGTTTTACTTCTTTGAAATTATCGGGTAATCTGTATGATGAAAAAAATGTTCCTTTCAATCGTATCAAAACGGGGTTTTTTTCTTTAGATAACTGAACTTTCATAGTACCGGCTCCCAATTCCGCGTTTACATTACATTTCGAATAGGTTCTGCCTCTGAAAATCAAAATTACATTCCCAAAACCGGCATCCACGAGAATATTTCTGGCTCGTGCCTGCTCTGCGTTGTGAATAGTCAAATCGGCTAATCCAACCGAAATATTCATCGTATCCATTTCAAGTAAATTGGGACGATTGCTGTAAATTACATCTACATCGGTATTTGATGTATGAATGTAAAGATTTTTAACCCCTAAATCGGAAAGAGCAATGGTTCCCTTACCTACTCCAAAATCAAGAGAAAGGGAGTAATGCTTGTTTTTTTGAAAAAATAAAAGATAAGAGTTTTCATAGTTGGGATGTTGCTTTTGAAACTCAAGGATTGAAAATTTTACATGGCGATTTCCATCTGAAAAACTTTGCTTTATTTCGGTGCCGGATGGTTCAGCCATAAAATCAACAAACTTGACTACCCGGTACTCATCGTTGGAAAAACGCAAAGTTTTCTCTTCAGAAAAGTTTGTATTACTATTTTCTTTGACAGGTTTTACAAGATAAATTTTACCATCTTTTGCTAAATATCTTACTTTTTCATTAAATACGGGTTTTACCGGTATAGAACTTCCATTACCACATAATTTAAGCAGAAATTTCTCGTCTGTAGAGCTGATTTGTGTTTTTCCGGCTGGAATCCAAGCATTGAGGTAAAGATGGTGAACGGGAGTATCCTGATTATCATTTACAAATAGGGTGAATTGTTGTTGTGAGACAGCTTGGAAACAGGTATAAAAAATTAAAAAAAAGATTATCCTCAGCATGGCGACCACTACGTAAGTTGGATAATTAAGTTGTTTTTTTTTCCTACTTTTCGAAAAAATATGCAAAAACGAATACTGATAACAGGTGCGGCTGGATTTCTCGGTTCCCATTTGTGTGAATATTTTGTAAAAAAAGATTTTTATGTGATAGGAATGGACAATCTTTGCACAGGCACTCTTAAAAACATAGAACACCTTTTCCCATTAAAGAATTTTGAATTCTATCATCATGATGTTTCAAAATATGTGTTCGTCCCAGATCGGTTAGATTATATTTTACATTTTGCCTCTCCTGCCAGTCCGATTGATTACTTGCGAATTCCAATACAGACCTTAAAGGTTGGTTCCTTAGGCACCCACAATTTATTAGGTTTAGCCAAGGTTAAAAATTCGCGTATATTAATTGCCTCCACTTCTGAGGTTTATGGAGACCCTCTGATTCATCCACAAAGTGAAGAATATTGGGGAAATGTAAATCCGATTGGTCCAAGAGGTGTCTATGACGAAGCTAAGAGATTTCAGGAGGCAATAACGATGGCTTATCACAATTTTCATGGATTGGAAACAAGGATTGCACGAATTTTTAACACGTATGGTCCCAGAATGCGACTCGATGATGGAAGGGCTTTACCTACTTTTCTTAAACAAGCTATTTTAGGAGAGGATCTTACCGTTTTCGGGGATGGAGATCAAACCAGGTCATTTTGTTATGTTAGTGATCTAATTGAAGGAATTTCCCAGCTTTTATTTTCTGATTATTTTTTACCTATAAATCTTGGGAATCCTCAGGAAATATCACTTAATGAATTTGCTAAAGAGATAATTAAATTGACCGGAAATCGTCAAAAGATTGTCTATAAGGAATTGCCTATAGATGATCCCAAACAACGACAACCTGATATTTCAAAGGCAAAAGCATTGCTCAATTGGGAGCCATTGGTTTTAAGAGAAGATGGGTTGAAAAGGACTTATGACTATTTTTTGAGTTGTTTGGTAAAATGATAATTTTGAAGTTCGGTGGTTAGGTGTTGGATGTTAGATGTTTGATGTTAAATGGTTAGATGGTTAGATGGTTAGTAAATAATGCTAAAATCATATAAAAATAAAAAGAAAATTCTTGTAACCGGTGGGGCGGGTTATATAGGTTCTCATACATGCATAGAACTGTTAAATACCGGCTATGATGTTTTGATATTGGATAATTTTTCTAATTCCTCAACAAGTGTAATTAAGAATATTAAAAAAATTTCTAAGACCCGTATAAATTATATTCAATGTGACCTGAGGGATCTTGCAGATACAAAATCAATATTAAAAAAATATAAACCCGAAGCTGTAATACATTTTGCCGCACTTAAGTCAGTAATTGAGTCCGTAAGAAAACCATATCATTATTTCTCAAACAATGTAAGCGGCATGATAAATCTTTTAGGGGCGATGGAATATTCGGGGGTGAAAAATATAATTTTTTCCTCTTCATGCACAGTGTATGGCAAACAAAATAATTTTCCAGTGGACGAAAAATGTTCTTTAAACCAGGCACAGAACCCTTACGCACATTCAAAGCAGATTTGTGAAAAACTTATACAGGATATGTGTAACTATAATGATTTTAAAGCTGTTATATTAAGATACTTCAATCCAATTGGCGCTCATTCATCTGCATTGATTGGTGAAAATCCTATAGGGATACCCGACAATCTTGCCCCTTTTATTACACGAACAGCCCATAAAATATATAAAGAGCTTACAGTGTTCGGAAACGATTACAAAACTCCGGACGGTACCTGCATAAGAGATTATATTCACGTAGTGGATTTAGCAAAAGCACATGTAAAATCACTAGATTATTTATTAAATAAACAAGAAAAATTTACGATTGACGTTTTTAATCTTGGGACAGGAAAAGGGGTTAGCGTACTGGAAGTAATCAGAGAATTTGAACGATGCACGGGTGTAAAAATAAACTATAAATTTGGTCCCCGAAGAAAAGGAGATTTGCCGGTAATGTATGCAAACCCTGCAAAAGCCAATAAACTATTAAATTGGAAAACAGAATTAGCGTTGAAAGAAATGTTAGTTTCAGCGTGGAAGTGGGAACTTAGAAATTGTAAAAGAGAGTTTTCGTTTAGAAATTATTATGAATAAAAAATACGTTAGTAATGCAGTTGTAATACAGATATAATACAGTTGTAATACATTTGTAATACAGTTGTAATGCAGTTGTAATTCAGCTTTAATACAATTAAATAAATATAAATCATGAAAATACTAATCACCGGAGGTGCCGGATTTATCGGTTCGCATGTTGTAAGAAGGTTTGTAAAAAAATATTATGATTACATGATATTCAATCTGGATAAATTAACATACGCCGGAAATCTCGAAAATTTAAAAGAGGTAGAAGATGCCATTAATTATAAATTTATCAAAGGAGACATCTGCGACCGGGAATTTATTTTTAACTTATTTGAAGTGAATAAATTTGATGGTGTAATTCATCTTGCGGCTGAGTCACATGTGGATCGCTCTATAGAGCATCCCATGGATTTTCTCACCACAAATATTTTTGGAACGATGAATTTGTTGGATGCTTTCAGAAAATCAATGTCCTCTGATATTGACAAACGGAGAATTTTTCATCACGTTTCAACAGATGAAGTGTATGGCTCATTGGGTGATGAAGGAAAATTTCTGGAAACCACTCCTTATGACCCCCGTTCTCCTTATTCCGCTTCAAAGGCAAGTTCTGACCATTTAGTTTCTGCCTATCACCATACGTATCATATTCAGGTTGTAATTACAAATTGTTCAAATAATTATGGTCCTAATCAATTTCCTGAAAAACTTATTCCACTTGTAATTAATAATATAAAAAACTCAAAACCAATTCCGGTATATGGCAAAGGAGAAAATATAAGAGATTGGCTTTATGTGGAAGACCACTCTGCCGCTTTAGATTTGGTTTTTCATAAAGGGAGAATTGGAGAAACTTATAATATAGGCGGATTAAATGAATGGAAGAACATTGAACTTATTAAGACATTATGTATAATGATGGACAAAAAACTTAACCGCGTACCCGGCTATTCTGAAAAACTGATAACTTATGTCACTGACCGCCCTGGACATGACATGCGATATGCCATTGATTGCACAAAAATAAAAAATGACTTAGGTTGGGAACCTACTGTTTCGTTCGATAAAGGGCTTGAAATGACAGTTGAATGGTACCTTGCAAATTCCGACTGGTTGAACAATGTGACTAGTGGCAATTATCAACAATATTATAAAAAACAATACGAATATTAAATTATTCCCATGTATAAAGTAAAATTCCATATCAAAGATTTATCAAACTATAATTTTCTGATAACCGGAGGGGCTGGGTTTATTGGTTCTCATATTGTTGATTACTTAATTTCTCATAAAGCAGGAAAAATCAGAGTTCTTGATAATTTATCAAACGGTAAACTTGAGAATCTGAAAGATTTTGAAGGATTATCGTCTTTAGAATTTGTAGAAGGTGACATAAGGGATTTGGAAACATGTAAGCAGGCATGCAGGGATATACATTATATTTGTCATCTTGCCGCAGTAGGTTCTATACCAAGAAGCGTAAATGATCCGGTGACAACTAATAATGTAAACATCAATGGATTCCTCAATTTATTAATTGCCGCTAAAGAAGCAGGTATAAAACGTCTGGTATATTCGTCTTCTTCCTCCGTTTATGGAGATAATAAAAATTTTTCAAAGTCAGAGTCGGAGTTAGGCAACCCATTGTCTCCTTATGCAGTTACAAAGCAAGCCGGCGAATTGTATGCAAAGGTTTTCAGCAAACTTTACAATTTTGAAATTATCGGATTGAGATATTTTAATGTTTTCGGTCCACGTCAGGATCCTAACGGACCTTACGCCGCGGCAATACCTATTTTTATTAATTGTATTAAGAACAACCAGAAGCCGGTTATTTATGGAGATGGAAATCAAACCCGGGATTTTACTTATGTTGAGAACGTAGTGCAGGCAAATATGTTGGCACTTTTCAGCGATAATAAAGAAGCCATCAATGAAATATTTAATGTTGGAGTAGGAGAACGAACTTCGGTGAATGTTTTATATAAAACGCTTTGTGAAATTTTAGGAAAAAATGTTGAGCCAAGCTATGTTCCACCGAGAGCCGGTGACATAAAAGATTCACTTGCAGATATTTCTAAAATTATTCAATATCTCGAGTATAATCCGAGGGTTAGGTTGAGGAAAGGATTGGAAATGATGCTGGGGCGTTGAATAATAAGGATAAAGGTAAAAGATTAAAGAATAAAGGTAAAAAGGCAGGTACTTTATATAAAAAGGATAAAGGTAAAAGATTAAAGGGTAATTTAAAAGGAAGGCATTTTTTAAATTTAAATTTTTGCCCTTATACATTCAAGTTTAGAGATGTTACGACAAAAGTAAATACATCTATTGTTTTTTATACGGAATATAATTAAATGGAATTTCTACTAATTCAGAAAAAATTTTACCTGATGAGAGTATATCATTATCATTAATTTCATGATGCCAGTTGATGATTAATTTAGAACCGGCATTGGGCAATTCACCAAGTAAGTTTAATACATCAAGTAAATTTTTGGAAGAAGAAGTATTGAAATATTCCAACTCAAAATTAAAGATTGTATTAGGTCTGGGTGTTTTTTTATATTCTTCTATCCATTTAATAAGTGGCTGATAAAATTCGTAAGTATTTTCGGGCCAGGATCTACCCTTTAACCTCATGGTTCCAATGGTATGATCAAATGAAACTTCCGGTGTATTTTCGGTTTCTTTTAGTTGAAGTTTGTCCATAAAAACGATAAAGACAGGTATAAAGGTAAAGGGGATAGGGTGTTAAACATCATCAATCACACAAAGATACAAAAATTTTACATAATCTATAAATAAAGTTTACGTAGTTTCATATCATAAAAACAAAAAAACCCGTCGTATGACGGGTTTTTTTTTGATAATTAAATCTAATTTTTTGATTTAAGAGAAATCTCATTTACCATGATACCATTTTCATAACTTTCAATTTTAATCAGCCCCACATTCAAATCAATAAAAGTGAAATCATAGTTTTTATCTTTATTGGCGGCTCCTTCCCATTCTTTCATCTTAGCGCACATGAAAGTTCCTGCACCTACAGTTACTGATTGCCCGATTGCAAGTATTTTACTAAAAGAAGTATCCTTCACTCCCCCTTTGAGAGTATAATGTTTAAATTCATCTCCAACGGCTGGGGATGATTTTATTACCTGATGAAACGTTGTTGCTGTGGCTGAATCCTTTTCCCACAAGCCATCTTTATCTTTTTTCACGTACATGGAGTCAAGAGAAGTATATGGTCCAACTTTAGTTGTGATTTTGATTTTAAATAAGCCCGCGTTTTCAGATTCAACTTTCATAACCATGGCAGTGTCAATCGTTGTGTACCCTGTGTCTGGAGGAGTATTTATACCTTTTAAATTATATTTATAATTATTCCCGACTTTCAGGAATACGAACGCAGGTGTAGTGTCGGTCACCGGTGGATTATCGGTAGTTGTTTCTTCTTTTTTACATCCATTGAAGATGACAGTTAAGCACAACCCGGCTATAACCGTATATTTAATAAATTGGATTTTCATGATTTTTTTTAATTTTGATTGGTTAAAATGTTTGGTTTATTTTTTTTGGACAGGCAAAGGTATAAAATCTTTTACATATAAAAAAATAGAGTAAGGGCGAAAATTTTTCGCCCTTATACATTTGCTTCTACGAACTTCATCAACCGCTCAGCAATCTGCACGGCGTTGGTTGCCGCTCCCTTTCTTAAATTGTCAGCCACTACCCATAGATTTAAACTTTTTTCGGCCGATTCATCCCTGCGGATTCTACCTACAAATACTTCATCCCTGTTATGTGACATAATTGGCATCGGGTACTTCAAGTTGGCAACATCATCATACAAAATGACTCCCGGAGCATCCTTTAATATTTCAAAGACATCCTTTAAATTAAAATCCTTTTCAAAAGTGACATTTACCGATTCCGAATGTCCCCCCACAACCGGTACTCTTACTGCAGTAGCTGTAACCTGTATAGTATCATCCCGCATTATTTTTTTTGTCTCCCTGACCATCTTCATTTCTTCTTTGGTATATCCGTTATCTTCAAAAACGTCAATATGAGGCAGACAATTTTTATCTATTGTATAAGGATACGCCATAGTTCCTTTAATCCCATTTCTTTCATTCTCAAGTTGTGTCACTGCTTTCCTGCCTGTACCTGTTACCGATTGATAGGTGGAGACAATAATTCTTTTTATTTTATATTTTAAATGCAAGGGATTTAATGCCACCACCATTTGTATAGTAGAACAATTGGGATTAGCTATAATCATGTCATTCTCATCCAGAATGTCCCCGTTCACTTCCGGAACTATCAGTTTATAATCGGGATGCATTCTCCACGCAGATGAATTATCAATTACCCTTGTTCCTGCTCTGGCAAATTCCGGCGCCCATTTCAATGAGGTTTCTTTTCCGGCAGAAAATAACGCAAACTGTGGCTGTTCACGTATAGCATTTTCAACCGATATAACCGGATAATCCTTGCCGGAATAGTTAACAAGTTTTCCGATTGATTTTTCGGAGGCAACGGGAATTAAGGTGGATACAGGAAATTTTCTCTCTTCCAGCACCCGGAGCATGTTCTCGCCAACGAGTCCGGTTGCTCCTACGACAGCAATTTTCATGAAAAATAATTTTTTGATTTGCAAATATACCTGAAATTTTAATTATTTCGTTCCTACGGAACTCGTATGTCTGAAGCCAGACGTTGTAACAACGGACTGAAGTCCGTTGTTACAACATGGTTCGTTCCTACGGAACTCAAATGCAAAAATATATCCTTTTTAACATTACTTGTAGGATATTAATATAAGAATTTTCCCGAATTTTTAGAATCGCCCAAAATTATCAGAAATTTATTATCTTTACACCGATGAAAAAAGCAATAATCCCTGTTTTTTGGTTTACTACCATGTTGGTTTACCAAACCCTCTCTCAAACTATTCTGCTAAAAGAAGATTTTACAAGTTATGATGGGACATCTTCAACTACTCCTGCAGGATGGACTATTACAACACATTCAGCATATACTTCTTCTTCTTATGCAGGTCCGAGCGGAGTCAATTCTTATAAATTTTCTGTCACAAATGCCCAGATCACCTCTCCTTCTTTTTCTTCAATGGCTGATACTGTTAAATTCTGGATGAAATTAGTATCAGGAAATCCTGCAAGCAAATTAGTCATAGAAAGTTATATTTCCCTAATTTCCCAATGGGATACATTGAAAGAAATAGATTCATTACCCACTACCGGAACCCTGTTTAAATTCAAATTGGATTCAACCACGACTCAGTTAAAACTTACCTATATCAAATCAACAGGAAACCTTGCATTTGATGATTTCTCAATAACCACCAGCAAATCCGGTGACTTCGTAGCGCCTGTGATAACGTTGCTGGGAAGCAATCCCATGACAGTAAACAAAGATTCCGTTTTTACAGACCCCGGCGCCACAGCACAGGATGATAAAGATGGTGACATAACCAACAAAATCTCCATAACCGGTTCTGTCAATACATTACTACCTGGTACTTATCTATTACATTATAATGTAAGTGACCTTGCAGGAAACCCTGCCACTGAAGTTATACGAACTGTAAACGTTATTGAACTTGATTTAACTCCCCCGACTATTGTTTCAGCAATTCTGGCAGACAATAATGATCTCGATGTGTTTTTTTCAGAATCAATGGATGCAACAACATCTCAAAATATTATAAATTATAGTGTAAGCGTAATTGGCAATCCTGTAACTGCAATCATTGATCCCGGTAACGATTCATTAGTGCATTTAAATTTTACTTCTTCTTTTACCCCTGATCTCGAATATACACTAACCATTTCAGGAGTTAAAGACAAAAACGGCAATACAATACAAGTAAGTAGCACAATTAAATTCACATATTCTTTACCTGCACCAAAAGATATTATTATTTCTGAAATCATGTTTGATCCTGACCCACAGGTTAGTTTACCCAATTCTGAATTTATTGAAATTTATAACCGGAGTCAGAAAAAAATTAATGTATCCGGTTGGGAATTTACCGATGGCACAACTACCGGTACGTTGAGTTCTTTTGTTTTGGAACCCGGCAACTATTTAATCTTATGTCCAGCTACGGCGGTTTCTTCATTTACATCATTTGGTTCTGCAATGGGACTTACTCTATTTCCTTCTTTAAATAATTCAGGGGACAATATTGTACTTTCTGATAATAAAGGAACTGAAATTGACAAGGTATCTTACTATCCTTCATGGATGGGCAACAGCAGTAAAGAAGAAGGTGGGTGGACACTTGAAATTAAAAACCCTGATAACCCTTGTTCTTCTTCCGATAACTGGACAGCATCTACTTCCTCTACCGGTGGTACGCCAGGCATTCAAAATTCCGTTTATTCCACAACCGGTGATCTCACTCCACCGGAATTGATAAAAGTTCTTGTGCTTTCCTCGACAAAAATTAAACTTGTTTTTTCAGAAACACTGGAGAAAAATTCCTTAGCTAATGTGGTCTATTCACCATCAACCGGAATAATAAAAGATTCTCTAAGTGTTAATGAACTTAACGCTATTTATCTGACTTTCGGAAATAGTTTTACTCCAAAAGTTACAAACTCAATTTCTGTCTCTGGAGTAAAAGATTGCTGGGGAAATGCCATCACAACCCCGGTTTCTAAATCATATATTTACTATGAATTTTTTCCTGCGTCTGCGGGGTCTGTAGTAATTAATGAAATTTATGCCGACCCGGATGAACTAAGCCCTCTCCCCTATTCTGAGTATGTTGAGTTGTATAATACAACCCAAAATGCCATTAACCTAAAGGATTTCAAATTCAGTGATGCCACTTCAAGTGTCACTATTCCTGAAGGCGCTTATATAGAGCCGGAGGGTTTTCTGATTCTTTGCCCGACTTCAAATGTGTCACTGTTTCCTCCTGAAATTAATGTGGTTGGAATATCTATTTCATTGAATAATACCGGTGAGCGGCTTACGCTTGCAAACGATTCCGGAAAAATAATTTCAACAATCAGTTATACTGTTGATTGGTATGTTGACGGTAGTAAAGACGAAGGAGGTTGGTCCTTGGAACAAATTGACCCTTATAATCCCTGTAGCCGGGAGGCGAACTGGAGTGCTTCTACCGATGAACAACATGGAACTCCGGGAAGGGAAAACTCTCTATTTGCAAACAACCCTGACCTTACTACTCCGCAATTAGAGCGAGTTGGTGTTCCAGGCAACGACTCTTTAATTTTTTATTTTGACGAGTCGGTTGATTCTTCTTCTTTAATTACATTAAATTATATTTTTAGTGACACCAGTTATAAAATAATTTCAAAATCTTTAGAACAACCTGATAATTCAAAAATAATTATTGGACTTAATAAAAATCTTGTGCTTAAAAAATTATATTATGTTTCCATTACAGGAATTAAAGATTGTTCAGGGAATACTATGACTTCCCAAACTAGAAAATTTTTTGCCATGGGTGAAAAATCTGACTCTATGGATATTATCATAAATGAAGTTTTATTTGATCCCTTAACAGGTGGCTATGATTTTGTAGAATTATTTAACCGCTCAGAAAAATTTATTGATTTAAAAGGATGGCAACTAGCAAATACCAACAGCGATGGAGAAATTTCTACAAAAACAACTTTTACTTTTGATTCTTATATTTTATTTCCTAAATCATATTGTGTGATAACATTAGGAAAAAATGTATTACAGAAATTTTACAAACAAGCGGTTGACAGCACAATTATCGGTTTGGCGTCTATGCCAAGTTATAGTTCTTCTTCAGGCAGTGTAGTTGTTCTGAATGAGAAAGATTCGGTTTCGGATTGGTTTAATTATAGTTACAAAATGCATTTTGCCCTTTTGGATAAAAAGAAAGGTGTTTCTCTTGAACGTGTAAGCGCATTCAGACCAACAAACGAAGCGGCAAACTGGCACTCAGCCGCAACTACTGCTAAATATGCCACTCCGGGTTTTGCCAATTCACAAGGAGAAGAAACTCCGGTTTCAGGTGAAGAATTTTATATAATCCCGGGTGTTTTCACTCCCGATAATGACGGGAAAAATGATTTTACAACCATCGGTTTTAATTTTAATACACCTAACGCTATGGGGATTCTTACCATTTACGATGTGACGGGAAGAAAAATAAAATCCATAGCAAATAATGAACTGCTTGGAAAATCCGGCACATGGCCCTGGGATGGCACTACTGATGATAATACTAAAGCCAGGGTAGGATATTATATTGTATATTTTGAAGTTTATAATCTTGAAGGAAAGACAAAATCATTTAAGAAAACGGTGGTGGTAGGTGCAAGATTTTAAGGGAACGTAGTAATACGATTGTAATACATGGTAATACAGTGGTAATACAATTGTAATACAGTGGTAATACCATCCTATTACAATCGTATTACAATCGTATGATAACCCTCGCCTTCGCCTCAGACCATGCCGGATTTGAACTAAAATCATTTCTTATCAATGAAGCAAAAAAATTGAATTTTGCAATTAAAGATTTTGGTACTCGCTCTATTGATTCGGTTGATTATCCTGACTATGTTCATCCTTTGGCAAACGAAGTTTCATTAGACAATGAAATGCTTGGTATTCTTATTTGCGGAAGTGGTAATGGTGTTTGTATGACTGCAAATAAACATAAGGGCGTTCGTGCCGCTCTTTGCTGGGAACCTGCGTTGGCTGAACTGGCACGCCAGCACAATAACGCAAACATATTATGCTTGCCAGCCAGGTTTATTTCACAAGAATCAGCACTTAACATTATGACTTCCTTCTTAAATTCCCAATTTGAAGGAGGAAGGCATGAAAAGAGAGTTGGAAAGATTGAGGAGAAACAAAATGGTGGTTTTTAGTCGCACCTTTTCATTAAAATTTGATTTTTTCTTTTTTTTCACTACCTTTCGCTTTATTAAAAAAAAGCACCTTGAAAGGATTTTTACTCCACATAACGTTTTTTATTTTTGTTTTATCTGGGAAATCGTTTTGCCAGGATTTTAAAGCAGATACTTCACAAAAATGTTTATCGGGCGGTTTTGCCATTATTCGTTTTACTTATTCAGGTCCCGCCGGAAATACATTCAAATGGGATTTTGGAGACGGAGGTACAAGTTCTATAAAGGACTCTGCCTCTCATAACTATACGCAGTCAGGTACTTTCACCGTTACCCTGACGGTTGATAGCAACGCTCCGATTTCAAAAACTGTTCAGATTTTTGCAGAACCTACCTCTAATATCACTTCTACTGCCGCTACTTTATGCTCAGGTCCCATAACGGTAAACTTTTTAAGTAACGCTTCGCCTGATGTAACAACTTATCTCTGGGATTTTGCCGACGGTAGCAAGTCATCGTTGCCTAACCCCACTCATTTTTATAATTCAGGAAATTATAAAGTGTCACTCGTAGTTACTAATAATGGAGGTTGTAAGACCTCAAAGGAATATAATCTGAATATCACGCAGGATATCACAGGCATTATCAGTAATTCGTCAACAAATATTTGCAATCAGGCAGGCAAAGTTGATTTCGATGATTTATCTACGTCAACCGGTTTTCCGGTAAATTCATGGATTTGGGATTTCGGGGATGCCGGAAATGCCAGCACTAAAAGTCCGTCTCATGTGTATGCAGTATCCGATACCTATATTGTGAAACTGATTGTAAAAAATCAGGATGGTTGTGTTGACACTGTTTCAAAAGAACTTATTGTAACAATTAGCAATGTATCAAATAAAATCAAGAGTGCCACTAAAACCTCCGTCTGTGAAAACGATACATTATCATTTTCTGCCGAGAATAATTTATACAGCATGAGTTGGGATTTCGGTGGAGGAAATTTCGGTAATTCACAGAATGTATCCACCAGTTATACTACCGCTGGAAGTTACAAGGTTGTATTAACTTCCACGAATACATTTGGATGTTCATTTCGCGATACATTTCCAACACCCATCACTGTTCTTTCTGCGCCTATTCCACAGTACGCATGGTTAAAAGATACAACCTGTACCTCACCTATTCCCGTATCTTTTACTGACACATCTCAGAATAGTGTTAACTGGACATGGGATTTTGGAGATGGTCAGACAAGTACTTCGCAGAATCCAAAGAATTTTTATGATACCATTGGAACGTATCTGGTTACTCACACTGTAACTTATGCCAACAGTTGTGTCACTACCCGCAGTGATAGTGTTAAAATTACATTTACCGATATAGTAGCTAATTTCAGTATTTCACCGGCTACCTCTTGTATTGGAGATTCAGTTCAGTTCAATGACATTACCGGCTCAGGAGTGGTAGGATGGAAATGGGATTTTGGTGACCCGGGTTCCGGTGTAAATAACACATCCACACTTAAAGACGCAAAGCATGCTTTTTCCAAAAAAGGCAGTTATACAATTACACTTACTATAACCGATGACAAAGGGTGCAGTGACCCTGAAAGAAAATTTAACGCTGTCATAGTAGGTCAGAAAGTAAATCCTGATTTTACAGCAGATCCAAAAATAGGATGCATTCCTCATAAAGTTCAGTTTAATAACCTGACTACAAGCAATCCGGATAGTACTATTTATTTCTGGTCATTCGGAGATGGTGCAACTTCAGATGAGTATTCACCTGAGCATACATACGACGCAGTAGGTGACTTTGATGTATTGCTTGTAGTAATGTACCGGGGCTGTCCGGATTCTATTTTTTATGATACGCTAATACACGTAGAACCCCCCGATGCCATTTTTTTACCTAAACCATTAAGTGACACTATCTCATGCACGCTCCCTCATACCGTTCAATTTGAAAATTTATCTATTGGAGTTGATTCAGCTTTCTGGGATTTTGGAGACGGTACAACCTATATTGGCAAAGATGAAGACCCACCTCCACACATATATTTAACAGAAGGTTCCTATTCAACCAAATTAATTGTCTGGAACTTTACCAATGGATGTAGTGACACTTTGGAACTCGGTGATATTATCCGGATTGCAAGTCCGGTTGCAATTTTTAATTACGATACCAATCAGGTTTATTGTGCACCCGTAACCATTAATTTTGAAAACCTCTCCACTCCTACCTGGGGATTGTCAATCTGGAATTTTGGGGATTCTACGGAAGTGGATTCTTCTTTTACTTCTACACATTCGTTTACATTTAACGAGCCGGGAGCTTACGTAGTAAAACTTAAAAACTGGCTTCCAAACAACTGTCAGGATTCAATGATTAAAACCATAATCATCGGTGGCACTACTGCAAACTATTTTGCAGATACGTTACAAGGATGTGCTCCTTTAACCGTTCAGTTCACTGATTCTTCTTACATTGCACAAAATATAGTTAAATGGTTTTGGGATTTTGGTGATGATGTAACAGATACTGTTCAAAACCCCGTTCACACGTATAATTCAGATGGATTTTATACTATTTCTTTAACCGTAACTGACATTGGCGGATGTGTGTCACAGAAAATCAGATATAATTATGTCACTGTTGGTACTCCTGGTGGAAATTTTTCTTCTGATAAAACCATGGTTTGTGCCGGGGCAGGTGTTGGCGGACAGGTTTCTTTTACTTCGTTTCCAACCTCAACAGTTATTGCCTATAACTGGGATTTTGGAGATGGGCAAACCAGTACGGTTAAAAACCCTTTTCATATTTTCGATAAAGCCGGTTTATATACCGTAAAACTTGTCATCAATTACGCATCGGGTTGTCCGACTATCATTTTAAAAAATGACTTTATTACAGTTGTAAAGCCCGTTGCCGACTTTGTATCTAATGACACATTGTTGTTTTGTGCTCCTCAGTCGGTTATGATTAAAGATCTTTCTATTGATACAATTAGTACCATTGTGCGGCGGGAATGGAACTTCGGCAATGGAGTGACATCCAGTTTAAATATTGATTCGGCAAACACAACGTATCTTGTTAATGGGTTTTTCGATGTAAAATTAGTGGTCACCAACACGATGAATTGTACTGACACAATCATTAAAGACGAATACATAAAAATTTTTGGTCCCGTTGCCAAATTCTCTGTGAGTGACACAAGCGGTTGTGTACCGTTCACTGTTGTATTTACAGATTCATCCGAGAGAGCTGATATTTACCGCTGGGATTTCGGTGATGGCGGCAGTTCTTCTCTAAAAAACCCTGTTTACACTTATACTAATCCGGGAATTAATCCAACAGTTTTAGAAGTGGAAGCGCTTGTTCAGGGGCAGTCCTGTCTGGCTACCTTCGGTCCTGTTAAGTTTTACGCCAATCCGGTGCCGGTCGCAGGATTTGGAACATCCCAATTAACTAATTGCAATTTGCTGAATGCACCATTTACTGATAGCAGTAGCCAGTTTGTAACTAAGTGGCACTATGATTTCGGGGATGGTGACACCAGTAACTTGCAAAACCCTACTCATGGGTTCTTACCTGGGAAATATACAGTAAAGCAAAACGTTGAAACTGAGTTTGGTTGCAAGGATTCCTTAACCCGTACCGATTACATTATTGTATATCCTGCTCCTGTTGCAAAATTCTTCCCTGATAAATACACTTCCTGCGACACTATCACTGTTTTCTTTGAGGATATTTCAACTACTGACAGTTTACCTATAGTAACTTGGCTCTGGAATTTTGGGGATGGCACTACAGATACTGTAAGAAACCCAAAACATTTTTATGGTGTTGTTGGGAAATTTGATGTTTCACTTTCAGTTATAAACAATCGAGGATGTTTCAGCACTTATACCAGTGGCAAAGCGGTTATCATTGCCGATGCCACACCGGCAGAGTTTGCAGGATTAAACTATGCAAGTGTCATTTCTCCGTCTTCCGTTAAACTGTTCTGGAAATTTTCTACCAGCACAGACCTCGATAATTATCACATTTTTGTAGAAGAACCTTACGGTTCAAATAATTTTTCCCTTTTAGACAGCACAAAAAATACAACATATATTCACGACACCATAACCCCTGGTTTAAGACCTTATTGCTATTATGTTCTTGCGAAAGATACCTGTCAGCATTATTCCAAGGATATTATGATTCATTGCACAGTAAAACTTGATGTGAGTGTCAGCCAGCAACGAAACGGATTAAATCTGAACTGGACCCCATACGTTGGGTGGGATGCTTCCTTGCAATCCTATAATATTTACCGTGACACTTCCGGAAATCTGACTTTGCTCGATAATGTTCCTGCTACCGATACTAATTATACAGACCGTCCATTGTGTGACGATGATTATAATTACCAGATTGAAGCAATAAAACTAAATAATGAATTTACTTCCACCAGTAATATTGATACCGGAAGACCCGACTATCAATATTTATCAACTTCTATTATCAACACCACCGTAGTTGACAATGAATTTATACAAACTACTTTTCAAATTAACGACAGCATCCATAACGGAGATTATTTTATTTTTCACCGAAAGGCAGATGGTGAAATTATTTTTACAGAAAATTATTCTCGCCCAACTAAAGATGAAACCGTTTTTGATGACAGAAGCACGATTGTTGATTCCCTTTCCTATATTTATGAAGTGGCTATTGTAGATACCTGCGGATATATCAGTACGTACTCAAATATGGGAAAATCTATTCTATTATTAGCCACAAGAGATGAAAAAAAAGGAAGATTAAATTATGACATCACGCTTGTCTGGACGCCTTACAAAGAATGGAAAAACGGGGTTAGTAAATACATTATCGAACTTAAAAAAAATGAAGTATTCAGTCAGGTTGGTGAAGTGAACGGTAATTTAAATTCATTTATTTATGAATACCAATACGAAGACCTTCCGGAATATATTTTCAGAGTGTATGCCATAAATAATGACACAGTACAAACCTTGCTGAGTTATTCAAATGAAACCAAAATCATTTTACCACCCTTAATATTTGTTCCCAATGCATTTACATTGAATGGCGATAATTTGAATGACCGATTTGAAATCAGCACTTCTCATATTGACAAATACAATCTGAAGATATTTAACCGTTGGGGGATAAAAATCTGGGAAACAAACGAACGTTACGATTTCTGGGATGGCACTTACAAAGGGAAGCCGGTGATTCTTGATGCTTATATGTGGTTGATTCAGGCGACTGGCTATAACGGGAAGGCAATACTAAAATATGGTTCGGTGACGGTACTTAGGTAAGGGATTTACGATTTACGAATTACGATTTACGATTCTCGATTACTCGAATGACACTTCCTAAAACAAAAGAATTATCTGGTAAACAAAAAATTTTTTGTATCATCAGAAAAAAATGGGTTTCAAACACCCCTGAAGAATGGGTACGGCAAAATTTCATATCCTACCTGATACATGAAAAGAAATATCCCCGAGGTTTAATAAAAGTTGAAACCTTAATAAAAATTTCTGGAATGTCTTTAAGAACTGACATCATCGTTTATAATAAAAAGTTTGTTTCTTGGATGCTAATTGAATGTAAAAAGCCAGAGGTTACCATTTCACAAAAAGTATTGACGCAAGCCGGTAAATATAATATGAAATTAGCGGCAAAATTTATAGTCATAACCAACGGTGAAAAATTTATATGCGCTGAAATAAATTCTACAACAAAAAAAATTGTTCCTCATCAAACTATTCCGGATTGGGAGGATTAAGTTCGTATATTTTCCGATATATTTGCAATTCACAATAATATACACTACTTTTGTATTTTGTACTAAATATTAATTCCGATGTCTAAAATTCTAATCATTGACGATGAAAAAACAATCAGGAATACACTGAAAGATATTCTTGAATATGAAGGGTATGAAATACACTTAGCTGAAGATGGGATTTCTGGATTCGAAAAATTAAAAAATATCAGTTTTGATGCCTGCCTGTGCGATATTAAAATGCCCAAAATGGATGGGATGGAATTATTGGAAAAAGCAATCTTATCAGAGTTAGAAACACCCATAATTATGATTTCTGCTCATGGCTCCATTGAAACAGCCGTTGAAGCCGTTAAAAAAGGTGCGTACGATTTTATTCAGAAGCCACCTGATTTGAACAGGGTATTAATAACTGTCAGGAATGCCTTAGAAAAAACAAACCTGGTGACGGAAACAAAAATATTAAGAAGACGCGTATCCAAGACAAACGAAATAATCGGAGAAACACCTGTCATTCAAAAGATAAAAGAAACTATTGACCGGGTTGCACCCACCGATGCCAGGGTACTGATAACAGGAAATAATGGAACGGGTAAGGAATTAGTTGCAAAATGGCTACATGAAAAAAGTGCGCGGAAGGAAGGACCTGTAATAGAAGTAAATTGTGCCGCTATTCCCTCAGAACTAATAGAAAGCGAATTATTTGGTCATGAAAAAGGCGCTTTCACTTCTGCCATTAAACAACGCATCGGAAAGTTTGAACAGGCAAATGGCGGTACGTTATTTTTGGATGAAATCGGTGACATGAGTCAATCGGCTCAATCAAAAGTTTTAAGAGCGTTACAGGAAAATAAAATCATGCGGGTAGGAGGAGATAAAGAAATTCCAGTAGATGTAAGAGTAATTGCGGCAACCAATAAAGACCTGTTGAAAGAAATTGATGAAAATCGTTTCCGCATGGACCTTTATCATCGGCTTAGTGTGATATTAATTCATATTCCTTCATTAGACGAAAGAAAAGATGATATCCCTTTGCTAGCAGAAAGATTTTTAACTGAAATATGTGAAGAGTACGCTGTGACTAAAAAGCAATTCACTCCCAAAGCTATTAAGTTATTGAAAGAAATGGAATGGCCAGGAAATATACGTGAATTACACAACGTGATTGAACGTTTAGTTATCTTATCGAGTGACAAAATAAACGAAGAAGAAATTGAACTTTATGCTATGAAAAAACCTGCTACTGCATCAGAATTAAACATTTATGACCGTTTTGAAAAATTTCAGGAATTTAAGGAGTATGCCGAAAAAGAATTCATCAAAACAAAACTTAATAAATTTAACTGGAATGTCACCAAAGCGGCAGATAGCATTGATATACAACGTTCACACCTTTACAACAAGATGGAGAGGTATAATTTGTCGAGAAAAGATTAAGGGGGGAAATAGAAAATAGTAATGGATATTAGAAAATAGAAAATAGAAGGATTCGCCCTAACCTGAGTAGTAACCCTTATTTTTTGACAAAGGGAAATACGTTCCTTCTGCCGCTTTCATTTCTTAATTCTATCCAATACATACCCAATGAAAGATCTGCCAGGTCAATTAGTTCATGCGAGCTGGAAGTCGAAATTACACGATTTACTATTTTTCCTGTGAGGTCATAAATAGCACACTGAAAAACTTTGAAATTTTCGTTTGAAGAAACATATATAAAATTTGTGGCTGGGTTTGGATAAAAGACAATTTGATTTTGTTTCAAATCATCTTCTTTCAAACCGGTAGGAGTTGTAGCAGTAATTGATCCGGTAAATCCGTGGGGGGTGCATTTGTATTTATACTCACCCGCTACGCTTACAACGTACTTAAAAGTTGCACCTGAATTCAAAGTTCCTGAATCCCATGCGTTTGCGCTGACGGGTACAGAAGTAGAAGTGGAAGAATGGAAATTAGTTTCCCACATCCATAAAACTGTGTCTCCCACATTAACTGTTATTGAATTAGGCGAAAACGAACTGGAAAGAATCTTTACAGTTACAGTCGTTGCCTGACTTTTTATTATCATACCGAAAATAAAAAGTAATGTTGTGATTTTTGTTTTCATTTTTTGTCTGTGTTTAAAATTTGAATTTTATTGTTTATTAAAATAATTTACTCCCAAATATTTATCGTTTTTAAGCTCAATAATATAATTTCCAACAGGTAAACTCTGAATATTTATTGTATTCAAATTATTGTCTGTTACGTTTGATTTTGATATTAATTCACCTTGTATGTTAAAGATTGAAACTATACCATGTTCAAAATTTGAAGCAGAAAGAATATTAATTTTCTCTGTAGCAGGATTTGGAAATATTTTTATTAAACGGTTAGGTGTTGCAGTTTCAGTTATTCCGGCTCCCCCAAAAGGAAGTGAAAAATTTCCGGTAGCAATTTCATCTCCTGTAGTATTTCCATCATCATTCGTTTGATTTACAGCAGTATAAAATTTTACGGTTCCTTTGTCTGTTGCGGGTGCCTTCCATGCGACCATCCAGGTAGGATTGCCTGAAGAATCTACTGTGCCACCGTCTGCATGAGTTATATAATCTTGAGTTCCTGAACAAAAAGCTGTTGAATTAGGATCAACGATTGAAAAAGTACCGACATGCTGAGTTCCTGCTAAGGCAGTCAGTTCAAATCCGAATTTCATTTTCCCCGGTTTATTCACGGAAACTGAAATAAAAATATTTTGGTTTGGTTGATAAGAAGTAACCTGCCCGGATGTTGTTGTTGCTAAAATGGTCACCCCCGAAGTTGAGGCAGTTCCAGAATGACATTCAGTACAATTTTTTTCGCCTGGAGCGCTGGTTCTTGCGGAAGGTGCACCGGAGGAATATGTAAATAACGTAGTTTTAGAAATTGCGATAATGGATATCGAAACTATCAGAACAAGGGTTAACTTTTTCATATCTTTTTGGTTAAGGGTTAAATAATTCCAAAAACGATGCAAAGTTAATAAAATTTATGATAAAAGTCATAATTGGGAGTCGGGAGACCGAAGTCCGAAGTCGAAAAACATTAAATTATTGTAAAGCGTCAGCTATCATTTTTTCGGGGGTTGGCATAAACAATCCAAAGGGGTCCTCTTCAAAATACTTTTGAAATTCATTTTTATGTTTCGACATGATTCTTACATCCTGCGGTTTAATATCTCTGGGGTCTGTTCTTCCTAATACATGAGTCAATTGGAGCATATCATCATGAAATCCTTTCAGGTAAAAATGGACACGCGTTGATTTTTCGGGGATATCAATGCCATGCATTCTCCATGAATTGTGTGTGGTTATTCCGGTTGGACATTCTCCGGTGTGGCAACGCAATGCCTGAATACATCCTAAGGCAAGCATAGCTCCCCGTGCTGTATCAATAATATCAGCGCCATAAGCAAATGCCACTGCGGCGTGAGATGGGGTAAATAATTTTCCGGAAGCAGAAAGCACCACTTTATCACGTAAACCGGCAACTTGTAGTTTTTTATGAAGGTATGCCATGGATTCAATCACGCTCCCGTATCCTACGTAATTAACAAATTCGCTGGGACCAGCACCGGTTCCACCATCTGCACCGTCCACCTGAATAGCATCAGGACCATCCTTCATCGTCAACATAACCGATACCAATAAGTCAATTTCTTCGAGGCGACCAATGCAAAATTTAATGCCCACCGGAAGATTACTTAGTTTTCTAAGTTTCTGGATAAACTCGATGAGTTTAACTATGGTTTCTTTGGGAGTACTGCCAATAATTTCTGTGTGTTGAGGTGGGCTGACAACTGTTTGCCAGGGTTTTACTTTTCGAACAGCCGCAATTTCGGGAGTTACTTTTGCGCCAGGCAATACACCACCTAATCCCGGTTTTGCTCCTTGCGAAATTTTTATCTGGAGCATTTTAATATTGGGATTATCATTTACTAAATTTTTGAGAAGTTCATCATCCAATATGCGTGAAGGGGTTCCATCATTCAACACACAATCTTTTCCCACACCAAATTTTCCGGTACCGATTTGAAAAACCACATCATTTCCGGCAACGCCATGAGGACCATAGCCACCTTCTCCGGTGTTACAATAGGCAATATCTTTTGTACCGAAACTGATAGATTCACATGCTTTATAATTTAATGAACCAAAACTCATCGCCGAAACATTGATGCAACTTTTTACTTTAAATGTCTTTATATCAGGTCTTTGTTCACCTATAATTAAAGAATAACTTGCTTTTTGAATTTCTCCCGGAAAGTTTCTATGAAGAATACGCGCAGATGCAGTGTTTTCAGTATCGGTGATGTCCACCTCTGTTCCAAAGCTAGTTAATGATTTGGCATTATGTGCTCTTGCATAAATATAATTTCTGACAATTTTGGGAATGGGTCTGCCTTCGGTATTGGTTTCGGTAAAATACTGCATGATTTTATCTCTCAATGCATCCTCAATTAGATATCTTAGACGACCGAAGGGACCATAAATTCTGACAATGGAATGGTCGTCCTGGATAAAAAGTTCGCGAATTGAAAAAAGAAGGATGGCTATACCTGCCGCTATAAAGCCATACATAAAAAACCCTGTAACAATCAATCCCACTGTGGCAATGGCGCATAGAATAGATAGGATATCAAAGGGGGTCTGTAAGGGGGGGTTGTAGGAAGGAGGGACTAATTCTTTTTCTTTTCCATTTTTATGGATTTTGGAAAGAAATCCTTTTCCACGGGGTGAGATTTGGTATGCCATTTTGAATTTTTTTTTAAAGTGGATAATTAGAATGATTTGCAAAGATACTAAATAATATGATAAAAGTCATGTTTTAGGACTTAGAAAAACAAACTTACCAACATGTTGTCAACATTCACCGATTGCTTATAATCATTCGATTGTTTGTTAAAAAATAGATTAGTGCTCAGGTAGGGGCAAGCCACTCAAGTTTCTAATTTCTTTTTTCCATTACTATATTCAAATTTCATGAAAGTAGAAAATGGAAAATAGTAATGGATATTGGAAAATAGAAATTGGAAGAATTCACCCTGATCTGAGTAGTAACGAAAGTAGGTATATCCAGCCAAATGTGATATAAATTTAGTACTTTTGGCTGATTATAACCATACATGGTGTTTGTGAAAAATAAATTAGTGTTCAGGTAAGGGCAATCCACTCAAGTTTCTAATTTCTATTTTCCATTACTGTTTTCAAATTTCAAATTACATGAAAGTAGAAAATGGAAAATAGTAATGGATGTTGGAAAATAGAAATTAGAAGAACTCACCCTAACCTGAGTTGTAACAAAAATAGGTATATCCAGCCAAAAGTGGTATAAATATAGTACTTTTGGCTGGTTATAGAATAACTCATGCGAAAAATAATTGGTAGAAAATCTGAAATTACCACTCTCCTGAATGCCATAAAGAGTGACCGCCCTGAACTGATTGTTGTATATGGAAGGAGAAGAGTTGGCAAGACATTTCTTATCAGACAATGTCTTAAAAGTTATATCCAATTTGAGTTTACCGGTTTGCATAATGGTTCGTTGACAGATCAGCTGAAAAATTTTCGTCAGGTTATTAATGAGTATGGTAAAAAGTTTAAAAAACCTTCCAGTTGGTTGGAAGCATTTAATCAACTACGTACTTTTATTGATGGACTACGTTCCAAAGAGAAAAAAGTAATATTTATAGATGAATTTCCATGGCTCGCTACCAACAAATCAAAATTCCTTATGGCTTTTGAAAATTTCTGGAACAGTTATGCCTCTCAAAAAGATGATTTAATGGTGGTTATTTGTGGTTCTGCCGCATCATACATGATAAATAACATTATTAAAAACAAAGGGGGGTTACACAACAGGATGACTCATAAAATTCAGTTGACACCTTTTAATTTATATGAAACGGAGTTATTGTTAAAACAAAAAGGAGCAAAGCTAACGCGCTATGACATATTGCAGATTTATATGACCATGGGGGGTATCCCTCACTATCTTGAAAAAATAGAAGCGGGTAATAGTTCTGCTCAATTTATTGATACGTTGTGTTTCAGCAAGAATGGATTTCTTAGAACGGAGTTCAAGAACGTTTTTGCATCTTTATTTGAACAACACGATACGCACGAAACCATTGTCAGGGCTTTAGCTTCGGTTCGCAGGGGTTTAACCAGAACAGCGATAATAAAAAAATGCAAGTTGAAACCAGGGGGAACTTTAAGTAAAGTGCTCGTAGAGTTGGAGGAATCCGGATTTATAGAGAAATATCTTCCAATGAAAGGAATAAAAAATGCCCTTTACCGGCTCGTTGATGAATATTCATTGTTTTACATACAGTATATAGAAAAAAACAAACCCGCCAATCACTTTTGGGTAAAGATGCATGGCTTGCAAACCTATAAAATATGGTCCGGCTACAGTTTTGAATCCATCTGTATAAAACACATTGAGCAAATAAAAAAAGAACTCGGTATATCTGGTATAAGAACAGTATATGGAAGCTGGATTGAAAAAGGTGCATCCGGTAACGCCCAGATTGATTTATTGATAGACAGGGATGACCATGTCATTAACATCTGTGAAATTAAATTCAGCAATACGGAGTTTACGATTAATAAAAAATATGCCGGCGAAATAGCCAAGAAAGTTCAGACGTTTATTTCTTCCACTAAGACCAAAAAAAGTATTTTGGTAACTTTCATTACAACATACGGATTGCTTACCAATCAGTATAAAAAGCAATATGTCCAAAATGAACTTACCTTAGACGATTTGTTTGTTGATGTATAAAGTCAGGAACCGGTATTTTTTTCCCCACGACTTTTTTTCAAATCCAGATAGTCAATATAATAAAGGAACTTCACAGAAAATGTATTGAACGGATTTTCATCCAAGGTGCCGCTGAAATTTTCTAAATAGTTACCCTGGCTGATGGAAGAACGGTCGGCTTCTATCAGGTTTTTCCAGACAATTCTTAATTCAGAACCCGGTGAAAATTCCCAAACATATCCTACATCAATAGTAAAAACATTGTAATTCTGTCTTTTCTCTGCAAAATTATAACCGGCTGGAACTGTTTCGATTGTAAAACTGTTTTCAGTGTTTCCATCTGATTTTAAAAATAAAAATTTATCATACACTGCCTCCGATAAATAATGACGGAACTTTAAAAGTACCGACATCTTGCTTGAAAAAATATATTGACTGCCTAAAAGCTGTGTCCATGTATTAACATTTCTTTCTCCAAAAAAAATGCTATCGTTCAGTTTGCCGGAAAAGCCAATGTCATTATTTCTAAAATCTCTTGTAAATGAATAATCAAAAAATAATTTATCGGTGACCCTGAATCTTGGTGAAATTTCAAACCCATAGTGATTTTGGTTTGTCCCAAAAAAATTTTTATGATTTACATTAATATCCATGGCAAATGGTTTTCTGTAATCGGTTGAAACCCAAAAAAACTCCCAGAAAAATGGTGGATACCTATAAAACCTTCCCGGAACTCGTGGTTCAAAATAATCATTTCCTCCTCCGGGAACCAAGGAAGAATGCCACCCCATATCAATAAAGCCAACCCATCGTATGTGCATCCCTGCTGTTATATCATTAAATGTAAAAACATCGGGTTTTACAAGCCGGTTGATGGATGATCCTCCAAAGACCTCGAATTCAAGAAATTTCCAGAATGGCTTGTATGCATCATAATTCAGATTAATGGAATAACTCTGTGAATTATTATGATCGAGATAACCGAGATCGTTTGGGTCATATTTGTCGTCCATCCGGCGATGACTGAATGTATAATGAAAACTACCGCCAGTTTTCCCTGCAGTAAATTCATAGCTAACTCCGGTTTTATTAAATTCATCTTTGTTAATTGAAATAAATGTTTTATTCCAAATATGGCTTACTAAAAAATTTCCATCTGCTGAAAATTTTTGCGTTTTGTTGATAAATTTAAAATCTGTGCCACTTACATTTGCGTTTCTGAATTCATTACCCCGGAGTACATTTGTATTTATAAAACTAATATATGAATTATTAGGTAAATTTTTCTCAGCAACCAGAATGTTATAATTAGCGGCTGGCTCTGTGTTAAAAATTTTTTCATTTCCAAGCGAATCTTTATAAACTGCTTCCATGTTAGAAGTAATAGCATTAAAAAATCCTAAGCCATTTCCTTTTTTTGAACGTCCTGAGATTTTGGTAGCATTGATAAGTTGAACCCTGTCAGGATTTTTAATAAGCGAGTTATTATATTTATAAATTGCATCATAATAACCGGAAGGAGTGCCCGCAATTCTTCTTGAATAAAATATGCCTCCTCTGTTGAACAATTCTGTTCCTTCGGTAAAAAATTGCCGCTTTTCTTCGTATTTTACTTCAAAAGGTGATAAGTTAAGCACAAGATTATCCGATTGAACTTGTCCGAAGTCGGGAATGAGTGTCATGTCGAGTGTGTAACTTTCAGTTAACCCTAATTTTAAATCCATACCCCCGTTAATGGAATTTGAAAAGTTAGATTTTCCCTCCACGTCTGCTGGAAAATGCTGTAAATACGCTGACAGATAGGGTGTGACTGATAAACGCAAAGGAGCTTTGATTCTTGATAACCCGGCTATGGATCCAAATTGATTTACGAATCCGGGAATTTTTTTATCAAAAAAATTCCATGTGGATTTTTCCCTGTGACGGCGGTCAATACGGATAAAATTCAATCCCCATTCCTGTTCGTTTTTATCCGGGAAACGGATAGCTGAATAAGGAATTTTTATTTCTGCGTTCCAACCATCTTCTGTTATTTTAGTGTCACTGAACCAAACGGCATTCCATCCAATGTCCTGTCCTATGGAAGAGGAATATTTTGCATCGGTTTGAATTCCTGAAGAAGAAACCATGAAACCAAAAGCGTTCTGCCCGTCGTGATAAGTATCAAAGAAAATTGCGGCTACATCCGCATTATTCTCTCCGACATCCCTCGTACCCAATTCCCTCAGAATGCTGTCCGGATGCGGGTCAAACATTTTTATAGCAATATATAACCCCGTATTATCGTAGGTAATTTTCAACGATGTCTTTGTTAATGACGGCTGACCTGTATAGGGTTCCATTTGCCAGAAATTTACCGGAGCGGAAAGTTCATTCCAGCAGGGTTCGTCAAGAATACCATCTATTTTTACTTTTTCATCCGGTTTAAGGGGGTACGCATTCAATATCCTATGTTTTTCGTTTTCAGAAAACTCCTGTGCCAATGATACGATACATAAAACAAATAAAGGAATGGAAAGAACAAGGCGGCGCATTAAAATAAAATATTATAAATCTGGGGCGTTAATTTTAATTGCAAATTTACACAAATATACAATTCAGAAATCATGACTTACTCATAAATTAAAATGTCCGTTTTTTGATGTTGGATATTTGATAATAATCAGATATGAATCGCTCTGTTTCCTGTAGCCGCCAAACATGCCTCTTTAAATGCTTCCGAATAGGTAGGATGTGCATGACAGGTTCTGGCTATGTCTTCTGCGGTTGCTCTGAATTCGATTGCGAGAACTGCCTCTCCAACCATATCTGCGGCTCTCGGTCCTAATAAATGAACGCCAAGAATTTCATCTGTTTTTTTATCGCATAGAACTTTAATAAATCCATCGGTGTCCATGCTGGCTCTTGCTCTGCCGCTTGCCATAAAAGGAAAGGTTCCGAAGGTATATTCCCTGTTTGATTTTTTCAAGTCCTCCTCGCTAAATCCTACGCTTGCAACTTCGGGCCAGGTGTAAACTACCCCCGGTATGGTGTGATAATTAATATGCGGTTTTTGTCCTGCAATGGTTTCGGCTACAAATACCCCTTCCTCTTCGGCTTTGTGCGCAAGCATGGGACCTTTGATAACATCTCCGATTGCATAAACTCCCTTTACGTTAGTTTCCAGATTTTCATTCACATTTATACGTCCGGCTTTATCAACAGAAATGCTTGTATTTTCCAATTTCAGATTACCGGTATAGGGACTTCTTCCGGTAGCAACCAGACAGTACTGGGCAGTAAACTTATTTTTATTTTTTTGTTTGTCTTCGGTAGAAAGTGTCACCGATTCCTGATTTTCATACACGCACCCGAGCGCTTTGTGCTCAAGATAAAATTCAATTTTTAATTGTTTACTGAGAATTTTTCTTAATTCTTTTCCTAAGGAACGATCCATATTCGGAAGTATTTCTTCAAAATATTCGATGACCTTTATTTTTGTGCCTAATCTTGCATAAACGGAACCCAGTTCCAACCCGATAACACCCCCGCCTATAATTATCATGGAAGAAGGAATCTCTTTCAGTGATAATGCTTCCGTTGAAGTAATAATTCTTGATTTATCAATAACAATCCCGTGTAAAGCAGAGGGTTTGGAACCGGTGGCAATTATGATATTTGCAGAATTAATATTTTGAATTGTGCCATCGGCAGATTTAATTTCAAGCGATTTTTCATTAGAGAAAGATGCCGTTCCGTATAACACGTTGATTTTATTTTTCTTCATCAGATAGTTAATACCGGCTACTGATTGAGTAATGACATCATTTTTCCGTTTAACCATTTTTGAAAAATCCACTTTTACCTCCCCGACAGTTATTCCCTGTGCCACTAATTTATGGTTGATGTTAAAATAATTTTCAGTGGCATCAAGCAATGCTTTGGAGGGAATGCAACCGACGTTCAGGCAAGTGCCACCCAAGGAAGGATATTTCTCTACCAGAGCGGTTTTCAAGCCGAGTTGCGCGCAACGAATAGCGGCAACGTAGCCGCCGGGTCCGGCGCCGATGACAGTGACATCAAAGGTTTCCATGTTGGTATGATAAGGATATAAGGGTATAAGGGTATAAGGGTATAAGGGTATAAGGGTATAAGGGTATAAGGGTATAAGGGTATAAGGGTATAAGG
>Ga0156225_132_pt1 | contig 56465 bp, 42 predicted proteins | sample RifCSPlowO2_12_FD_107873 | JGI IMG/M metagenome (GOLD analysis project Ga0156225, IMG submission 107873) | Bacteroidetes bacterium RIFCSPLOWO2_12_FULL_37_12 | reverse complement strand
GTAAACATAAAACGTTTGTTTCGTTTACACAATGATTTTAATAAAAATTATTTTCAACAAGTTACTAACAATTAATTAACCTGTTTTTTATTATTAAATTCTCTATGGAAAAATAAAAAGAGCGTGTTTTTCAGAGCCAAAGCGGGTGTCTTTAAATGGATAAAATCTCAATCTATTTTGATAAAATAAATTGCAACTACTCAGGTTAGGGCGAATCCTTTTATTTTCTATTTTCCAATATCCATTACTATTTTCCATTTTCTACTTTCATGAAATTTGAAAATAGAAATGGAAAATAGAAATTAGAAACTTGAGTGGCAAGCCACTACCTGAGTAGTAGCAATAAATTTTGAAAGTGCTTTGGTGAACTAAAATCAGGTAGTATGTGAATATTCTGTTTTAATAATATTAATTTCCATGATTTTTAAAAGGTTTCCGTTTTCCTTTCAAAGTAGTGAATGTAAACAATATCATATTAAAAAAAGGTGAGATGCCACAAAGAGGAAGGCACTCCCGATAACGGGATTTGTGGGTATCTTACGTTTCCCATCTTCTGATGCCCCGGTATAAACCTCTGGACCGGTACTTGAAGTGCGTGGTCATTCTCACCGAAGACAAAATTACATATTAATGTTTAAATCCTCTATATTTGGAAAAATAAATATTGATTTACCATGCCAAATTTTATCACAAACCACCCAACCCGGGATTTGAAAAAACGTCTTATAGAACTTATCTGCAAAAGTGAGGCGTTAAAATTTTTGGTCGGATTTTTATTTTCCTTTCTCACTTTTTATAGCGGGAGAGAATTAAAACCTGCAATCCTAAAATGTTTATCAAAAGTAAATGCATCTGTGATATTATTGTCTTTCATAATCTGAAAACTTACGGCATCTACATAAGAAATTTTTTCGTTTTTATATTTCTTTAAAAAATCTTTAACACAACTCTCTTCTGTATTTTTATCAGAATATATAAGTTTTATGTTTATTCTGTTGATAATGTCCAGAAATTTTATAGCGGTTGCTGGATTGCAACGGTAAAGAATTCTCGTATAAGTTTCAGAAACAACAAAATTTGAAGTATATAAATGGTAGTTTCCCTTGCTTATAAGCTCGTTAAGGAATTCAACAGCAATGGTATGGTATTGATCTGCTTTGTCATTTATCGCAATAAAGGCGCCTGTGTCTATAAAAATTTTATTCACCATATAGTTCCTTATCATGGTGTATAGATCCTGTTTTTATTCCACTATCATACAGACCAACTAATTGAGTTAATGTTTTATTTTTTTGCAAAGATCCTGCTAAATTTTTTCCGTTTTCCTCTTTTTTTAGCCCGCTGGTTTTATTTTTACCGGAAACATCTATTTCCAACCGCTTTGCCAGTTGCAAAAGCAAGAGGTAATCACTGCCTTTTTTTACATTAAGAGTTAATGCTTTCATTTCTGATTAAATTGGTTCAGTACAAATATACGAAATTTTCATTTTATATGGCACTCTCGTTAATGGGATTTGCGGGTATCTTACGTTCCCCATCTTCTGATGCCCCGGTATAAACCTCTGGACCGGTACTTGAAGTACGTGGTCATTCTCACCATGGACAAAGGTAAAAAAATTATTAAATAGTATCGTACTTATCCTAGTTGAAATTTACGCCACTTTTTAATATTTTTAAGTTCAAGCTAAGTTATTATGTTTTAAAAATTTGTAACGTGTGAAAAACATTGAATAACAACTATGGTTACTGAAATCAATTAAAAAAATAAAACCATTAATTTGTATTGTATCTACTTACTGCCGTGTGTAAAATAACGATGTGTTAATAAATTTAAATCTGCCATTTGATCATTACGACTTCTGTGTCTATGAATTATTTCATCAACCCATTCAGCACATGCAAAGATAGCCGGATAAGAGCTATGCAACGTACTGGGTTCTTTTTCAAATACAAGAAAATCCCTGCCTTTCGCCAGAAAGGCAGGGAAGAATACCCCGTTATAAAAAAAAAGTTTTTTATTTGTAGATGGGGTACTTGGATTGATTATAGGAAGAGGGGTCCGATTGAAATCCATTTATTTCAATTCCCGATTAAAAAACGCCGTAAACATAAAACGTTTGTTTCGTTTACACAATGATTTTAATAAAAATTATTTTCAACAAGTTACTAACAATTAATTAACCTGTTTTTTGTTATTAAATTCTCTATGGAAAAATAAAAAGAGCGTGTTTTTCAGAGCCAAAACGGGTGTCTTTAAATGGATAAAATTCTAAAATATTTTTAATAAATAAATTTTGAAAGAGCTTTGGTGAAATAAAATCAGGTAGTATGTGAATATTCTGTTTTAATAATTTTAATTTCCATGATTTTTAAAAGTTTTCTGAATCTATTTTATCATAGTCACTATGGGCTCCGATATCCTGCCATGTATTGCACTTGCAGGATGTTTTTTTGTTTCAGCCGGTTCATAATACAAAAAAGCCCCATCCTCCGGGCAGAGTAACAGGGCTTGTATTTCCCCTAACAATTTATGATTGTGATTATTGGTAATTGGGGTGCTTAGGGCTTGGAAAAAAACAGGTGATGAGGTCCTTATTTGAAATACGATAATTAAAAGAATCTTTCAAATTCTCCGCAAACGTATATAGCAAGCATTAATAATACAAGGACTTTTATAAAATTTTTTATTCACATATTATGGATAATTATTTATGAATGTTTTTCTCTGCTTGAGGTTGTTTAATAAAAATAATTTTGTAGATTGTTTTTATTTAATGAATTAAAGTAGTGGGTTTTAAATGAGGTTTTATGTTACGACGAATGAAGTATCACAGAGGAGGGTAGCGGTTTCTCAGAGAGGCACAGAGGAATACGTTTGGATTTTTATTATTCTCCGTGCTTCTCCGCATTTTTTAAACGCAGTTGTCAAAGCTAAAATTAGCTGCCAAACCACTGGTGAAGCGGTTTTTGATCATTTCGTTGACATCACCAAAACGATACCTATGCCAAAAGGTGCAGAGAAAACGATTGAGGATATTATGCTCACTCGTTACGCTTGTTACCTCATTGCTCAAAATGGCGACCCTAAGAAGGAGCAAATTGCTTTTGCTCAAAGTTATTTTGCCATCCAAACCCGTAAACAGGAACTGTTGGAAGAACGAATCCAACTGAATGAGCGCTTACGGGCAAGAGAAAAATTAGCGTCTGCCGAAACCGAATTGTCAAAAAATATTTACGAAAGAGGAGTTGACAATAAAGGATTTGCCAATATCCGGAGCAAAGGCGATTGGGCTTTGTTTGGCGGCAATAACACCGGTGCTATGAAACGTAAATTAGGAATTGCCGAAAACAGACCTTTGGCTGATTTTTTGCCCACGATTACTATTTCTGCCAAACAATTGGCTACTGAAATCACAAATTTTAATGTAAAGAAAAACAACCTGCATGGCGAAAATAAAATCACCGGAGAACATGTAAAAAATAACACCGATGTAAGAATCCTGTTAGGGAAAAGCGGCATAAAGCCGGAACAATTGAAATGAGAGAAATGAAATGACGATAGTCAATTTAATTCTTATGGTTTTTCCTTAGATTACTTAATCTTACTAATTTTTCTTACCCATGTTCGGTCATTGATTTTTACATTCACTAAATAAACCTGATCTGCCAAACCGCCCATATCAACATCCTTTAAAAACTTCCCTTTGGTTTTTTGGTTGAAAATTTCTTTCTTTAATTGCTTGCCTGCAATATTAGTAATGGATATTTCAACCACTGAGTTGTCAAGATTTTCAATTTCTATGGTTAAAGAATTTTTGACGGGGTTGGGGTAAACTTTAATGTTATCAGAGTAAGAAATATTTTCATTAATTCGGGTAATTATAGTTACATTCATTGAATCTATTCCCTTGCAACTGTTTGCATCGGTTACGGTAACTGAATAATTACCTTCTTTAGAAATTTTTATGATTTGCGAGGAATCCCCATTTGACCATTGATAGGTTGAACCTGAATTACCTGCATCAAGTAATAAAGTATCTCCATCATTTAGCGCCGTATCTGCACCAATATAAACAAGCGGTAATGAGTCAGTTGCTATAAAAATAGAATCTGTTGTTTTACATCCGTTTGAATCGCTTACTGTCAGAAAATACTTACCCGCAGTAGTAATAGTGATGAAAGAACTTGTATCTCCACCAGCCCATAAATTATTTTTATTACTTCCGGAATTTAATATTATGGAATCTCCCATGCAGAAATTAGAGGGACTATTGGATATAATCTTTGCAGTATCCACCGGTAAATTCACCTTAACATTTACAATATTGGAAAAAGTACTGCATCCCAGAGAATCTGTCGCAATAGCAGAATAGTTCCCGCTTTGCTTTACGGTCAAGCGGGCTGCTGTGTCACCGGTATTCCAGAGAATATTATCTGAAGGAGGCATTTCAAGAGTGACACTATCGCCGGAGCAAAAGGTGAGATTACCGTTTACAGTAAGATAAGTAGTACTGCTCATACTACAACCTTTGACCACAAAGTATAGGGTATCTGAAAAACCTGAATATGAAAGTATTGCAAAGGTTTCGCCTTCTGATTTTCCCATAAAGCCATTTTTTGCATTTTCAAAAAATAGGATAGAGGTGTCGGCTACCCATATAGATAGTAACGAATCGCTCAGTGACACCGGACTGGAAAAACTGCTATATACTGCGGTTATAGTTGGCGATTTTAATTCACCTTTTGACTGATATATAATATGCGGTTCCAAGGAAAAACCCGTAATAGTGTCATTTGTCATTACCACAGTCATAACTCTGTCAATGAGCAATACACTGCTGTCAGGATATGAATAATACAGTTCTGCGGTTATTTCCTGATTTCCGATTACATTATTATTTACCTGTGTGATGATTTCCGCTGTGCCTTCAAAAAGAGAATCCAATGAATAGCTTTTATTCTGAAAATAAACCTCTGCAGATAAAAGATTGGCTGTATCTGAAATACTTACTTTTATTTTTATCGCAGAATCTGCAAGATATACAGATAAATTCTGTGGTGATATAATTTTTAACCGGGTTGAATCTGATCTTACTATCAGCGTATCGCCCCCACCTGCCTGCTTTAACAGAACATCATTTTTGGGCTTCATAAGCGGAGAAGGATCTATTTTGTTGCTGAACAAAGAAGAATTGATATCGCTGTTCAGTAATGATAATACTTTGTTTCCTACTGCAACACTTTTTGTAACAGGTTTGTAGATGGTGTGTGCAACCTTATCAAAAACACTTACATTCGTGGCTGTATTTCTGTCTAAACCGGCAAGCTGACTTTTTACACCAACAATTAAATCGCTCTCAGGAACGAAAGTAGAATAATTTCCAATCTCACCCAATACGACCACTGCGTTCATAAATCTTAAAACTTTATCTACAAGCGGTATATTTTTTAAACTCATTATTTCTTTCAGTTCAGCATACAGAATAGAATTATTTTTTTCTTTAGGAATAGCCACCTTAAGCAAGTCCTCCATAAATTTTTCAAAATAATCATGCCCAACAGCATGTATCATATCTATTATTTCTTGATTAACAAGTACCTGGTTATTGGTTTGTTCGCCAGGTAGAATGTCACCTGCTATGAGATGGGCTTTTATATTTGTTTCATGAAATTTAATTCCACCTTTAACACACAAATCATATACAGCATTTGACGGTTGAAACTCCCAGGTTTTGGTGGGGACGAAATAACTTAAAATGCACCAACTACCCTCCAAGTCCTTAGGTTGCAAAAAAACAAAAGGGAATGGAACTTCCGCATCGCTGTGTGCATACCAAACCAACAGGGTGGAGCGTGCCCAACAGCCCAAATCACCGGAATATCTTTTTATTAAATCGGCAAGGGGGGAACCCTCGTGAGGCGTATCCAGCGAAATAAACTTATTTACATAACCCTTTTCATAATTTTTTACCTGCCTGCTTCCTGCGGTACGGGTGTACCATGAATAATAATTATCAAGCAGGGAACGAAATACGCTTCCACCCATGCTGTGGCATACATAGTCCACTCTGTTAGATACATACCCTTGACCACGCATAGCAGATATTAACCCATCAAAACCGTTCATATCATTTACCGGAGCCAAAACTAATGTACTTGCATTTTCAATAAAATGTGCATCTTTCCTCAGTGTTACGGCATGTTTTATTTTAAATCTGTTATCTTCAACAAACCTGACTTCTGAACCCGATACCTCACTATGCCTAAAATCACTGAAAGTAGAAGGATCGCCACCCAAACCATGTACCAGCATTAAAGGCGGTCGTACTATGGTTATGAATTCAGTGAGCGTATCGGTAGTGCTGTTTGCATAATTTACAGTGAATTTTGCTTTTACCTGTCTTCCGCTTTTAGTATCATCCGCGCCTCCGGCTCTTGCAAAATCATCAGGGGCTACGTACCAGAAATCATAATCCGTTTTATTGGATGTGTTATCCTGTGCAGTGAATTGATTGGCGCTATTGGCTTCGGAATTGTAAGATGAAAGTTGACTTGCTTTCATTACTTTACCTAATTTTTCTATAGTGGCACTTACTCCATCATTCAAAGAAACAGTGACACTGCTTATTTGTGGTCCTTGTCCGGGGTCTATTTTAGATAACTTCATATAAAAACGCGCTGTTCCATCTGCCGCTATTCCATTGATGGGAACTCCGGGATCCGGATAACTTTTATCCCACAACAAATCAACTTGAATGTTATTAACCACCGGCGTCTGAACTGTAAATGTTCCGGATTCCATATTAATGTTAGAATACAAATCAACCACTCGGATTTTAATAGTTGTACTGCTTACCGGAATAGTTACATTTTTGTTAAGCGAAATGTTGCTGTATAAATATTCATTTCCTTGTTTGGTAGCAAGTGCTTGCCAGGGACCGCCATTATCGGAATATTCAATGGCATAATTGTATGCTCTCTGTGAACCGGTAACTGGATAAACGCCGGTTTTTTGCATATAGTCCTTCCATTCTACAGGAAAGCTTGCATCGGTAAAATAAGTTTGCCCGCTTTTGGGATTGAGAATTTCAAGAAAAGCAGTTTGTGCGGTGGCATTTATTGTAAATGTTTTAACAGTGGTAAAATAAGATGTTGAACTATCTCTGCCAAGGATAGAATAAGTGCCGGAGGGCATGGTTGCAGTGGTGAGATAAGAATAAACAAAAGCACCTGTTGAATTAGTTGCTATGGCTGGTATTTTTTCACCAAATCCCGCCGGACCGGTTATGCGTAAATTTGCAAAATGATTTTTTGTAAAATTGGAACCGGTAATTGATACTGAATTATTACCTGCACTGACATTAGTGGGGCTAACCATTAATGAAGGGTATTGGATAGTAACTACATTCCCATCATTGTTAAATGTGATAATCTTCACATCATCAAATAAATACGTTTTATTGGAACCATCTTTTTTAGACAGATTAATGGTTGAATTGGGATTATCAAAAGTCCATTTCCCAAAATCATCAAAATAATAAATATCGTTTGAACCGGTGGTTTGATAGAGGTTCATAACGGGTTGTGCGATTGTGTGGTAACACAGAAACACACAAAAAATCATTGCTAAAAATAAAATTGATTTTTTCATACTTTTTCTATTATATATTCGTCTTCTAAATGATACTCTGAAAAATTCTCCTCTTTATTAAAATTCATCAATTGTGTATCATGAAATCTTTGGAAGGTCTCTTTGTCATTAAACCAATTCAGTACTTCTGCTTTTTTAATTTTGCTTTGTTCATCCGATAGGATTGAATGATAGGAATTCCATTTCCAATCCCTGAAATCTTCTGTTATACCATGCAATTGGGGATTTGCGTGAATATAATAAACCAGATAACGCAGATATTGCTTACCATCAACGAGAGCACGTTTAAACGGGGTTTGAAATAATGTTCCAATCCTATCCTGTTGTTTGTTAAACGCCATGGAATATGACTGAAAAAATTTCCTGAATTGATGGCTTACGATATCGTGGGTGGTTTTGGGGGGGGTGGATTGTTGTTGTGATGTGGGGGTGGGTGCCGGCATGGGTGCCAGCATTAGATTTGACAACTTTTGAAAAGTTGTCAAATCTGCTGTACCGGTAGTACCAGCGGTTCCAGCGGTACGACACCCAACGCAACCGCCCCCCCAACCTGCACTGGTGACAGGCGGTGCCGCAGTTGTAGCCCCAACAGCCCATGGATCCCGCACCCGTACCAATAAATGAAAATGATTTCCTAATAAACAATACGCAAACGTGTCTAACACCGAAGATAAATATTTACCATATTGCCTCAAAAAATATAAATAATTCCCCTCATTTTTAAACATGGGCTTACTGTCAACTGCGCGGTTGTAAACATGGTAAAAACATCCCGTTTCAAATTGGGTATAATAATGTTCGGTGTATGCCATATATCATTTTTTTAGTTTTGACAACTTATATGGGTATATCGTTGCAATATTCTTACACTATCCATAAAAAGTTGTCAAAACTTTAATTCGACAGGGGGCTAAAAGCCCCCTGTACCCCCGAGTTAAATAGTCAAATAATCAAATAGTCAAATAAATTAATCCCTCACGCACCTCACGCTAAAACCTAAACTCTTAGTGTCGTTGTACCGGTAAGCGACGGCGTAATCGTAGCCCAAGTCCCGGTACCATGCGAGTGTAGCATCGCCCTCCGTAGCTGACCACCAGAGACCGTAGTCGCCAAGATAGCCGAACGAACCATCGGCGGCGAGGCGGTAACCGCCCGGAAGCGCTGTAAAACCACTACTGTTATCAGCTCCTGAGTTTGGGCTTGACCAATGGCTTGTTCCGGCTTCTTTTAATTTGCCTCCGGTATTTGTTCCTCGCCCTCCAGTTAAATTACAAGTAGGATCGGTATTTACTTCTACAAAGTTTTCCAATGTACACCATTCGGCATCGGATGGTACATGCCATCCCGCAGGGCATACATTCCGGCTGTCAGTAATTGCATACCAAGTGTATAACCGACCATAAGTTGCTGCATTGTTATTGTCATTATTATATGCCCACTGGTATTTTGAAGTACTGTCATTGGGAATGCTTGTAGATGTTGTCGTTGCAATGGCATCACCGTTTCGGTATTTGGTTACTTTCAGGTTTTCTTTCATCCATACTTGTGTGCCTATGGTAATTGTGCTGTAAACATTTCCGTCTATGTCGGTTACGGTACCTGCTGTGGTGGAGACCAATTTAATACTGTCAATAGTAGAGGTCAATAATTTTAATTGGGTGCCATCGGTTCGGTTTATTTCAATGTATTGGGAAAAGCAAGGGGGGGCTACAGGAATGGATATTAAAAAGAATAAGAGAAGCGCTAAATAATGCGTAGGTGTGATGGAAAAAGTTTTAAGTGGTTTCATGGTTTGATATGGTTAAAATAGTTTTATAAAGAGGGTAATTGAAAAGTTTTTTCATATCAATCAGCTGATTACTGTAAATTCACAATTTTTTACATTATCAAAGTAATAAAACGAAAAATTTCATATTTCCTAATTCAAGAATAAAAGCTAACGCTTTTTAGTTTTTAGAATAATTTTATGTTATGAGCATTTGTTATATTGTTTAAAGGTATCAATGATACGAAAATATTTCTTATAAAAAAATTGAATTCATTTTAATTGTTATTTTCACAACTAAAAATCATTTTGATTTGAATTAATACCAAACCCTTCTAACACCGTACTCATCAAAAATTGGATCAGAACTGATAATCCTGATATTTTCATACAGTCCTTGCGAAATAATTATTCTGTCAAACGGATTCCGGTGAAATAAATTGAGTGTGCTTAATTTAATTAAATGGTCAGGTAAAATCGTAAGCAATTCAAATCCATTTTGATATAATTTTTCAATCATCTTTTCAATATCACAACTAAGTTTTAGCTTGCCCAACCCCATTTTAATAGTCATTTCCCATAAACTTGCAATACTCACCATAATCAAATTATCAGTATCTTCAATCTCATTTTTAATTTTTTGCGAAAGGGATTTATCATTTTCAGAAAACCAGATGAATGCCTGAGTGTCTAATAATAATTTCATTGCATATATTCATTAAAATCACCAAGCGGGGCATTAAAATCAGCACTCATTTTAAATGTTCCCTTCATGCAACCTGCTTTCGGGTGTGTTTTTTTTTCTGCTTTTCTATGTTTACTAATTTCTTGTTTAATCAGGGTGATGGCATGGTCCAGGATTGCCTTATCACTTTCAAAGCCGAAATCTTTGAATCGTGAAAATACCTGAGTTTGTTCCGGAGTTAATACAATTGACTTTTTCATAAAAAGTTGTTTTTAAATATCGTCAATACAAAAATACAAATTTTAATTAATATTAGGATACAAGGAAACGATAAAGACATTCGTATCAAGTACATTTTCATTGGAAATTACTAATGCGGGATGTACTTTAAATTCCCCGGAGGGTAGTTCAAAATTCACTTCTATAATATCTCTTTTACTTACCCTCATTACAGATATTTTATAATGGCTGGATTTTTCCTCTTTACTATTGCTGATTTTATAGATTCGTGTTCTATAAGTGCTGTTATCAGGTCTTTTCTTTTACTTACTACCGAAGCACTTCTTACAGATTTTAAATCACGTAATAAGTGAATTAATTCTGTTGCCTTTTGTGTAGTTTCTATTTCTGCTATTATCGTCTTCATAATTAACTTTGAATTTTAATGAATTTTTAAAATTAGCCATTTATGCCGTTTCTGTTAAATTCTGTAAATCACTGTCTTTATTATACAATTCATTGTATAATCGTGCTGATGTTTTCAACTGTTTTTGTTTATTACTTTTTTTTTAAAGTAATTTGGCATATACGTCGTCTTCAGTATTATTCCATATTTTGTTTAGAGATACAGTACCGGCAGTAAGCCAAAAATCGTCAACATCTTCATCAGATAAGATTGTGATTAATAGTTTTGTTCCCTCAGGAATATTCGCTTTCTCAATCAAGCGAATCCTTCTTTTTTTGACGATACCGTTTAATGTAGTTAGCATAATAAAATATACTTCATACAATAATACAATTTATAAATCAAACCAGAAAGCCCCCGCTTAAGCGTGAGCATTTCAATCTCACAAAGTTATAATTTGTATTTCGTAATTACAATCTATTTTTTTGAGCTAGAGGTAGGTTTTGTATGACAGGAAGGTTTGATAATAACTGTACATTTTGTGTTTAGTTGTTTGTATGTATTACTAAAATCACTAAAGTCGGTATTCATTAGAACAACACAGGTTTATCAATATAAATTATCAACATAAATTTAGTTTCTAAAAGAAAAATAATGTACAAATAATTCCTCATTCCTTACCGCTATAAATGTCATACTATTTTTAAAAAAACAACTGATTTTTTCCACATTAATATTACAAATTATGTGGATAAATATTTAATTAAAATCGTTGTTTTGTTAAGCCATAAATTGTTATTTTTGCGTGGAATTTGATTGGTTCTTATAATTATTGTATTTCAGATAAGGACCCCATCACCTAATTAGTAACAAGTACCCCATTTACCAATAAACACAATCAACAAAAACAGGGGAAATAAAAGTCCTGTTACTCCGCCCGGAGGACAGGGCTTTTTTGTATTTGGGGGGAGGATTTGTGATGGAGTGAAGTGATATTTGATTGGGTTCGCCCACCGACTTCATGCCAAAACCGGTTAAGCTCGTGTTCACTATTTGAGTCAAAAAAATGATAAAATATTAACCTGATTTAGAGGGGGGGAGTTAGTCCTAAAAAAGGGGGGGTATTTTGCTCCGAAATATTCATACTGTGCCCTGCGGTGGTGAGATATAAAAAACAAAAATTAATAATAAAACATTAGATAATCAATCATGCAAAAAGATATATTTCAATTAACAATCTATTTTCTTCCCTCCATTTTATCCATCCATAACTCCAATTATTTTCTTCACCCCATTTAATTTGCAACCATTCATCTTTCACCTTAACAGGATGATAAAAGTTATCTTGTTTGTAGATTATTGTTTCAGATTCATCTTCAGACGTTTTATGGATAGGATTTTTTGCGTTATTAAAGCGAACCGCAAACGCTTTTAAAACATATTCTTCCCATGTTAAAAACTGTAAGAATGTTTCTTTCTTTATTCGCTTCTTCAGATCAATTTTCTTATTGACAAAAACTTGGTATCCGTATTTATCTTCTATGACAACTTCCATTGCTAAAACAAAATAATCTGGTTTAAAGCCGCGAGGTTGGAATTCATCATTGGGGTAATCAAATTTACCATCACTGTCATCATAATAATAAGTAAACTTGTACCACAAGGAACCATCTTCATTGTAAATTTTAATAGTATCTTTTTCACAATAATTATCCTTTAAAACTATCAATCCTATAGAATCTCCTATTTTAGTGTAATTTGTTTTATGTGTTTTTTCATTTTTTTCTATTTCTTGAACTTGTTTCAGCGTAGTATTCTTTTCATTGTCATTCTTATCAGTTTGTGTGGCACAATTAATACAAGCACACATTATCAAGGTTAGCCATAATTTCATAGCTTATCTGTTATTTAAGTTAAAGTTAAAGCCTGTGTTCGCTTGTCTTACAGGGGCATTTTGAACATATCTCCAATTTAAGTTTCCATAGTTTAACCCCAGATGCCCGTGGTCATTATGCCCTGAAGCTCGGGTAACATTAGTAAGATTCCCGCTTGTTCCTTGGTAGTTTATAGTAAATCCAAATGTTCTTGCTACATCATAGACAGTTTGGTTGTTTTCTGTACTAAATTGAGTACTATTAAAAGCATTATTACTTTGGAAGCTAACTCCTTCCGTATTCAAATACCGGAAATCTATATCTATTCCACTGCGGTTCCCAAGATGCCCATGTCCTCTATGATGTCCATCATCGTCTACGGTGACAAAGCTTATCTGCCAAGGATCGCTACCATTAGAGGAAGACATATCCCCAAAGCTTACAGTAAAATCATTGTTTGTGTTAAGGTAATTTGTTAACCCAAATAATGCTGCTGCAGTTTCCGGTCTCAAAAAATGATCTCCCTGTCCTACATTCTCAGGTGGGTTTATTGATGTTCCTCCGGCATCGAGTGGACCATATCGTTCAAAACCGGTTCCATTATTAGGGAACAATACTAAACCAGTATTGTTTTTATCAAGCTGTCCAGCTAACCTAAAACCAGATTCCTCATTATCATCTTGTACATAAAACCTATCAAAGTTGTCGTCGGTCTGTACGGTGCGCATTGAACCATCATTATTAACATAATGATCGTCTGGAGATAATCCTAATGGGTCAATATAACGAGTGGGATTATTAAATAACACAGAATATGGACTCCAACCTGGAAATTTTGTAGGTTGTAATGGATCTAGTTGCCATCTACTACCGGTTCTCGGACCATATTCCCAAAATTCCGCTGTATTATGATTCCCCTCACCAGCAATTTCATCCACCCTCTCCTGCCCATTAAAACCCCATCTATAATCAGTGACACTAAAATTTCTCCCCTCCATCGGCGCACCAAACGGATAATAATCACTCCCACTCCTCACCTCTGCCCTCCAATAATTTGCTATTCCATCTCCATCCTCATCCACCGCCACTTTCCTATCGCTGAAAGTGGTTATCACGTTCCCCAAGTGATTAACCCCCTCAAAATATTTTAATCCCAATATCCGGATGTAATGCGTAGTGTCCGTAGCAGAAACCCCAATCAATTCCACTTTCGTATTATCAACTCCAAGACGCGAACTCCCATAAATCACCTTCTCTACCTGAGCAAAACTCTGCTTTTGAGTACTGTCATCGTTTTCATAAGCGTAAATGCTCATGATATTACCGGAGGCATCCCTCGCATAATACGTGGAATTTTCCCATTTTCCTGCACTATTGTAAACATGCTTTGCTATTCTATTTCCCATCGCATCATAATCAAATTTTAAATTTTTAGTGTCACTCCCCGCATAGCGGATAATCTCTTTCACTTTTCCAGAAACATTCCACTTGATTTCTTTTATTTTTTCCGCGCTGTCCTTTTTTAAATTTCCAATCTCATCGTAAGCATAATTATTTTTTACATTTATTTTCGCCCTGTCAGATGTAAATATTCCCTGGTCGTCAATGTCATCTGCAAGTGTCACTGATGACACCGTGTCATTTACATGATACAAACGATTCTGCATTCGTCTGCCGTTTTGTTCTGCATAACGGTACGTCATATTGTCTATGTAATTCCCCTTTGCGTCTTTGCGTCTTTGCGTGAGAATATTGCCGTTGGCATCATACTCAAACGTATTGTGATACATTCCATTGTACTCGGAGACACCCAGGTTGGACGCCTCTACCCATTTATTATTCACTACATCTATGTTATTATACGCCTTCATCTCCTTCAGCCGGTTCAACTGGTCGTAACGATATGCTGTACCTTGCGGAAGTGACACTCCATTCAAATTCGTGAGCCCCGTCACCATCGCACTTATATTTCCATTAAACAAATCATTCCTCGCATTCATTAAATCACTCCCCGTTTTATCTGCCAGAAAAGACGCCCTATAGGGCGTCTCCACAATCGGTTTATAATCATTCTCAAAATACGTCAACGAATACCCAAACGCATCCACCCCAAAATTAGTATTCAGATTCACGGTGGTATTGGCTCCGTCTTTCCCCATATCTCGCTCTGCAAGAAGGGATTCAGAGTTTACGCCTTTCACCCATCCATTCAAGGTGTACGCATAATCAATCCCCTGTACTTTCAGGTCGCCGATTTCGGCTCTCGCCAACGGTCCGTGCTTGTAGTAAAAATATTTCGCATCTCTATCCCATAACACGTTATCCTTTGAAGTCCACAACTGTGTAATTCTATTATCTGCATCGTATTCGTACTTGTGGTAAAACGCGTCGGGCTGTTTGTCCTGATATTTTATTTCGTTCACGTTACCAGAAATCAAATCGTATTTATAGTCAATCCGTTTGAACCGTTGCGTACCGGTAGAGGAGACGGGTTTCCAACCCGTCTCTACGATTGCCATTGACGGATTATCCTGCAATAACGTTTTTACATTTCCATGTATATCATAGGAATAATGCGTGGCATGATTGTACGTCTGCACATTTGTGTCACCGATTTCTTCCAGTGTCACTGACGATACGCGGTCTCTTAAATTTTCTTGTGTCATCGGCAAACTGCCTATATAGGTCTTGTCGTAATAGGTGTGAACTACCTCCCGCCTCGCGCCCTCGCTGAGCCATCGTTTGTACTTTTCGTCGTCTATCACCGCGGGCTGGTATTTTCCGCTCACAAATGTACCAAATATATCTTTGAATTTCAACTCGTTTTGCAAATTATTTTCAGTTTTTTCACCCGTTTCAATGATGCGCCCCAACCCGTCATATAACGTGTAGCTGTACGCCCTCGGATTTTTATTGAATTGTTTTGTGTTTTGCGACAAAATCAACCGCCCCACCCGGTCGTACCAATAATACCCTGAATAAATCTCCGATTCATCTCTGAGCGTGCGACTGTAATTCCCTTTAACTGTTGATCCATTTTCATAGCCGCTTATAAATCCATGATACCGGTCCGAAAATCCGATAACCCCAATATATAACTCGTTCAAATCTTCTGCTTCCATCTCCCCCACATTCTCTTTCGCGAACCATTTGAACCCTTGCGGAAGTGTTCCTTCCACCGTGATTTTAAAAATCTTACCGTAAGCGCCAATCAGATACCCGTTCTTATCGTCATGAAAATAACAATCCGTAAAATTTATATCCGCTGAATTCGGTGGAGTCAGCGTGTGCCATTTTTTTCCGGTAAAATATTTTACTGCTCCGTCTTGCCCAGCCGCTATCATTCCCCCATCCCTGAATACATGCAGGGTTTTAAAATTATCAGGTCCGTCTTTTTCCAATTTCCACGTCAGCCCTCCGTCTTTCGTCCGGTAACATAACCCGTTTTCACCTACTATATATCCATTCCCGTTTTTTTGTAGTTCAATGTCTCTTAGCTGTTCTATTGCATTCCCTCCTCCGAAAACCCGTTTCACCGTTCCGCCTTCTATCTTTCCCAGAAATCTATTGTCTCCTATTATATATGCCTGCGTTGCATTGTTCGTCCATACTCCGTATAAATCCGGTATCGTAATCCCCGCTGTTATTTTCCTTTTTTGCCGTTTCCATGTTTTGCCTCCGTCGCCGGTCTGCAATATCAACCCCTTGCTTCCTACCGCCGTCCCTGTTTGAGTGTCACTGAAATGTATGCCGTTGATAGCGCCGGGATACACATCCTTGACTTTTGCTCCCGAACCGGCACTGTACTGGTAAACAGCGCCATTCGTTCCAACAGTAATTACCGTTTGTGAATTTATCATTTTACTCATCCCCCTGAAATTTATTTCTAAGGGCTCCGGCTTGGATGACACCATATTAATAGTAGTGGCATTGATATTAGTGGCACTGACATCAATGGCATTAATATCCTCTATGTACCATACCTTCCCCTTATCTCCAACCGCATACACTTTCCCGCTGGATTGAATCAATACATCATTCAGATTAGTATTTCCGGTGCCACTTATTTTTGTCAGGATAGGATTTGCGTTCCAATCATATTTCCACAAGCCGCCCGTTTCGCCGCAAAGCATCCCTTCGTTCCCGTTTTTTTCCGCAATAGCGTTTATAGTAACTTTCGTTTCCGTTTTTATCTTTTTCCACCGGCTGGCATCCATCGTCCTCCACAGCGCTCCGTTAGTTCCCGTAACCGCGATTTCATCTTTCTGGATTGCCTCTATGTCTTTCAATGGCAACGGTTTTATTTTCCATGTTACATTTATCCAACTCACTTCATTGGAATTAATTTTTCCTCTTATGATTTCTCCACCTTTACCAACCGTTATCAACAGCGTATCTGCGGGCATACTAATCTCTATCGCCCTCGTTGGCGGGTTTCCCGCTTTCTTACTCATATAATTAATGGCTGTGGCACTCCCTATTTTGTTTTTATCCAAAAAACCCAACCGTCCATCTTTGTTTAAGACAACTATTTTATTGTTTCCTATCGTAAAATCTACCATTTTATCATTCCCCGCCAATTTGAAATATTCATAAATTTTTTTGTTTGCCGAATACGTGATTTTATACATTTCTTCGTTTACATTTAATCCTACGCCTGTATTCTTATCTGTAAAAAACAGTTTTTTAAATGCTCCGTTAATATGTGTATATGTTTTCCATTCTACCACCGAACTATCCGCGTTCTCTGTATAAAATAATTTATTAGTTGCTGAAATCCACCCTTCTTTCTTATTCAGAAAATATACGCCAATTAAATCTTCTGTATTTTTAAATGGGATGTTCATAAGCCCAAATGAATTATCCAATATCGCTCGCTTAATGTTCCCATCCTTACCTATTGCATATCCTTTTGCATTTTCATAAAATTGAAAATTTTCAAATTCTTCGTCTCCGGCGTTCAGATTTTTCCACGTTTTGCCACTGTCACCCGTTGTATATAATTTATTTTCTCCCGTTTGAGTGTCTGTGCATTCCAGTATTGCTATACCTTCTTTTTCGTTTTTGAAATATATTTTTCTGAAATTGTTGCTAAAATTCGTTGAAATCAATTTCCAGGTATTCCCACGGTCCACTGTCTTTAATAAATTACCATCCGTTCCTGCTGTATATCCCGTAGTGAGTGACACAAAGTGCACAGCGTTCAAATCATCTGCGCTGAAGTTTTTCATTTCCAAAAAATTTTCTCCATCCGGGCTTGTGTATATCACTCCTTCGCCCTTCGTATTTTCTCCACACACATAATATCTTCCCTCCACGTATGTTACAGAGCGGAAATTAACGGCTTGGAAGTTTCCTTTCGCTTTTGAAAATGTCTTTCCACCGTCTTTTGTATTTATTATAGTTCCATTATTTCCCACTATTATTCCATTTTGTAAATCCAAAAAATACAAATCATTCAGGTTCTCTGAGTTTTCCAAACTTATCTCATACCAGGATGCACCTCCGGAATACGTGGCTAATAATTTTCCTTCATCTCCCACCGCAAATCCATTTTGCTCGTCAATCATCTGCACCTTGTTTATATCCGTGCCACTTAGGTTTTCAATTTTCTCCCAGGTACTGCCTCCATCTGTGGTTTTATAAATGCATCCAGCCGGTATATTCGTTGGTGACTTAAAGGTGCCGCTTAAATATCCGTTGCCGTTTTGTACAAATTGAACAGCGGTGGGAATAATTCGTTTATCAATGCCGTCCACTTTTCCGTATTCCCATAAATTTATTTTATCGTGATCAGGGAGTCCTTGCTTGGTGACACTCCCTTCGCTGTTATATTCGTAACTCGTTGCCATGCGATGTTCCGTGGTTACCTCTTGCGTATTTTCCGCTCTGTCTCTTAAAATGGCTCTTTCCAACGGATCATCACTGGAAGTGACACTCAAAAGTTCTACGCCTTCCGGTGGCACTGTCTTCACAAGATTCCCTGCCTGGTCATAATAATACAACGTGTAGTGATATTCCTTGTCATAGTATTTCACAGTAAATTTCTCATTCGCTGAAACACAATGGCGATTGTATGTTGACGCTATTTCTGTAGTCAGTGAATCCAATTGCTGTTCGTAACGATACGTGGCATACATGAGCGCCAATTCCAATTTTTGTTTCACACAGTCATTCACGGTATCCACCGGCAATTCCGGCAAGCGAACCGTATCGGGTGACGGAGGAATGCATCCCTTTTGCACATCGGTATGACACATTACAGCTATGTCAAACATCTCATACCTGTTCCAGATATCATAATCCTCCGGCATGTTGATTTTTTTCATAATCGTCTCGAGCATGGAGGTGTATTTATCCACGCAGTAGCACAAGTTTTCTTTGGTAAAATCTGCCGTATCGGTAAAAATTCCATTCGGTCTGTACTTTTCGTATTCGGGATTCGAATTTATAAATTCATAAAAATTTTTTGTGGTGGTAATATACTTTTTGTAGGCATTCAAACATTCTTCATCAATTTTCACCGGTGGAATGGGTTTAGCTATGTATTGTGAATCCTTACATACTGAGGTTTCATCATTATTATAAACTAATTTATATTTTCTCGACATAGACGTAGCTAAGGGACATTGATTAGTTAGTGGCACATTTACAAAAGTTATTACACGCTCCCCGGTGTCTTTGAAAGTATGCGTGCGGCGATAAGATGCTGTACTATCGCCCCAATACCATATTCCACTGTTATATTTTCCTGCGCAAACGGATTCAGTAAAATGTGGATCAAAGTCCAACTCAACATCCGTGCATAATAAATTATTATTGTGTGTTATTAGATTTTCTGTCCCAGTTGACGGTGCGCATGGCTTACAAGCGGTCTCACATTCATTGCAATCGCGTATCGGAAAACAACTCTCTCCGTAAATAGTATCTCGGGTGGGATAAGCACTATTGGGATTTTTAAATTTCCCTATCGTATAAAAATGATAAAAATTTCCATCCATGGTCATTGGTGGAATCGTCATTAATTCTCCTATCGTTTCGAGATTATTAAAGAGTACGTACGGTTTATCTTTTCTTAATTTATGTTCTAATTTCAAATTACAATTTTCCCCTAACCGAAATTGAACCGTTTCCATCCCTCCGCTGGTGTCACACATTCCATACGATGGAACAGAATCCTCTACTATATAAGAGCGTAACAGCCGTGTCATTTCCGCCTGTGTCATCAAATCAATCACGCTGTCACAGGAAAATTTCACAATAGTTTTCATTAACAGTTTTTCTAAGTCATGATTTACCACGTATTCCAACCCTTCACATCCAGATTCTTCCGGCATCTCACAATCTCCGGTGGTTATTCCTTTCGTGCCACTTCCGGTTTCTAATACGATTTCTCCCTCTATAAACGCCACTTCATTTCCATTGGCATCTAACCCCTTCACTACAAAATGATGGTCGTGGTTTCCACGAATGTCACTGAACGTTCGTATTTTGTTATTTATATCGGATGCAAAATAATTTCCGGGACTGAAATGGGTGAATTTTATTTTTATTCTGTGCGAGGGATTATTGGTATCGTATAAAAGGTAGGTGGTATCACCTGGAAAAACACCCTGCTGGGTGTTTCTGCACCATGATAAATCAATCGCGCTTTGTCCAATCGTATTGATAATGGATTCGGTAAGGAATGGTTCTGTTTTTTGTGTATTGCTTAATTCAATATCGCAATCATTAAATTTATTTTCCCTCAACAATTCATTCCACAGATTCATCATGTCCATTCCGAAATCATTCGCTGTGCAGGTGTATTTAAAATTACAAGCGCTGATGTTCATAGTGGTGCTTCCGGTGATTTGCGCGGGAATTAATTTTTTGGGATGTGCAGGATCTTTCACCATCGCATATATCGTAAAATAATCTATCCCGTTTCTGCGGTAGCTAAATTGCAAACTTCTTAATTCTTTTATCTGCGACCAGTAGCTTATTCCGTTTTTAGTTAAAAATATCTGAGAGGATATGAATGCTGAATTTTCAGCCACTATGTTTATTTTCATTTCATTGCCTTGTGTGGTGTCTGCTGTCCATTGATACGATATGTATTTTTTTCCCACCGTGTCACCATTTACTGCCCGATACAGTTCTTCTGTAAATTCATAATAATTTTTTAAGTCCGTATTCGTGTCACACAGTTCGTTTCTCACTGTTAGTGCATTCATCAAAAATTCCAACTGCATTGCCAAAGGACATTGTCCGGTTGCGAGGTATTGTTGGTAATCCGATTTCTCTTTTGTGGTATTCAATTCCGTTTCGTTGGGAAAGCGTTTTATCTTATTTACATATTTCTCCCAGGTTCTCATCCCACATGCCTGACTTTCTTCATTCATTGTTGTTTCTGCCCAATTGCTTCCCGGATTATATTGCTCCGAAATCCAAAAACTCTCATATTCCTTGTTTCCAATGCAATCATTATAAGAGGGTTCTTTTTTCAGTGTTATCAAATCGCCTCGCTTATTTTGCCAGAGCCTTTTTTCTGATAAATAAAAATTTTTAAAATTCACCCACTCTTTGTTTAATATTTTTTCTGTCAATTCACTATTGCCTGATATGACATCTCCAAATGAAATACAATTATCTCCGGGTAATTCCGTGCTGTAAATAGTTCCGCATCGGGCAAGATAGGCGGCAAATTCCTCCATCGTAAGATTCTTCCGGTTCATGCACGTATCCTCCTCGGGCACTGTGACTCCGGGATTGCATGTCGTCTTCACTTTCACTGTATAATAATTACCATACACTTTTGTATGAAATTTTTCATAGATATTAAAATCAAGTGTCACCGGTTCGTTTTGGTAATAAGATTTTTTAATCATAAAAGGATCATATAATTTATTTGTTTCGTTTAAAAAATCTGCAATCTTATCTCCACTGTTTATGAACCCGCGTAATTTTGCATCCGCAAAGGTCTCCGTCTTATTCATCAGCGCATCGAACTCATCGCTCGTCATTTTTTCATCCGGGGGACATGTTTTTTTTACTTCCGTTTCATTCTCATTAAAACAAAAATCTTCACTTTTGTGCTTTTGGCTGTACGCCTTACACGCTATATAATATCCATATTCAGGATGATTGGACACTAACGAAAATGCCCAGGTTGGTTTCCATTTTTTTATAAAATCTTTCACAAAATATAAATCCTGCGGCTCGACATACCATTCATTCTTCTTAATATCATAATAATAGCGCTCTGCTTTTATATCATATCTGCCGCTATCCTGCAATGGATATTCTTCATTCGTGATGTTTGCCACAATCGTGGAATTTTTTCCGTCTTCCTCAAAATATCCATAGAGTGTTGCGTTTTCAAAAACTGCCCTCGGTTTCTTCCAGTTTCCCATTCCACTATTATTTTTTGGCAACGAATTTTTATCATTAAATACCGAAAGCCCGAAATACTGCGGCGCTATCAACGTATCTCTCACAAGATAATAACCATATTGTCCACCAGGACTAACGTCTTGCATCATTTGTCCATGCGCTAATTCGCACCACGTTATTTCCTTACAGGGCTTGCGACATTCATCCGTTAAAAATTCGTATTGCGCTACGGTTCCCTTTCCCGTGCTCACCCAGTCCTCCCTGTTTCCCAATGACTTTACACAACTCTCGCAATCAATGTAACAATCGCTCGTGTCAATATGAGCCATAGCGGAGTCAATGAAGGTCTTAAGCGGGGTGACACAATTATTTTTTTCTTCTTCCAGAAATTTATCCACATAAAATTGACGGGCTGATTTGTTAATCCGGAGAATTTTTTTAATGGTGTAATTGCCTGGAATCAGATGAAGGGTGAAGGTGGTAGCGGCTGTGTGGAAAAATGTTCCTTGTAGCGTGTCACTACATCCTGATATAAATAGAATATTTCCTGATGAATCTTTATCAAACCATCCCACTTGTTTTTTCACGGGTTGGTTTCCGTTAACGGGTGTCACCGGCTCTCCACATTCATTGGTCACTTTTATTTCCAACTCATAAACACATTGGAAGCAGATATTATTTTCGAGACAGGGATCCGTGAAGGGCTCATTCGTTAATGAATAGTCAAAGGTATAATCGCTTTCGTAGGTTATCAGTTTTTGTTTGTTGAATACGATGGCATCGCCTGTTTGTGTCACTGTATTGAGCGAGTAGAGACGTCCTATAGGGCGTCTCTCACTCGTGGAGACGCCCTGTAGGGCGTCTTTACCTCCCAGTAGATCAACGGTTAATTTTTTTTCGGCGGAATCGGAGGATGCCAATGGGGAGAGAATATTTTGGTTATTGGTATCCGCGGGAACATTTCCTGCTAACGAGGTGGCAACGACTCTTCCGTACATATCAACATAACTGGAACTGGTTATGCCGTTGGGATCTACGGTTGCGTTTTTCTGATAATGAGAGGCATCGCCTGCTTCCGCGCCAAACATGCGGTCTAATTCCAATTGCTCGGGTTGTCCATAGAGATATCTTGTTTCATGTCCGCTGTTCAACTGTAGTTCTTTTCCCACTCCCGATTGGCGGCGGATTCTTCCGGTATTATCCGGCGTAAATTCCGTTTGTGAAAATGGATACCGTTCTGCATCGGGCAGATAATTTTCAGGGATGACTTTTGTTGTATCAATCAATGGATTTTCGGATGAATAATAATTGGATGCTCCGGAAACCGGGCTCATTCCTGCGGTTTTTAATTCGCAAATAGATTCTGTTGTGTCATTATAAAAATCATAATCATTTCGATTGTAGGGTTTTCCTCGTTCATTCCGGTTGAATTGCGAATGATATTTTATGGCTCCGTTTACGATTTTTTCCGGACACCCATTTTGCGTCACTGGCACTGGCAATACTGTTATGACCGCCCGTCCTTGGCTATCGTAAATATTGCTTCCTACGATGGCGGTGGTGTCACTGTTTATTCGTGTCACCGATTGGCGGTTCCGTTGACTTCCGTCAAAATAAATGATGTTCTCCTTTTTTTTACCGTCTTCCGAATAGGTGGTATTATACTGCCAGTTTTTGTTTCCTTCGTGCTCCTTTGTTATATGCACTTTGTTTTCTGTGTCACTGATAAGCCCATTGTCTTTCGCCATATTCCATCGTCCGGTAATTATTTTGCTTTGGTCATTCATGTCCTTTCCCATTCCTCTTACCCTGTATAACAGATACCCGTGACTGAAAATGTTTGATATCCGGTATTTATTTTCTTTCAGTGTAACGCGGGTGCTGTTGTATTTAAAATCGTATTTTAAATTTTCTTCAGGAATGAATAAATCAAATGCATCGTCATAATCATTGACAAACGTCCACTCTAATTGATATTCGTCCGGGCATACAGCTTGTTCCTTATCACCGAAACACATTTGCCATGAAAGTTCAATTTCATCTATGACATTTCCGGTGTCACAATCCATATTTAAAAGTTTGGGGGTATTGAATTTTAGTTCCTCATCTGCATGCCTTGCGAAATCATAATATCGTTCGGGCTGTAAGGTGGTTTCAAAATAAACAAACAGTGGGAGTTTATCCAATGACTGCCCATCGCTTGTAATTGAATCTAAGGTTATCTCTATAGAATAGGCATTTTGAATGCGATAAACATCTTTATCATTAAGCGTTTTCATTGTTGTGTCACTCCTTAGTTTTAATGTTGTAATGAAAACTGGTAGTGGGTTCTCGTTTTTGTCTTTTGACTTCACGGTGAGTGACACGGATATTTCTGAATGTTCCGGAAATACTATTTTGCTATCGTGGTCAATGCCGAAGGTGATAAAGCCGTTGATGCCTGCATCGCGGAAATGGGAGCTGGTTTTAGGGTTGATGTCGAAGGTGAATGTAGTGCCTTTCACGGCGCAGGTATCGAAGCGGTTGCGAAGAGATTGCGCGGGGGTAAGGGACGGGTGCAGGAAGAATAGGGAGAGGAAGAGAGCCCGTAATGTTCCAATGAGGAATTGATTTGTTGGCATGGGTAGATTATATTTTGGTAGAAAATTATATGTGGGATTAGATAAAAGTTTAGGTTATATTCATTATTTATTGTTATGTAAATACATATAGCGTTGACCTCCCCAACTTGAGGTCGCATTTTGCGATTTCAAGTTTTCATATTCCTTTTCGGTCAACTGGAATATAAAGTCCTCCGGAAAGCGGTCTATCTTGCGTTTTACGTGCTCATTTAATCGTCCTGTTTCTACTCCGTACATTTCGGCTAAATCTTCATCTATCATTACTTTTTGCCCTCTGATGTAGTGTATTTTACTTATTACTGTCTCATCAGATAAAATCAGTTGTTTGCTAATTTTTCTATTTTTTTTCATACGTTTAAGGTTATGTAAATCATTAACTTAAAATTCATTGATTCACCCTCATATCTTTTATTTCATATCCCTTGAATTTTTCAGTAGGCATTAATTTATCATCTTTGAGCATAAAATATTCTGTTTCATCAAATTCTTTTTCTGAGTTGTAATAATTTTCATCAATCAGATAATCAGTGAATTCTATTTCCACTTTTGGATTTTTTACCGTATTATTTTCCGTGTATGAATGATGAGAAAAACTTCTCCGATAACAAATAATTAATTTTACAGGAAGATTTTCTTTATTTAAATGGATTTCAAAAACGCTGATTCCCGATTCAAGTTCAAACTCAATTCTGTATTTCTTCAAACTGTCATCGCAGTATTTTTTTATTACAGAAACTAACGCAAGATCTTTTGCAGGTTCTACCGGTAATGTGTTCCATAGATTATCTTTTCCGGCATTGCTCACCATAATTAATTTCTGTGAGGTATCCAGCACAATCTTATATTTATCATTCTGAATTGTATGAATGTCCATTAAATTGTTATGATAGGAGACACCATGCTTTATAAAATAGCCCACTGATTTATCTTCTGGAATTTTTTGCTCAGGGTCTTTAAATAAACTATGTTTTACCTGCAAGGAATAATTTTTTGTATTCAAATACCAATTATGAATTCTGATAAATTCCTTTGTTATTTCTTCGCGGGTAATTTCCTCCCATTCGGGATTTTGTGCATAATTTAAAGACCCTGTGCCTAACAGGATTATGAGTAGTAAGGTAGTTTTTTTCATGGTTGTTTTATTTTAATTTCAAATTTTTTCTATATTCCTGCAATGTCATAATTCCTTTTTCAGTTTCTTTCTTCAAACGTACAAGCTCTCCTTCTTCGTCATATTCAAAAAATGTAGCGTAATTTCTTTCATCTAATTCCGCCATGAGCCGCAACGTGAGCGGATCATACACGAAAGATTTCATCGTTCCTTCTGCAGGAAAAATCCTTACATCATCAAAATAACATTCTCCCGATTTACAGGATAATTCTAATTTTATTTTCATAGTTTGATCCGGTATTACAAACTCTTCCTCTAATCTCTGCCATCCGTCCATGATCTGTCCTTTAGCGCTAAAGGGTTCTGTTTTCTGAATATTTCCTCTATGGTTCTCAAACTGAATTAATGCCACAGGATTCTGATAACCCGTTGTCGCCGGTTTTGCGTTGGCTTCTTTTACCCATGCACTGATAACATATTTTTTCCCCGGAACCGGTGAAAAAGAACCAATGCAATCATCGCAATTAAAAGATAGAGTATCGGATATTCCGGAGAGCGTTAAATAAACAACTTCACTTGTACCAGCCGGCAAGCCCGTTCCAACATTCCCAAGAGAGGTGACAGTAGCCGCAATAGAGTCGCCTGACAAAAGTGCAATACCAGAGGGAATATTTATTTCAGCCAGATAGGTGCCATTATTATTTACCGTGTGTGAACCAAGATAGTTTTTCAAGTCGCCTCTTCCGTTGGTCAGATAGAAATCCATTGCAAAGTCAGCAGTCATAGCATCTAAGTCCGATATACTGTAATTAATGCCAAGAGTATTATTATTTTTATTTACGGATAATAATTCCGGCTTTGGGACTTCCGTTGAAAAATCTTTGTAGTCACAATCTGTTCTGTTTATGGGTTTATGAGAATAAATGTTTGAATTTATGGTATTATTTCTGATAATGCTATTGCTCCCATCCGCCAGACAAACCTGGCTGTTTAATTCCAATCCGATTACGCTCACGCCATTACCGAAAATCTTAAATGAGTTTTTTGCTTTTGTGTCACTAAACTTATTGAGATTATTATTTGCGTTTCTTCCAAGTACATTCGATGTTTCAATGAATTCAATTTTGTTATCCGGATTGAATAATTTTATTTCGCAATCAGTTTCTATGTTGTCAAAACTATTTTGCTCTATTTTCCAATACTGCAGAGGATTATAAATATATAGTCCGGTTGTATTTGATTTCAAATTATTTGATGATATGGATATACCGGTTGATGGGTCAGTTTGACTTCCTCCTATTACCGAACTTCCGAAATTAAATACTTCTATAGCAGTAGTTATATTTTCAATTTTATTATTACTCAACGTAATATTTCCTCTATTCATCAATTCCCTTTTCAATAGTATATTTATCCCATAGTTACTGCTTGGAGTATGCGTAGCATTCATCCGGACAAAAAGACCAGAATCCATTTTAATAAAATTATTGTTTATACCAATATTCATGGATAAAAATTCAACTTTTTCTTTTGTGCCATCATATATAATTGCACTGCCATCGGCTTCGCTATGAATGATAAAATTATTTTCAACTAAACCCGCTCCAAGATAGTCGTACATGGAAATAGAAATCCTATTATTTTCAAAATGGCAACTATCTATGTTTATTTTTCCAAAGCCATTAATTAAAATAGCTTTTCTTTTATCTAATCCGGTAAATTCCATAAACCATAGGTTCTTTATTTGTATATCCGTTCCGTTTAACACCAACCCATTTTTTATTATAGTGTCACTCAAAGATGCGGAATATATCAATCCTTGCTTAGACAAATTACCCGGTGCTTTGCAAAAAAATATTTTACCATTCACATTGTTAATTTCAGGAAGTTCCGAAGTTATTTCCACCAATCCAGGAGCGTCAAATAACACAGTAACTTCTGCGCCGGTGTTTGCCTCTTGTATCGCATTGTTTAGGATGGTAGCTAATTTTTCACCGTAAGTGCTCGTGACAGTATATGTAATCTGTTGGGAATAAATACCTGTATTTAATACCATGCAAAAAATTAACAGGCATTGAAATTTAGTTGATATTTTCTTTTTCATTATTATAGATAAATTTATATTTCAATTAAATTTATTTAACATTATAGATTCCAATTTCAGATTTTATCCCATTGGCTTCCTCCGCTATAACCCTAATATAACTTATGTTTTCGTATTCGTTTTTAGTTAACATAAAAGCTATTTCCAACCCATTGTGCGTAATGGGAAAAAGATACCCGCCGGAAATAAACTGATACTCATTGTTATTTTTCACAATCTCGCCCGTTTGCTCTTTTACGTCTGAAATTCCAGGCGCGGTCCACAATAAAAATTGAAATTTTACGGGATTTAATGTATCGGGAATCGTAAATCTGAAATTTAAAATTATTTCATCATTTTCTGATTTATCAGATAAATTATTACTGGCAGATAAACCTGTTGAAAATAATAATTGAAAAATGTGAAATAGGTAGATGAGAATAAAGATGTTTTTTTTCATGGGTTTTTGATAGTTTAAGGATTTGGAACACTCAGATTTATACTTCCCTTGCAATTATTTTTATCTGTCACCTCGACTGTGAATTTTAATGATGTTGAATTATTATTTACCGGCTTATAAGAAACACAATCACCCGTTTCGCAAACTTTTACCAACAGGTCCCCATCCAGAATTTTCCAATCAAATGTATATGTGGGTATTCCATTTTCAATAGTGATTAAATTTTCACCGGTAGAATTATTTACGGTCTGCGTTAATTGTAATATACAGTCCACATTCTCACACCATTCTATTTGTTTTGGCATCTCAACCGGTTTTTCTGCCGTGACACGCAAACATTTTTTTCCACTATGCGATTCTGTATCGGTAATATTATTTCCTAATAGATCTATTCTGAAATGATTATCCTTGCATTTGCTGAAATCATAATCCTCAAAGCCATCAAACCCCGCCTCGTGAAATCTGGAATTAACTGCAAGCGCAACCGGCAGTGACTGATTGTATCCAAACAAAGATGCGCTGTATATATTCAGAGCATTCCTGTTTTCCAATATATTTCCGGTTGGATTTATTTCTGTATTTTCAACGGTTGGCGTCCAATCATTTTCGCTTTTAATCCATTCACCTGACTTTAATTGGTATGGAGGAGTAAATGACTTTAATGTTCCATCCTTCCTGATATTCGTATTATTGTTGTAATTACTAACCGTGCGATCTGTTAACAATGAATACCCTTTTTTGCTTCTCCAGATTCCTTTATTTCCTGCTAGAAATGGATTGGATGGTTTGGAATCATCTGCACTGTTTGAAAAACATTCACAATAACTCCGCCATCCCTGAGAAAATTCCAAAGCATTTGCTGAAATTACATTTTCATAAATATTCGTAGATATATTCATCAACGGATTGGTTTTACAATTAATGATCGCTATTCTTTCGCCTAACTGATTGTTTCTCCCTGACGAAATAATTTTTAACGTGGTTTTTCCTGAAGTAACCGGGTTTCCGGTTTTATCAATGAGAGTAACGGTTCGCTGGTTTACATCGCTAACCCATCCTTTCGTATTCCTTCCGATTATTAATTCATCACCTTCCGAAAAATATTTTTGTGCATCTTCTATCGTAAATTTTCCATCCGAAATTGAAACATTATCCCAATAAGAACCATTAGTTAAAGATGCTTGTCCCATCCCATCATAATACCAATACGCCGGAATTTTAAACGTATATATGGGGTCATCAAAATTATTAATGGTTTGTGTTAGCAGAACCTCTCCTGTACCGGCATCGTACCCCATGTTTTTTACCGAAACAAAAGAACCTAAGTCCCTCTTAATTATTTCTTCGAGAATTCCAAAACGTTGAATAACTTTTGTAGTGACCGCAGAGCGAAAGCGGGTTTGTTCTTCTGCTTTTGAGGGCCAGAACATAATCATGGGTACTGGAAAACCAAATAATATAAAAACATCCCCGTTAATTTGATTATCGTTTGAAACGGTATGCGATTTTGATTCCCGCATATCAGAAATAAATTCATAAAATATGCCCAACTGCGCCATTGTATCCACAAAACCATTCTTATGTATAACAGTGGCACTGTTATTCAACTGATAACTGCCATTTAACCAGGAATTCATTTTATATTTATATTCTACGGTAGATATTGTATCGTTGTATTCACTAATTATGCTTACGTATTTCGGTTTTCCATGCATGTCATTCAGCTCAACGCTGAATCCCTGACTGGCAGTTACAAAATCCTTGCTTTGCGTGTTATAAAATGATTTTAACGTAAATTCAAATGCCGTTTTTTCCCTGTAGAAATTATCAGATAAATTTGTTCTGCGGCTAATTACAGGAAAATCTTTTGCCGTATAAAATTCATGAACTGTTTTTCCCGTTGCATGTCTAACTACTCCGGGTCTTGTAAGATTTTTTACTGTGATTCGGCTATATCCTATAATCGGTGAAGGATAAAACGATTCACCAAATGGTTCCTCCTGATAGAATTCATCATCCGGTATCCATTGGTTTTCATCTTTATATCTGACAGGCGTATGAATTGGATTTTCATCTCCTCCCAGGAAGGGCTCGTAAGAAGCAACTCCCGAAGATGCTCCGCCTTCTAACGTATATTCGTATTCCTGACCATATTCATACCCCTCTTCCTGTGAAGATGTCATTTTATCCCACTCATCATTGATCATAATTTTTTTAACCCTGCATCCTCCTCCGTATTTTTTTTGATTAGGATTATTTAACCGGATATAGGATTTATTCAATACCGCACTCCTGCAAAAACTTTTATTAAACAAATAATTGTTCGGACCTTCAATTGCCTCAAATATTCCTGAAAGAAAAAATGATTTTAATAATTTATCGAGAACGTCCCTGTCAAATTGTTCCGTGTCATTTTCAAAAATACCCCATACATACCTTGAAAGATTCAGGCGCGCAAATTGAAGGGCAGTTTTTAAAATGGGATTACAGTTAATATCCTCTTCGTCATCATCCAGCGCAACGGGTTTCAATTTTACCCATCCGTAATTTCCATCTGTACCTTTATCTTCAATGGCGGCATATCCTGAAACATAATCATATTTGTCGTTTTTTATTCTCATCAGGAATTTAAAATAAAGTTGCGAAATTTCTCTTGTATATTCATTAATGTCAGTGACACCCTCTTTTAATTTGAACCATAATTTGGTTCTTTCACCATCGTCACCAAAAAATTTTGGTTCGTTCTGACTAACTGGAGGGTACTCGTTTTCTGACGTTAAATCCTCTATCGGAAACATTTGTCCGGCTCTTTTATTCTGAACATATTTGTAATCATCTGATTCGTAAATAATTTTCAATGTGCCACCGGTTGGTTGTTTGATTTCAGTAAGATTCCACGCCTGTGCATATAAATCCGCCGAATCCTTTTGTTGTATGCAGTAAGGAAAATCGGAATTTGTCAGTATAGTCCATGAATTTAGTTTCAGCGGAACATTGGGTTTATAATTTCCCCATCGGTCAACCGACTTAATGTTGTAGTGCGGGTTGGTGTCACTGTATTGAAATTCATACTGATTTCTTGTTCCTTTCTGCGATTGTTGATGCGTAAAATATAATTTTTTAAGCGTTAATTTCCCTTTTGACTTGTTAATGTTTTCCCCTTCTTTATTTAATTCTTCTACTCCTGAATTTGCTGGAAAATCCGGGCAAAGGTGATAATCATACACAAAATGAACTTCGGTAATGGGTACGGCATTCTTTTTATTTTTTAATAAATCCGGTTTTGAATAGAGTGAAATCTTACGTAGTAGTTTCATAGGAGCGGCTTTTTTATCTATTCCTCCGTTTTTATCAAGTACCGGAAAGCCATCTTTTCTATTCTCCATGCTAAAAATTGCAATCTGATTCTTTGTTTCAATCGTATCAAGGTACCATATTTCTTTTTCACCATATATATAATTTCCTTTATCATCATGCGGATCTGAGCGTAATCCTTCGTTGTAATGTGCCGCATCTTTTTCAAACGGAACCCTCCATTTGTATTTTTCAATTTTAGAATAATGGAAGCGTGTATAATTTCCTGCATCTCCATCGCTGGGACCTCTTTTCGAATCATTATCAATATAATCATCGGAAAGCACAGCCGTCAGCAAATACGAATGAGCATACGGAGGGACGATGGTATTTGAAAAATAATTATCAAGTCCCATAGGATTGTGCAATGAATTATCAAGTCCCGGTGTATAATTTACCAATCCTTTTAAGGGGTCACTACCTCTTTTCTGGATGCTTTCCTTTGAACTTCCTACAGCAAAAGTGGTTTCTTCGGTATGGGTGTTATAGGCGGCAATGCCATAAACATATTTCGAACCATCGTTTCGTGTCACTGTGATTTCTCCAATATGATGATTTTTTGCTTTGCTTGTAAGATTTTGCAGATTGGAATTATCTAATCCGGATTGAGCAAGTTCTCCTCTTGTAAGAAATGAGAAATATTGATTCCGGGGTTCCCGTTTGTTTCTGAAATTTTTTGTGGGAATAGTAAGATTACCCTCAGTGAAATCAGTGCCGGTGACAACATTAAAATCTCCTGCCTTGCTTAATTTTATGCTTGAAGGATTGAATCCTCCGTATTTGGCATAAAATTCCGGTTCCGTACTTACTGTTTTTTCATTCGCCTCCTTGAAATAAAATTTTTCATATAACGGATTGCCCGTTGACGTTTTGAATGACAACAAGTTCAGTGCATTATTTCCATCCACCCATTTTCCGGAATTGGAATTGATCTCGGTAGTGGTGTTGTTAACACCTGCGTGAAACAGATTACCGCCCCCCATTTCAGTTCCTATTGACAACGAACTGCTTTGGCTGGAAGTAGTTGGATCTGAAACATTTCCAATATCGTTTCTGAATGCACGGTAGCTACCGGTGACCCCTTGACCGTTCACTGTAAAAACATCATACGTAAAATTAGTGAGTGGCAGTGCTTTCATGTCATCGGAAAAAATCCCATCTTTCTCTCTGTTAAAATCAAGCAGGGCATCGGGATTGTTTTGTCCATCCTCTGAAAATAAAGATCCGTAAGAAGGGTTACTGAGTTCGTTAGAGAAAATACTTTGTTTTGTGTAGAAAGCGCTGGTTGAAATATTTTTATGGATTCCATAATATTCGCCTCCTATCTGAAAATTTCCGGTACAGGAATAATTCATCATGGGGGTTGCTATCTGTGGGATATACGTATGCCCTCCCAAATCAAATAATGAGCGGGAGTAACCACTATTATAAGTAGAGGATTTGTCTTTATAATGGCTCTTGTAATTGGCATTTATTCCATACGTGAATGCTTTCAAACCCTCTCTTGAATTGTAAGAAAACCCCGAAGATAGTCCTATGCCTAATTCATCCGTTTTACCTAATTTCATAAGCCGGCACTCTAACCCTGCTTTTGGAGATAGATTTAATCCCCGATCACTGCCCGATGATACACCAATTCCGAGATTTGCTGAAAAGGGACCCTTCGCACTTTTTCCTGCGTTAAATGCCACATTAAAATTGATTGTATTTTCTATTCCAAATCCATTATAATTATTATAAGTCAGCATGGTGCCAAAATGAGCATTTAAAAATTTTTTTCCAAAAATCTCCGTCCCATATCCGATGGTCATTCCTTTGGTGATGTTCGGTTTCATGTTTATCTCTTTGATAACAACATCACCTTTGAAATCATCCGGCAATCCTCTTAGATTTCTCTGAATACTTCCAGCATTAATATTCCATCCTAATCCCGTCCAGCTGGCTTCTTGATCCATAGTGACACCCGCGCGATAGTTGAGATTGATGGGATAGCCGTCAATGTCTAGCAAGGGAATGTTGTAGGAAAAATCTCCCGTAAAGAGGTCAACCATATCGGTGACACCGGCGGGAGTGAATGACTGTACCTCGGGCTGGGAAGGACCGCCGGGGCTTGCAAATAATTTTCCTGCTAAAAATATCTGGGAGAGAATGGAAAATGAAAGGAAGAGTGAGAGAGCTTTTTTTAGAAACTCTTTTAGTTCATAAATTGATACTTTATTTAGATTCATGGGTTTGATGGATAATTTTACTTTTATTAAAATAACACTTAACATAAAACACAAAATATAAAATGATTAAGTTCCTTCAAGCGATTTTATCTTTTTGTTAAACATGACACTTACCGTGTTTTTTTAAAAAAATAACACTTAACATAAAACACAAAACATAAAACGCTAAACATAAAATGATTTAGTGCCCTCTGACGATTTGTTCTTTTTTGCTGTTTCAATACTTTTTACAAAAATTGATATTAGTTCTTTACACTCCGCAATCGCTTTATCTATTTTAACAAACTCATTAATAAGCGGTTTTTTTCGAATAATCTGGAGAGCAATATTTGTTTCTTTTAGTTCTTTTAAACATATTTTCATTTTATGAATAAAATCATCCCTTGATTCAGCCACTTGTGCTTCACCGTAATTAAATGACGGCGAGGTTCCAGACCTAAGTAATTGACCTGCGATATGATTTCCCACACGTGTATTGGGAAGCATTTCAACAATATCAATGATGAGAAGTGCAAATTGTATCAACCGACTTTCAAGATCATATTTTGGTTTTTCATTTGTCATTAAATTTTGGTGTGTTATGTTAATTATTAATATCTAAGGGATTGAATACTTAAAAATTATATGTTTTTTGTTTAGTGTTATGTGTTTAGTGTTATGTGTTTAGTGTTATGTGTTTAGTGTTATGTGTTTAGTGTTATGTGTTTAGTGTTATGTGTTTTTTTTAATTATATTTGATTGGTATATATATTCCCCTACAAAACCAGCACCCGAAGGTACCCCCACTCCCCTTTCTCATTCTTCACTTCCAGCGTATGAAAACCTCTCGAAATTTCCAGCTCATTCAAATTAATGTCAAACTGATTGTATCCTGAGCCGGTGACACTAATCCCTTTTTTAGGATTCCATGCGTTTCGTAATTTTGGAATTATCATTTCCATTTTTGAATTATAAATAAAACAATTTAGTTCTCCGGCTGAATACTCTTTATTGAAACAAAAATAAATGTGATTGTCTTCCGTAGTGTAATAATCGGAACTCACTGTTTTGTTAAGCAATGCATATTTATTTGATTTTAGTTTTTTATCCTGCTTAATGACAAACTCCCATGCCTCGGTCTGATTTTCCACCGTGCCATTCCTTCCAAGCAATTGGATTCTCCATGCATAACGTTTTCCTGTTTCTAAACCTTCGCCATCCATTGGATATTGAATCTGAAATGACTTTAAATTATCTTTTATAAAAATAGGATTATTCACCAATAAGCCCGATTCAGCATTTTGGTCTGAATGTAACTCTGCAAGAATTATTCTGTAATTATTTTCCTCCGGAGTATTTAGTCCCATTGGGTCGCTAAGGCCCCACGCCAATAAGGGGCGGCTTTCGTTGATGGTATCTTTATCTGAAGGGTGAATCAAGAAGAGGTTGCTTGAAAATACTGATTCCACTTCTTCACATTCTTCGTCTGGTTCCAACACGTCTGAATTCACAGGAAATAATTTCAGGCAATGCTGGTATCTTCCTGAAAGCAATTGACGGGTGTTTTTAATGTATTCCGCTTTTTTACTATTCCCCCACTCCGAAGAAATAATTGAAAAATCTAAAGCTGATAATACGTTCATGCCTTGTTTAATTATAAACTTTCCGGTTCTTGCTTTAAGAACAATTCCGTAATCGTTCTGTAGTGATGTTTCCATATATACCATTATCTCCTGAGAAGGATTCATTACCATCCCTGTGCAGAGTGTCTGCGGGGTGATGTTGTATGAATTCAGGTGGATGCTTGTGATTTTTGGCGCCTGGGGGAAAGCGATTTGAGCTGTCAATAAAATCAATGCGGAGCGTAATCCGTATTGATTAATAATATGAACGCCGATTAGGCATCCTTTCGATTTGAAATGTGCTAAGTTAAAAATTTTTCTTATGTAGATAAACATTGGGTAGTGATGGTTATTATTATTTATTGTTTAATTTAAATATAATTATTTTTCCCGCAGATGTCGCAGATTAACGCAGATGTGCTCAGCGTTTATCTGTTTAATGTACAGGAATTTTTATAAATTATTCACTTTTCTAAATATGTTATTTGTAATATTATTCGTATTAAAATTTACAAGTATTGCCAATTTTTTCTTAGCGAGATTCAAATATGTAATTGTTTTTTTATGGTGAATCTCTGCCATAGCTTCAACGGATTTTACTTCAATTACAACCAGTTCATTAACAAGAATATCTATTCTGAAACCAATATCTAGTTTTACATCTTCATAAAATACCGGAACAGGGACTTCCGTTTTTACATTCATGCCCACTTTTTTAAGTTCATAAACAAGTGCCGCAACATAAACTGATTCAAGCAATCCTGGTCCAAGTTTGTTATAAACCTTAAAAATTGCTCCACGGATTATATATGAAATTTCATTTTCTCTCATTTTTTTATCTGCGTTTATCTGTGAAATCTGCGGGATATTTTTAACTATTGCTGTATAGAGTAATATGTTTTTTCACCAAAACCAGACCATCCTCCCCGAAATCAAATAAGGAAAATAATTTACCTGCATCATATCATTATTATAAAAATCACCCAAAATCAATTTCTCAAAACCCGCCTCCATAGCCAAATGTTTCTGCAGAGGAACATATACTTTCAGCGAATAACCAAACTGCCCCCTTTCAGAATCACTCTTTGAAAACTTTACACCCGTAGAAAGAGAAACCCCTTTGCCAACTTTTATGTTCGCCTCATCCTCCCACACAACCGTTTTTCCATTTATACTATCAGAAGAACGTGCAGAATACCAACTCACCATCGCCGTATTGCCAATCCTATCATTAAACAAGGTAACGTTTGAAAGTGAGTAATTTTTAAATACGCTGACACTGTTTTGAGAGTAGAGATTATAATAACTTATAAACCCCGTGAACGTGGAATTTACTTTTAACCGTGGTGTCACCGTAAGAAAAAGATTGCTGATGTGATTGTCGTTCCGGTAAATAATCTGTTGCACGTTATTGATTACTTTCTGAAAAACAGGAGTATAGCCGGCTTTTATTGAAATGCTCCTGCTTATTTTCCATTGGACAGTATTTCCAAACGAATTTAGTGTGTTGGTATATTCGTAGAGCGACATTAAATTATCGTTTTCCCGTTTCCAGAAAGAGGTCCATTTAATTTTGGCGCCAACAGGCTGGTTTATTTTAATTTCATGACGAACATTATCGGAGCGGATAAATCCCACTCCGTAACTTTTAAAAAATGGGGTAACCCATCGTGTAGTGAGTGCCACTTCTGTTTTGGTAACCGGAATAATTTTAGTGTAAGCAATTTTTACAGCATGAGAACGTGTTTTGTTTATGAGTCCTAAAAATCCCTTACTCCTGATAGAAATTGTCTCATTTTCATTTTGCAACACGGATTTTCCATAGATAATATCAATTTTGTTATTAGGATTAAAAACCAATTTTCCATCCAACTCTATTACATAATTATTTTCTTTGTTAGCTGTGGTTTCGGGATGACTTGACACAGAAAAATAATTGAGTAGCCCTTTTCCCTTCAGCAAACCCAAATAGAAATGCGTGCATTCCTTTTTACCAACTCCTGCCTTCACCACAGCAATCCGTTTTGATTCGCTGACATCCGTAAAATCAAAATAATTAAATAGATTTCTTACATTTTGCAGGGAATTTTGAATTACGTTTCTGGGAACTTGCATACTATTCATCGTTTTTCCATACGTAGCCGCAAGATAATATTTATCGGATTCCATTTCCATATTAATTCCATTTACCGCAGTACCATTAACAAGAAATGTAGAATAAGCAGGATTGCATAGCCCAATTTCAAATTTCTTCACCGAAAATTTTTGAGAATGATTCCCTGAATATTCAGGAATAAATTTTTTCTCTTTCTTTTTTGCTTTTTGAACGGCTAAGAGCTTTTCCTTAAGTTCTTTGATTTTATTTGTGCATGTTTTAATAACGCTTTCTATTTTATAGATTTCCTGTGAAATGCTGTCTTTATTTATTTTTCTGTGGGAAAATCCTGCACTTTTGTTGATTTTTGAAAATTCCGGTTTGTTAAAATTCCATTTTTGGCTTAATGAATCGGGTATATCTAAGTTTTGTTCATAACGCGGTATTTGTAATGAATCAGACATACCCGGAATTTCATAATCTCCGCTTAATGATTTCAGATATCCTAATTTTTGCTGAAGAGATTGCAGGTTTATTTCCTGCAAGTGAATTTGCCGGGTTATCCCATATTCTGTTACAGAATTTTTTTTAGTTAATGCCTCGCGGTATTTACCATCATCAAACGAAATGCGGAAATAATTATTTAGTCCGGTGATGGCTTTGAGAGAGGTATAATAATATTGAAAAACAAGCGGTAGTTGAAATAGTTGAAAATCCACGTTTCCTTCCGATTTAAAATAACCGGATGGATAAATGGAATCATCGGAAAATGGAATAACCCCATATACATATCCAGCGCTGATCCTACCGTTGGTAGAAAATGAATGAGCATTGAATTTTTTCATACCCGCAGAAAAACGGGAGGTAGCTAAGGTGTCTTTTAACTGCGCATAATTATCAATGGGCAGTAATAGCAACAACAGAGCATCTGCCGACACTATATATAATAGAAATGATTGCAATGAATGTTAATAGATAGAATAATAGTTAGACGGGGGCAAAGGTAAAACAATAAAAATTACAAAACAAATTTTTTGAAAAATATTTCGCCCCTACGACAACCGATTCCTGAAATCAGCATAGCCGAATTTTTTTACCAATTCAAAATTTCCATTTTCCCTGATAATTCCAATAGATGGCAGATTGACACCATTGAAGGTGGTTGTTTTTACCATCGTGTAATGAATCATATCTTCAAAAATAATTCTATCACCGGATTGTGGCGTTTTTTCAAAAATATAATCACCGCACCAATCACCAGCAAGGCAGGTTAAGCCGCCAATCCTGTATGTCTGTAAACTTTTTTGCTCTTCCTGATTTTCTAGGATAGTGGCGCCACGTATTACCGGCTTGTAAGGGACCTCAAGGCAATCGGGTAAGTGGGCAGAGAAAGAAGTATCAACGACCAACGTTTTCAATTCACCATAATCAATAATATCGAGAATAGTTGAAATCAGAAATCCGGTTTGCCATCCCACGGCGGAGCCAGGTTCCAGAATTATTTCAAGATGCGGATAACGGTTTTTAAATTCTTTCAATAATCCGATAAGATGGTTTACATCATAATCGCTTCGTGTCATCAAATGACCTCCTCCAAAATTCAACCATTTAATAGAAGAAAAAAATTTACCGAATTTTTCTTCCACCGCTTTCAATGTCCTTTCCAAAGCGAATGAATCGCACTCGCATAACGTATGAAAATGAAGACCCTCGATTCCTTCAGGCAACTCTGTTATTGATTCAGCTCTCAACCCAAGACGCGAGCCGGTGACACAAGGATTATACATAGGATTTTTCACTTCAGAATATTCCGGGTTAATCCGTAATCCGCAGGAAATTTTTTTTCCCGCTTTTTTAATCATTGATTTATATTTCGTGTAATCATTCATTGAGTTGAACGTAATATGATTGCATATATGAACAAGTTCATTGAACTCATTTTCTGGGTAAGCGGGGCTATAGGCATGTACTTCGCCGCCGAATTCTTCAAATCCCAAACGTGCTTCATTTAATGAACTTGCGGTAGTGCCACTAAGAAATTTCCGGATGATACTGAATGTGCTGAACATGGAAAATGCTTTCAGCGCTAATATGATTTTAGCGCCCGCCGTTTTTTGTACATGGTCAATGAGGCGCAGATTTTTCAGCAATGCTCTTTCTTCAAGAACAAAGCAGGGGGAGGGGATTTCGGAAAATTTCAGGTTCATTTGTTGTTGTTATAAATAACGGTATGTAAAATTAGTTCTAATTATTGTAACCACTCACCCACCTGCTATTTTCTGCCACCAAAACACTAATAACAAAAAATAACAAAAAAAAATATTTTATTGATTTGTTTGTGATTTTTGTGATTTATTTATTCGCGTAAATTCGCGGTTGACTTTTCTCCTTTTTCCGTTTCTTCATCAATCTTAGTTTCATTATAAGTATGTCACGCAAAGGCGCAATGTACGCAAAGAATTAAGCCCGCAGAGATAAAAAATCATAATGATTTTTTTTTTCGAACTTAGCTCCTTTGCGTGACATTTCAATTAGTGCTCAATAATCTTTTTTAAAATAACCGCTCCTTTATAAACCTCTCAAAAAGCCCATGCACAGGAAAGATTCACCAGCCATTCAATAAGATTTGTTTCAATAACACCCTTTGGCATTGTCAACTCACCGTCTGTTAAAGTTAATAAATAATTTTTACCCGAAAGATATTTATCTGCATGGATAAAAACATGCGCCTCCCCGAAAAAAATTATCTGGGCAAAACAATCTTACCCTTCATTGCTGATTTTCCATCTGTGACAGAATAAAAATAAAATCCCGGAGAAACTTTTTCTCCCGAAGAATTTATTCCATCCCAAATCACTGTAACTATTCCAGAAGAATTAAACTGATTTGAAAGATCTTTTATTTTTTTTCCAATAATATCATACACAGAAACCATTACGGTTGCAGGTCGGACTAATTCATACCGGATGTTAACGTAATGGCTAAAAGGATTTGGATACGCATAGGTAGAAATGGTTACCTCGGTAATATTTTTCTCAGAAGTAATGACAGGATTAAGTAAAGAATCATTTTGTAACATGCTTCCTATGTCAAAAAGTTCGTCTCCGTCCTGATAATAGGTCCATTCAAATGAATCAAAGAGCATCTCGTCGGTAGTATTGGGTCCCGCCTGCATATAGAGGGGTGGGTTATTTGGATTGTCAGGATTATTGACGGTGTTATCGTAAAAATGTTTTGAACCTAATTTATACCCCGCAGGTATTTTCACCATATTCGGATGAACATACATCCCCTGCCATTCAAAATCCCAGATGGGAATGTGTATGAGAGGTATCGTATCAACGGGCGAAGCGCTGTATCCATAGACATACATGCTTCTGTTTAAATGATGCCCATGGGGAGAGGTTGCAAAAATGGAAATTGAAACCGGAAGGTTTGTGTTGTCTGTGGGGTATTTTGCGGAATATGTTTTAGCAGTATTTGCAGGAAAAAACATATTCCAATTCTGAAGAAACGCACTTGAATAAATAGGGCGGATATCGGTTATGGTGGTAGGATAAAAATACAATCGCATCTGCGTACTGTCAATTTGTCCGCTTGAACCGGCAGGATAATGCATTTGTAAAATAATGTTTGAACCTTGCTTTATTCGCATTCCTAATTTCAATTGAGAACCTGATGGAAAAACAGAAGGAGGAGAACCAGGAGCATATCCCCCAATATCCATTTGCCCGGGTTCATTAAAACACCCTCCCGATAAATCACTGAATACAGTTCCGGTTGTGTCAACTTTCACCACAACATGATGTACAATGGAAGGGTTGTTTGGAACAATCTCAAAAGCCCGGAGAATCCGGTCTTGCGTTAACCCAGTCGGCAACGAAAAACAATTATAAACATCACTGCTTGTTGCATTACTCGGAAATGCGGGTACTTTTAAAATTAAATCGGGTGTGCCGGATAAATGATATTGTGTATAAACAGGGGCGGGAGGACATCCACTTGCAATAGTAGTATCCCCTTTTTGTGCGCCGTCAGCTATCCAGTTTAGTATGTTTTCTTTTTCGGTAGTGGTTATGATGCGTTCGTGCAGTAAACGTGTGTACGTTGTATCCGGGGGCCAGGGTGGCATTTTGCCATTGTTTAAATTCGTTTGAATAAGTGATGTCTTTGGAAATGTTTCACTATAGTTCATCATAGAAAACGGTGCACCGCCATCTGGATGATGACACATAGTACATCGGGTATAAAAAATACCGGCTACATCTTTGTAAACTAATTGTGCAAAAGATGTAAAAGAAATGCATGTGCTAAATAAAACAGTGTAAATTGATTTCATCCGTTGTTAGAGATTATTGTTGGTTTTACTATTTTATAGTTCAAATGTAAGTATTTATATTATATTTCCGCGCCCCCATCACCTTCATCAATTAACTAATCAACCCTAAGTACGCAAAGAATTAAGCTCGCAGAGAAAAAAACATTGGGGAATTTATTTTCCTTTTATTATATGATAGCGTACGCCCCTTCCTGCTCCTGCTTTTAATAATATTCCTTCATTTACAAAGTAAGCAAGATCTTTCTTTATCGTATTTCGTGAGGAATCGGAAAGATGGTTTTCTATTTCATAAAAATCAGCATTGGATTTCCGGTATGAAAAATTATAAAACTGTACTTAAAAATAATGCAAGTGCTGTTGTCCATGCTATTGATTATCTTTCCAGAGAAATCAGAGTGGATAAAGTGTGTCATTTTTTTAGAATTAATACTCAACAATATTACCGCTGGAAAAACAAAATCAACTGCACCGCTTCGGCTTTAAATCTTTGTTATAGAACGCATCCGCATCAGTTAACAATTGCCGAACGTTCCTCAATAGAGGAAGTACTCCATGACCCTCTTAACGAAAGAAAAAAAAAGGCAACTATCTGGTATAAGTCGATGCGGAATAGTAAATTGTATTGTTCGCTCCATACTTTCTACAAATATGCACGGCTACTTTTTAATAATATCAAGAAAAGAAAATCTATTAAACTAAAAATCGTTTTGAATGCCTCTCGTGTTTTTGAGTTTATTCACATGGATACTACTTTTTTACCCACTGTTAAAGATGGCTTTGTCCGGGCGGTGATTTTCAAAGATAATTTTTGTAAAAAGATTTTGCACACAGGAATAGTAGAAAACGGTAACTCCAAATGGATTTCTTTATTATTGCAGGAAATGTTTTCCATCTGTGGTTTGCGCTATCACCCTTTGCCTATTACGCTGGTATCCGATGGCGGTCCTGAAAATAAAGGCGAGGTGCTTAGATGGATAGATACATTTGAAAATGTCGCCGTTGTTAAAAAAATAGCCAAAACTAAAGAGTTTGCTTTTACCAATAATGAAATAGAAAGCACTTTTAATATTTTCAAAAATGAGTTCCTGGGTGATAAGGAAATCATGAATAAAGAGGAAGCAAAAAAACTGCTTGATAAATTTCAACTTTACAATGATAATGAACGTTATCCGATAGCTCTTTATGTATTAACTCCGCAAGAAGTATTTGAGGGTGAATCTCCTGATAAATATCGCTTTACCCATGATATTCAACAAGCAGCCAAATTCAGATACTTGAACAATAAATCCGGAAAATTCTGTGATGTCTGTTCACAACGATGATTTAATAGAAATTTGAAAGACGATGCCTGAACGGGATTGCTTATAGACCTGATGTTTGGCTTCTTATTCTTTAATTTTTGCAAGCTATTATTCCTTTCGCTTACCAATACGAATATTCGTACCTTTTTATTTCACTTCTCTGTGAAAACTTATCGCAAGCTGGCGGTTTTATCTTCGTGGAAAGGGCATTTTAATAAGTTGTTCCGGTTGGGAATGTAGCCGTAGTGTTCTACCAATGCAAGGATGTTGAGTTGCTGTTTGATTTCGGGGATTTCCATCACTTAAAAATTTTAGTGGTTAATTTAACAACTGCAAAGGTATTTAAAAGTTTTTATTTTAGCAACTTTTTTGTTTTGAAAATATCCACATATTGTTAATAATGGTTCTTTTAGATACTTTTGCAGTATGAACCTAGCAGATAAAATTAAATCCATCAGGGAAGAAAAGAACTTTAAGCAGGTTGAAGTAGCTTCCCATATCGGCGTGGACAAGTCCGCTTATAGCAAAATTGAAAAAGGGTTAAGAGCTATTATGGCGGAGGAGCTTCAGAAAATAGCACAGTTCTTTAATTTGACTACCGACCAAATCATTAACTATGACGGTAAAGTACCAAAAGAGGTAATCATTGAGGATAAAACAGCCGTAGAGCAAATAAGACTCATTCAACAGTTAGGCGAAGAAGATAGACAAACAATTTTCCGGCTGATAGATAAAATGCTAACTAATAAGAAGTTCAAAGATTTCTTTCAAAAAAATATAGCCGCATTATGAATACGCTAACTTATCGCATATTACTCAACGAGGAACCTGAAGGTGGATTTACGGTCATAGTCCCTTCCTTGCCCGGTTGTATCACATACGGAGAAGACCTTCAGAATGCAATGGATATGGCGAAAGAAGCAATTGAAGGTTATATAGAAGTGCTTAAAGAACAAGGAGAACCCATTCCGGATGACAGTAAAACATTTGAGTATTCTTTAACTCTGGCAGATTAATCCGTATGGGAAATATTCCGTCTTTCACACCAAAAGAACTCATCAAAGTACTGGAACGAAATGGTTTTGTTCTTAAACGAATTCATGGGAGCCATCATTATTTCTTTCATCCGCTTTCAAAAAAAATTACCGTGGTTCCAATGCACAATAAAGATTTAAAAAAGGTACTTTACATTCTATCCTTAAACAGGCAGGCATTGACAAAAATCAATTCAGGTAAAAAACATCCGGAGATTTAATTTGATAAGTTTATTTTTTACATCCCTCTTTTATTGCTTATTAGCTACCGCTTTTGGGAGAATGGATATAGAATGTGAGGGTGACCATTATTTCAACTTTACAAGTCTAAAGTTTTGTTTTTTATCAAACACATACAATCCTTCTTCCTTCCTTTTATCCTTTAAGATAAATTTTCCGCTATCACTGAGGGAAAATATAGATATAAATTTTTGTGCTTTTAAAGTATCGCTGGTTATTAGGGTTTTCCCTTCTCCATACACTATGTTTTGAGAGACAATGCTGAAAGAGCTATCTATATTTGCTTCCATTTGAGAAATATTATCAATTTGACCTGCAATAATTACTTCATCCATTTTTTTTCCCTGTTTCGTAAATGATGTAAGAATACAGTCCAAACCAATTGAAGATGTTCTGTAGTACGATACAATAGTAAATCTATTAGTAGAAAAAATATTCATATAGTAGTGTTGATAGTACCCTCCACCAGGTTCTTTTAGACATTCATTTTTATCATTACAAAGATATTTCAACGCTTCGTTTCGATTTAGTTCCCTTTCAAAAGGAAATTTATCCAATAATGGAGATATAGCTACAGGGATTGAGGTTGGGACAAATTTTGTAAGAAAATTTTCAAAACTACTTTTAGCCGAATCAGTGCAAAATAAAGTGTCTCCGTTTTCATTTTTCCAGCTTCCTGTATTAGTCTGACCATTGTTAGCGCAGGATATGGTACAAATAAAAATTATAAAAATAATTGTTTTCATATAAAACTCATTTTTCATTTATCTCATGGAGTATTGGAAGTTACTTTCTTTGACACTTTTGATGATTCCGTGTCAGCAATATTTTCATTTGCCCTTACTTGGCTGACCGTATATTTCCTACCTGGGCTGTAGGCGGTTCTACCTGAAAGTATCTTATTTTTTTCATCAAGATATAATCTATTTTGATTGCTGGCTCCTTGCTCTGGATGTGTAGAACCTACTTCATAGAACAGATAGTAATATTGTCTTTTCTCTGTATCATATTTTCTTCAATATACAACCACAAAATGGTCAGTGGTGTTAGTAGTACCATCAACATCGTTTCCACTATTTTTTGTTTTTGCATAATCATAAGTATGGCTCACCCCAACAATTACACCGTCCCCTTTATCAAGCGCTTTATCAATTTCTGCAATACCTTTACTGAAATCTTTTGTTGCAGAAATAGAAGTATGGTCTTGGCTTTCTGAAGCCATTTGAACAGTATTTTTTTTCAATCCAGGACTGGAAATGCCACTTTCTTTCAGTATATCAACAGTGGTCTTATAACATTGTCCCCAATTTGGTGATTGTGTCTTCCACTTTGCTTTTGAGGTAATTACATCATTTTTTATTGGGGTGTTATTGCTTGCAGTTGTCTGAGTAGTTTGTGCATCTACTTTTTGAATTTGAGTTTTTCCAGTTTGAGTTAAAGAAATTTCTTGAGGATTTGCTTCTTCCAAACCGTCCAAATCAATATACAATATAGGATTATTTCCTGAAAACTGATACGGCGTAAACCAAGGATAGGACAAAAACAATGGGTCAACACTCAAAAACCTCCCCAATCCGGGAGAGTAGATGCGAAAACCATAATCATACATCGTTCCGGGCGAACCTCTGATCTCGTTGATCATTTCCTTGCCATTAAACCCGAACCTATACCCATCACTTTTAAAATTCCTCCCCGGCATCAGCATCCCAAAGGGATAATAATCGCTTGCACTCAACACATCCGCTTTCCAATATTCAAAACTTTTGTCAGGTTTCACTACTGCTACCTTCCTATCACTAATCACAACCTGTACATTCCCTAAATGATTCACCTTTTCATACTTTTTTAGTGTCACTTCCTTTTTTCCTATGAAAGAAAAAATGGATGTTTCTTTTTTTTCGCTACGGGTCTCCGGCGATGATTGTATTTTTTTTCCTATGAAAGAAAAAATTTTTCCTTTTTTTATTTTGCCTGGCTTCGGATTTTTCCACACCATTCGCAAGGGAGATACTTCCGTTTTTTCGGATTCGTTTTCTGTTTCGTAGTAGCTTAATCTAAGGCAACCCATTTTTCAAGATATTAGAGTGCATAAAGGTACGTATTTTTTTCTTTCATAGGAAACTTTTTTGATTTTTTTTTAGGGGGTTTTGGGCTGTTTTCCGGTGAAAGAAAAACAACAGCGCCTAAGCGTTGCTAAATGCAATGTTCGTTCCTCACACTGCATTTAGCTTTAGCTTAGGCGCTATTGTGAACTACCAACGTCTCTTAGTTTTGTGCATAATTCCAGGTTTTTTGCGCTATTCCAATAAACTAAAAAAGTGCCTTGCCGCCGGCAGGCGCACCCGACCGACCTTTTCGGGAGGTGTGCATAACAAGTGCCTGTGTAGTGGATGGTGAGACGGAGAGGCACACCTCGTGTGGTGGGGTGCGTCAGCGTGCGGCTATTTTGCATAATACAAGTTATAAGACAGCTTCGGTTTTCGTGCAGTAGGTTTTTTGTGCGGCTGTTTTATAACTCGTATTATGTAAAATAGCTTTGGGCTGTTTTTTTCCGGCGCATCTTTTTGTCTGTGCAAGAGGGCAAGCTCTTTGTTTTTTCTTTTACCTTAAAAAAATAAACATAGAAAAGAAAAAACAATGTGCTTGCAGAATGGTGGATACAAAAAGTGTGACGGAAAAAAACAGCAGAAGGGAATGCGTGCGGAGTCCCGATAGCAAAAAAAAAGCCCGCAGTGAAACAAGGGTGATTTTGCTATCGGGACGGAGATGTGGGTGGTTTTATTCTACTTCCCTTTAGGACAAGTTATTCTTTATCTTTACTGAATCTGTAACCGATTTTCCTTCTGGGGGTTTCTTGCTCTTTAATAAACTGTTTTAAGTAATTAAAAATGAGGTCAATTTTTTCATCTTGTCCCGATATTTTTTTGCGGATTTTTTCCATCTCTATCAATAAATCTTTATGAGTAAGGAGCATTTTCCGCATTCTGCTGAAAAGGCGTATGATTTGTAAGTTTACATTTATTGCCCTTTGACTGTTTAATACAGTTGATAACTGTGCCACTCCGTCCTCTGTAAAAGCATAAGGTGCATAACGAAGTCCCATTTTATCTTTATTGGAGGTGACAAATTGGCTCCTCCATTCTTTGAACTCCTGTTCATTCAATGCAAACATAAAGTCTTCCGGAAAGCGTTCTATATTTCTCTTGACTTGTCTTTTTAAATATTTTGTTTCCACTCCGTATAGCTCCGCTAAATCTCTGTCCAGCATCACTTTTACGCTTCTTATTTCATAAATCTTGCTTAAAATTACTTCCTGTGGTATGATTATTTCGTTGCTCATATTTTTGCTTTTATTTCGGTTGCAAATTTATGCTATTGTTTCATTTTAAAGGATGAAATAAATTTAACTGCCTCTGCAAGTCCTCTAAATCCTCCTGTTTGTATTTCTCCGTACTGTGCGGCTGGCGCCTAATATTCGAGGGGTTCTTGTCTTACATGCCGGATTCTTAAAATGTGTATCTCCTTATCCGTATGTTTATAGGCAATCCGGTAATTATATTTTTCAAAAGCCCTATAATTACCAGGATTGTTTCTTTTAAATTTATCAACGGCGTATCGTTGTGGGTTTTCCGGAAGCTTATCAATCATTCCAATGATCGTCTTTTTTACATTTTCAGCATTAACAACAGAAGTTTCTTTTATGTGTTGATACGCTTTTCTCAGACTTGTTTCGGCGCTTTGCGCCCATCTTATTTCGGGAAGTTTCTTTTTTACCATTTCTTCATCCTGTTTTTTACTTCCTTATGGGAAATGTATTTTCCGGAATTAATTTCCGCCTCAGCTTCTTCTAGCTCCTTGTTGTATTGGTCTATGGTTATACGTCCCTTCTTTTCTTCTTCGCTGTATGCCTTTGCTACTCCATACACTACTTTTAAAAAACTTTCATTGCCCCGATCTATAAAGGTGTGCAATTTTTCTTTTAACTGTGCTGTACTCATGATTTTGGGTTTTAGTTATAATGCAAATTTAGCGATTTTTCCTGGATATTATATTATTGTTTCTGCAAAGGATGAAACAACTCCAACTGCCTCTGCAAGTCCTCTAAATCCTCCTGTTTGTATTTCTCCGTACTGCTGATGTACTTATGCCCCGCCATGTATTGAACTTGTCTTAGATTGTATTGTTTCAGCCAATTCACAATGACACTGGAGCGGATCTGTTGTGCATCTTTTATTTTTTTTTCGCTCCTTCTAAGTGTGGTCATCAGCCAGAGCATTACTCCCTTCATGTTGCAGTTGAATAATTTCTCCTGCTCTTTTTCTAATCCGTTTAAATAATTCTGTATAGGGATTATTTGTCTTGCATTTAATTTTAAGAGCCGGCTGTTGCTTCTTCCGGCTGTGGGGATGTAAATAGTTCCCTGCAATAAATTCAGATGTGTTTTTTCTATTCTTTTTAATTCCGATGTCTGTACCCCTTGATAAATCATTAATCCCAATGTCACTACATTTCTTTGATGGCTTTGTTTTGATTTCTCTCCTTTAAATTTCCACTGCGGTTTGTTTTGATAGTTTGTATAAAGTTCTTCTAATTCCTGTAATGTTAATAGATGTTGTAATACTTTTTTTCCGCTGTTCTTTAAGCGTAGTTCTTTTGCCGGATTATTGTTTTTCTCTCCTGTTCTTATAAGATAATCGTAATATTTTCCGATGCTGTTTAAATGAATGTTAATACTGCTTTTACTTACTCCTCTTTTCTGTGCCTCTTGTATGAACGTTAATAAGTGATGGTAGTTTGCATTTCTGTAATCAATATTTTCTTTCTCACTCCATTTCTTAAATCTTTCTATGTCCTGTAAATGTCCTCTGATAGTGCTTTCCCTCAGCTTGCTTTGTCTTAAATAATCTTCAAAACATTCATAAATCATCTCTTATAATTCATTTACAATGTGTGTATAAATCTGTGTGCTTTCCAATGTCGCATGTCCTAAAAACTTTTTGATTTGTTCTATCTCCATACCACTTTGTAAAAGATGGGTTGCTATGCTATGCCTGAACGTGTGTAAGCTAATGGGTTTATTGATTCCTGCTTCCTCTTGTAATTGTCTTATCCTCGCTGTAAAACTTTTCATCGGTTCTCCCCATACATTGAGAAAAAAATAATTACTCTCCGGTTTCTTCAGTTTCTGTCTTTGCACTAAAAAATATTTCCTTCCATACGCTAAATATTCTTCTATATCCTGCATCCCTTTTTCTGCAATGGGTACAAGCCGCTCTTTGTTTCCTTTTCCCTTTCTTACATAAATCAATTTCTTCTCGTAGAGTATGTCACTGAGTTGTAAATTATTTCCTTCGCTTCTTCTTAATCCACATCCGTAATACACCGCTAACATCGCTCTGTCTCTTTGTCCGTATGCTGTTGTATTCACTCTCCTTGCATTGTTATACGTTGCCTCGTAAAGGGCTCTTATTTCTGCTTGGGTAAGTACTTGCGGGATTTTGGATTGTGTTTTTTCTCTCATCAGCTTTAAATCAATAGGATTCTTTCCGGTTGCTTTCAGGAATTTGATAAAATTATTTATCGCTGTAATACATTTATAGATATGATTCTGGCTTAACCCCGCTCCGGTGTGTTTGTTTTTCCGGTTCTTCCAGTGAAAGAAAAATTTCTGTATCGCTTCGGCTGTGATTTGATTTACTGCTGTAATATTATTTTGTTCAAAGTAGCGGAGCATTTCAGCGATGTACATAGGTAAACTCTTTACCGAACTCTCTGCAAATCCGAGTGTTTCAAGCCAGGTTTTATATTCATTGTTAAGTTCTTTCATCCTTTAATGGAGACAGTGATCACTGACTTAAAACATGCTCCGGTTATCCATTTTCGTGTGAAACGTGTGATACCTCTAAAAATCATTCATTATCTTTTTGTCTTACAGGGAGTTGTGTATCACATCTCCATTTGTGAAACCGTGTGATACTATGTGACACTCCTCATTTTCAACCCTTTGCATTTTTGTATTTTTCTTTTAATTCCTCTAAAACCTTGTCTAATATGGAGATGCCACCTTTTAATATTTCATAATCATCCCAAATTAGTATTTCATATTCATGCCCTGCCTTCCGGCTGTTGCCCGTTTGTTTAATGTAGCCCCTTTGCTTTAATTCATAAAGCCATCTGTGTAACTGTTGCGGGTGCATCCGGAATTGACTCCGTATTTTTCCTGCAAAAAATGTATTCGTTTTTTCTTGCTTTGCCTGACTTTTCAAACTCTCAAAAAATCCTCTCAACGCTCCGTTTAATTCATCGCTCTTTCTCAATAACACTTCTTTACTCAATTTATTTGCCCATGCCACATCCTGTAAGGTTGCCTCTATAAATCTTCCCGATGAATCGGGACAAGTTGTACCGTCTGCTCTTTGTTTGATTTCTCTTTGCTTTTGATTCCAGAAAGCGATTGCTTTTATGAGCGTTAAATAATGTGCATTGGTTCTTAGTTTTTTAAATACATAATCCGGTATTCGTAATTCCTCTGCAAAGGGGATTACCACTTCTAAGTTTTCTAAATGCAACTGTGCCGTTTTTAAAATTAGTTGGGTTTGCAATTCTTTGCTTTTATCTAACAATCCTGATATTTCTTTTCGCTGATATTCCAATACTCTTTCCTGGTGTTCGTTTGTTTCATTGACTTGGATTAAAAAACTTCTATTGGCGTTGTCCTCAAAAAATCTGTCTTTGGTGGTGGCGCCGGCTACACAAACAGGCCCTTCGGTATATAAAAACTTCTGCTCAAATTCTCCGGTCTTTAAATTTTTCTCCGTGCTGAATTTGCTGATGAATTGGTTGCTCATCATTTCTCTTAATGCCAGCAATGCGCTGATTACCCCGTCCAAATCCTCTATCAATAAAACAACATGGCTCCAAAATCCTTTTATGCTGTGATACAGGGTGTTTTCTGTCATAGCGGTGGCGGTGCGTAGATGGATTTTAGGTAAGAGTCCTGCAATCTTTTTTAACAAATATGTTTTTCCGCTGCCGCTTTTTCCCTGCACCAAGGCGTGTAATGGCTCTTTGAACATTCTCGTTAAGAGTATGAAAAAAAGTAAAAGCCCTTTTTCTTCTTCTCCTACCAATCCAATGTTATGTATATGCGCTTCGGTTTTTTCCATCAGATTTTTGTCTTTTAAAAATCGTTCTCCTTGCTGTAACTCTTGTTGTGTAAATGTTTCCTGATTCTTTTTTCTTTCTTCCTCTTCCATTCTTTTTTGTTTGTCTCTTTCCTTCTGCCGGTACTGTTCTAATTCTTTGGTAAGCGCGGCAATGGTTTTATTCATGGCTATACTTCCGGTTTCTAATTTCTCTGATGCCTCTCTTATTAATCGTTCCGTTTGGCTGTGACTGTATAAGTCAATCGTGTCCCGGTATTCTAAATATTCATTGCTTCTGCTTTGCAGGTGCAGGGTCACTCTTAATTTTTTGATGTTGTAAAATTCTATTCCGCCCCAAACCGTAGCTCGTAGATATTCATTCTCGTAAATTAATTGTTCGGGGTTGTCGGTGTTCAGTTCGGCTCCGCTCACTGTGGAAATATTTTCAATGGATTTAGCTCCATTGTTTATAGGTGTTTCAGGATTTTTTCTTTCATTGGGATTTTTTAACGGAGTTCCATTTTTCTGTTTCTCCATTGTAGGATTTCCGTTCACGGTGAGCGATGCCGAACCGTTTTGTCGTACTTGCTCCTGTGAAAGAAAAATCTTGTCCTGTTCAAAAACGAAAGGTTTCCGATTGTTTAAAAACTCTGTAAATATTGCGGATTCATGTCCCTGTGCTATGCTGTTTATATCCTCTTTATCCGGTGTCTCTACATAACTTATTTTGATATTGGGTTTTATTTTTCTAATCATTTCTGAATGTGTTTGTATTGCTTCTCTCCCTGCTTTGTCTCCGTCATAAAACAGTGTCACTTCTTTTAATGTCTGTAAATTCCTGATTGCTGTTTGATGTTCTGCTGTAAAATTATTAGTTCCATAACAACTCATTAGCTCCCACTTGCTTGTGATTTCAGGGATTTGAAAAAGTGTTTCTGTATCTATGATACATTCGGTTAGGATTAATCTTTCTGTTTCTGCTTTTGGATATTTCGGATAAATCCCCTGATGTTTTCCGGGTAAATACCGGTGCCTGCTTTTTTTGGTGTCATCTATATTTCTTCCATAAAGATTGACAATTTCTCCTTTTTCATTGTAAGTTGGAAAAACTACACACCCATCAAAAAAACTGTGATAATTATTTTCTCTCCCAAATTTATCCGGAAAAATTAAGCCGGTGGCTAAATACAACTGCTTTAATTCTTCCGTTACTTCTTTTGCTTTATGAAAATTATGTCCGTCATAACCAACGGTTATTTTTTGCCAATCCAATGCCCGGCTTTGTAAGTACTGTTTTGCTTTTTCAGTGCCACTGATACTTCTTGCAAAGTAGCTGAAGGCAGTGGTGAGCACTTCTGTTCTTTGTACTGCGGTGATTTCTTTTATTGCCGCCGTGATTTCTTTTGTGGGTGTTGTGTTCATGGGTTTTGTGGTTTGTGTTGGAATGTGGTTTAATAATTCTTTTGCTTTATTGATTGCCTCATGCGTGGTGCAGTTTTCTTTGAGTTGGATAAAATCTATCCCGTCTGTTCCCTTACTGCAACCGAAGCAGTGCCAGGTGTTGGTTTTGGGATAAAGCTGTAAGCTGGCGGTTTTATCTTCGTGGAAGGGACATTTGAGTAGGTTGTTGCGGTTGGGGGTGTAGCCGTAATGCTGTACTACTGCAAGGATGTTTAGCTGTTGTTTGATTTCGGGGATTTCCATATAAATTATTTTTTACCTTAAAGAATAATGCTACAAAGATAATAAAAATTACCTTATACAATAATTTATTTTTATAAAAATTAAATTATTTTATCTTGAAGGGTATATTTTGTACCTTTGTTGCTCTAAAAAGTATCAAAATGAACATTGCAAAGCGAATTAGAACTATCCGGGAAATAAAGGGAATGTCCCAAAAGGAACTCATTACAGATGTGGGCTTGGGTGCTCCTATGTATAGCCGTATTGAAACTGGCAAAGCTGAACCATCATTAACCACTCTTGAAAAAATTGCTAAAGCACTGGGCGTTAAACTGGCTGATTTCTTTGAAACGGACGATAATTTAGAGGAGATTAACTCTTATGATGCCTCTTTGATGGAAAAGGTTAAAACCATTGAGGAACTAAACCCCGAAGAAAAAAAAATGGTATTTGCTTTTGTAGATGCTCTGGTAGGTAAGAAAAAACTAAAAGATGCTTTGAGTAGCGTTTTAACTGAAGTAAAATAAAATACTATGCAAACGGTAGATATAATGCAAGAAATTCAACGGTTACCACTCAATAAAAAATTCTATGTGGTGGAAGAAACCATTAAGTCCATTAAAACAGATGAATTAAATCACCAAACGGAATTAGCTGTTGATGAACTTTACAATGATTACGTAAACGACAAAGAGCTAACCGCTTTCACTACTTTAGATTTTGAAAAATTTTATGAAGCAAAGTGAAATTTGGTTGATAGACCTTGACCCTACCAAAGGGGCTGAAATACAAAAGAAAAGACCGGCTATCATTGTCAATGATGATAGGCTTGGCAAACTACCTTTAAAAGTAATTGTGCCTCTTACCGACTGGAAAGACCGATATAGTATTGCCACTTGGATGGTGAAAATTGAACCTGATACAATCAATGGGCTAAGCAAAACTTCTGCTGTCGATTGTTTTCAAATTCGTTCATTATCGCAGGAACGGCTTATTAAAAAACTCGGCACTATTGATACGCAAACCCTTGATGAGATTAAAGACGCTATCAGAAAAGTATTAGCGATATAAAATAAAAAAGCCCCGTTTTCCGGAGCTTTTGAAAATGGGTTCATTTTTTTTATTTTTTCTTCTCCTCATCTCTAAATTCCATCTCCTCTATCTCCTTCCTTATCCGCTCCGTCTCCGCCGCATCTTCTCTGTGAAAACTTATGGTTGCTTATTAGCAACCGATTTTGGGAAAATGGATATAGAATGTGAGGTGCAAGGCTACGGTGAATTTTAAGAAAAAATATTAATAAAAAAATCTACTACTGCGGCTAATATATCAGAAGGTCGTTTTTTTTTCCCTTTGACTTTATCCGGATTAACTTTTTGTTCTCCTTGTTTATACTTTTTGTTCTCTTGTTTTATTGGCATTTCCCATTCAATTGAATATCAATTTTTACACCTTTTTCTTGAGCTATTTTAAAATATTGGCAAGCTAATTCTATCTCACCTATATCATAATAAACAATCGATAGATATTTTAAAGCAAATTTATTATTTGGATCAATATCATGAGCTTTCTTCAAATCAATTAAAGCCTCATGAATTTTATTTAATTTGTAAAAAGCATACCCCCTATTGAAATATATATTAGAATATGGCTCTTTTATCAAAATTAAAGCCTTTGAAAAATCTCCAATGGCTTCCTCATAAAGGTCAACGTTAGTATATGCTAAACCTCTATTGTTGTAGCACTTTACCAGCAACTGCTTGTCATCGTAACCACAATACTGTATGCATAAAGAATAGTCTTGGATGGCTTCTTTAAAATAATTAATCTTATATTTTGAATATCCACGAGCAAAATATAAGCGTGAATCTTTTGTATCAACTATTAGAGCATTATTAAAAACTTCAATTGCACTTGCAAATGCTGATAATTCAATTTGAACTAATCCAATATTGTATAAATAACCACTATTTAATGAGTCACATTGAATTAATAACATGAAATCATTAAGAGCTTTATCTTGTTTATTTAGTTTAAAAAACGCTTCACCTCTTGCTTCCAAACAAGCCCTGTTCATAGAGTCTGTTTCAAGAACCTCATTACAAAATAAAATAACATCCTCTAATTCAGTATCCGACTGAGCTTGTATTCTTTGTAAATTAAAATTCACTAATAGTATTATATAAAATATTTTCATCTTTTAGCTTACCCGCCCGTTTTAGTTTTATCCGGTTTTGCCTGAATATTCTTCTCCAATTTTTCCATTACAGTTGGCTTTAAAGCTGGCGGATTAAACACATCATTAAGAAAATTAACCGCATCCTTTTTCGCATTTTCTTTTTCTGATTCAACTTGCTCTTCAATTGTCGATCCTCTTCCAGCTTCATACGGAGCAATAGTCCGGGTAAGTGTCTGAATAGCTCTTCCTATCGGTGTAAATTTTGTTCCCCGTAAAATTTTAAATAAGATTGGTCCTATTTTTTTTCCTGTTTTTAAAATATCTTTTTTTGCTTCCCCTGTTTCGGCTTCACGTGCTTCTTTTTCTGATAATCCTGTAGGAGTTATAAGAATATTTTTTGGAGTATATATCACTTCTCCAGATTCAGGATCTTTAGATTCATCAAAGTCAGCAAATACTTGAATATTTTTATAAATTGTTGTATAAACAGTACTTTCAATTTGTTTTTCAGAAGCAAACTGTCTTTCAGTAGGAACTTCTTTCGCCCATTCTCTTGCTATAGATTTTTTTTCTTCTATCAATGCATATATTTTCTTCATTGAAGGGCTATTAAGCTCGGGTTTAAATTCGAGTGATTGTCCAGTTTTAACTTGTTCTTCCAAACCATCTCTATCTATCGCCCATATAGGATTATTACCTGCGAATTGATAAGGAGTATACCAAGGATATTCTCTACTTAAAGGATCCATAGATAAAAATCTCCCCAATCCGGGAGAGTAGATACGAAAACCATAGTCATAATTAGCTCCGGTGACGTCATTCCACTCATTGGTCATTTCTTTTCCATTAAATCCGAATCGATAAGAATTACTTGAAAAGTTCCTTCCCGGCATCAACATTCCAAACGGATAATAATCGCTTGCGCTCAACACATCTGCTTTCCAGTGGTCAAACACATTTCCGTTGAGTGTTGTAGCCACCGCCACCTTCCTATCACTGATGACTACACACACATTCC